>Ga0335075_10008882_pt1 | contig 15375 bp, 15 predicted proteins | sample Lox_Sample_24_FD_206723 | JGI IMG/M metagenome (GOLD analysis project Ga0335075, IMG submission 206723) | Soil microbial communities from Loxahatchee National Wildlife Refuge, Florida, United States - Lox_Sample_2.4 | ecosystem: Environmental > Terrestrial > Soil > Wetlands | place: USA... | reverse complement strand
GCCAAGTCAGAATGCCAAAAAGAGTTCAAGAACCAGGATCTGTTTGAAGATCACTTGAAGACCATACATTTGATTGCTCCAACTAAGATTTCTCTTCTGGTTGACAACTGTGAGAGGCTCTCGCTTGAGTCGGATTCACTTTCTCAGCAGGATTGCCCCTTGTGCCGAGTCCCTTACAGCGATTCTTTCGAATGGAAGGACCATATCGGTCATCACCTCGAGCAATTTGCCCTCACATCTATTGGTGAGGATATTTCATCGGGCGATGAATCAGATGACAATGGCGAAGCTCTTGAGAAGAAACACAGCGGATTCCTCGTTGACCAGTTCGTTGAGGAGCAGGCGGGCATACTCGCCTCGAAAGGCAGCCCCAAGGAGCTTACCGTTGTCCACAGACCGGGAGACAGTAACGAGCAGGAAGAAGAAGCAAATGACTTTACCGACAGTTCAAACATTCCAGGTGAGGCTGGGGACAAGCACCACAAAGAGGCTCAAGATTTGTGGGCAGACAAAGTCGAAAACTATCTGAAGGTACAGCCAGAAGAGGATGAAGAGGACGACCAAGAAGGCTCCACTATAGAGACCGTTTGGCTCCACATGCCTGAAAGAAACGAAGACTTCATTGGGAGAGAAGAAGACCTTGGAACTTTGCACGAATATCTTTCCCAAAGTGGACACATCTGCGTACTGAGCGGCCGCGGAGGAATCGGGAAAACAGCGATAGCGGTCGAATACTCGTACCGCTATGACACTTCATACGAATATGTGTTTTGGCTCGAGGCTGAGACCTCGGGCAGACTCTCTGATCAGTATAACCTCATTGGCACGAAGATCTTCGCGCTAGGGGTCGAAAGTGAGCAGGATCCTCTAAGTCTTACTCTTTCCGTCAAGGAGAAACTTGGACGTTGGGACAGGAGGTGGCTCATAGTCTTCGACAATGTAGAAGACTGGAAAGATGTCGCCCGGTATATTCCTAGGAACCTATCCAAAACCCGTGGTTCCATCCTCATCACAACACGGCAGCAGTCTCTGATCAAGACGGAAGCACGCACATTCCATCGCGTCGAGCTTGATCCGATGACTTCGGAAGAGAGCAGCCAGTTCCTTCTCTGCACCATTTACCCGAAATTGGACAAGGAGAATGCTCACTCTCATCCCGACTACGAGATCGCCAAAACGGCTTCGGATATCGTGGAAAGGCTACCTTTAGCCCTCATCATGGTTGCAGGGTATGTGACAGTGTCAAAGGCGTCCTTGGATGAGTTCTTAGAAATCTGGGACGAGAAACAGAGGTTCAGGGCCAAACAGGCAAAACGAAGTAAACTCATCACAGAAGGCGCCTTGGATTCCGCAGTAGATCTTCTGTGGGACATTGGAATCAGCGAACTCTCTGTGAATGCTCGAAACCTCCTTGAGATCCTTTCTTTTCTTGATCCTGAGAACATCCCACGAGCTCTTCTTGTGGGTGATCATAACGAGGAATATCTAGAATTCTTGAATTCTACCGAAACAAGCCTGTACGTCTTCAATACTCAAATGATCTAAAGACAAACAACTCTGACTGCTACACAGGTACAAGAGAATGATTCGCCAGCTAAGAGGCCAAAAGCTGATAGATGTCAAGACTACTGAAGAAGGCGGGCCCGAGAGTTACAACATTCACAGACTTCTGCAGCAAAAGATTATCATCGATATTGGCGCTCAGCTGAAATTTGACAGCGCCATGAGGAAGGCCACTCGCTTAGTAAGGAAAAAGTTCCCTCAGTCTCCTGCGATCCAGGCTCCCACGCCTGAGAATTGGCCGAGGTGCAAGGAGTACATGCCGCACGTCTTCAGCCTTCTTAGAGCCTTCAAGGATGCTCAGGAGCAGTTTTCGGCATTCGAGCAGACCCAAGAGCTGGCTGAGTTGTTCTTGGATGCCGGGTTTTATATCTGGGATCGCCAAGCCACCGAGTATGATGGGCTGTCCTTCCTTGATGCTGCTGAGAACATCTTGGACTACATCAAAGTTGACGCGAATTCTGAATTGCGAGCCGACATACATTGCATGTCTGGACTGTTGCGCAACACGATGGGCTGCCGACAGCGAGAGGAATGCTTTCAGCGACTGGAGTTAGCACTCAACATTAGACGGCACATCTACCGGGAGAGCTCCTACGACAGGACCAATGATGTCCTTCTCCAGAACGCCGCCACAGACTACGGCATCATGCTGTTGAACAAATATGATTTCACCGAGGCTGAGGCGATCTTTGAGGAATGCCTAAAGCGGTACCGCGTGTGGGGGAGCGAAGAAGAGATCCCATTCGAGTACTCCAAGTATTACTATAATGCCGGCATTGTTCGCATGTGGCAAGGACGGTTGGATGAAGCCATTCAGTTTCTTCAGCGATCAGTCCGTCTGGCCAAGGCATACTGCGGAGAGGAAGGCCAGTATTGGGACAACCAATTCACTCTCGCCTGCGTCATTCTCCAGTCGGGAGATGTCCAGAAAGCACTGGACCTGCATCTAGAGATACTCTCTGCTAAGCTAGATCTATATGGAAAACATAACAAGAGCACGATTCTGAGCACTTACGCAGTAGGTGCGATGTACTTCCACATTGGGGATTTACCGACGGCCATGTAAGTCATCCTCTCCCGGATTCCTCATTTCTTTTCTATCTTTTCCTTCCCCACCATGAAAACGTGGAACTGATTCCTTGAACAGAGACTATATGGAGAGGTGCATCGAGATCGCCATAAGTTCGAACTGGACGGAAGAAGCTATTGGTCGGGCTCAGTATCAACTCTCTCGATTTTACAGATTACACAGTGTACACAAGAAGGAGGCCGAAGAATTTGAAGCCAAAGCTCTGGAGATATTGGAGAGGTATTCTGAATTCGTTTCAGATTGGGTGCGTGGGACTGAGGATCCAATAATAATGTTTGATGACTTGCAGCCTACCGATGAGGGAAGATTCACCGGCAGAACTCTCCTGAATGAACTGTGGGAGCGGCGCTCGAACAAGGAGTTGGCCGAGTGATATAGTCTCACGTTATGGCTTTTGGATGACTGCTTTATGTACCTACGTGCCCTTATATGGGACAATACTCACATTCTATCGCCGATAAATATGGTGCAGAGTCCAATCTCATGATTCCGTGAACACCAACATTCTGAGCTCAATGCTTTCTCTCAACCCTCGAATTCCAGTGTCGTCGAGCGGGAAAGAAGCATGTAAACAACCTGTATAAAAGCGTTAATTCACAGAGAACCAAAACAGCGTGGACCGTGACATGGAAACATCTTACACTTCGCTGAGACTTCAGGGTCTGAGTCATAGATCTTCAAAAGTATAATATCATCGTAGTCCAGATCAGAGATGTAATACCATCTTTGGTCAGGATTATACATCCCGAAGTAGGTTTCCCCAACGTATCGTCGACGAACAATATCGCATGCCACCAGGTCATCCGGCTTGACTGTCCGCGCGTCGCAGAATGCTAATGGCCACGCCTTGACGCTTCGAAGCGGTCTCCAGACACTCGAATACTGTCAGATACTCGAGTCGAGAATGGTGGGTGGAACGTACTTGATGATTCTAACTCTTCCCTTCAGGAGCTTGTCTGCGTCTTCGCCCATGTGTCGTCTAACGCGTGCAATAGCGCCGGGGATGCTCTGGTCTGGCAGAAAGTCAGTCGGATTTGCCTTGTTTGACCAAATATTTCTCGTTTGCGTACCAACGTGAGGGTGCGTTGCTGGGGGCAGAGGATCAAACCCATCCTCCAGGTTGATCGTTTTCTTTGAGAACTCTTCAGGTTCCATGCTCTCTCTCAGCTTTCAAAAAGGTCAGAAATCCCGCAGCTACATATTCTGCTAGGCAAGGGATGGGAGTATCAATTCTGGTTTCACTTACTCGCAGATCAAAACAATACGTTCTGACTTGCTCGCCGCCACCAAGAGTATGCTGCAAGAGCCGTTCCATCTCGGGAACATATTGCTCAATGACTGCGGTGCGGTCCTTCAGATCTTTGATGGTTGTGGGACTTTTAAGAGCCTGGAATCCATGGGTGTCCAAGTTAAACATGTCTTGTTGGACGCGAACATCCTGGATGGGGACGATCCGACGCTCAAAAATGAGATTGCTTCGCGGAATCTTACTGTGTTCGCTAAAACTTGCAAGTGGCAGAAACACCTCGTACGGTTTTTGCTGTTCGTAGGATTTTTGCCATTGCAAAAACTCGAATGAAGCTTCCCGCGTCGCCATAGCTGCCGCCACACTCCTTCCTGATGTCGAGTTGGTTTGCCTTGAGAACAACTATAGCTGTGTTAATCTAGACGAAACGGTCAGCTCTACATTTCGTGGCGTACCGACATGCGCACGGCTTACTTCATATATGTTAGCAAGGTAAACAACTCTGCTGTCCCTATATAATGTCCCGCTCGTCGATGGCTACTACGGTTGGCGTGCCGTTGCTCCATCTATGTGTTTTGCACGCGCATTCTTGTGGTTGTTGCCCCACGTGCCGCCTAGGATAACTCAACGGGCTGGCCGCTGGCGCGATGGAAACTTTCAGGGTGCAAAGTTGCGGCCACTCTTTGTGGATCCAGTTGGACAAACAACTGGACCCGTAAGATGATATGACATCTTTCTACGAGGTTTTGTTTACCGGAGTCCATCAATTATTTGTCTAAAGCACAAAGGCATTTCTCAGTCAGTAGTTATTCGCATATATGCCACATATTAATCTACTAGTTATTTTACCGCGGCCTGGGCAATTATAATTATCAGAGAACTTGGTCATTAAATACACCTAAGAGGCCCTGGGGTATTTATTATGCCTCTAGAAGCCTAAATGGTGGTGATAATCTCAAACCTCCGCTGCGAGTTGTCGCCAATGCACTACTACAACAAATCTTGAGTTGAAGCATAAAGTAGAGGAGCATGAAAAAGGTTTTAGGCGGCAGCGAGTTATGATGGATTCAAACTCGTTATTTGCGAGTATCATAGAAATTCTAGATGCTGCAACATAGGAAAAGGCGAAGTTGAAGGCACGCAAGCTAGAGGAAACAAAAAAGGCTTCACAGGCTATATAGAACCTTACATACCAGAAAGTGTGGTACTGAATGCCAGATTGATTGTAATTTTATGAATGCAGTTGACGATCTGTAGCATTTGTGGCGTTGGCGCCGAAACCAGGGTGGCGGGCTTAGAGCATTGATGGACGAAAACAAGGCCAAAAGCATATCGGTACAGACACGCTGGGATGAGATGCCGTTATAATTGTAATAGCGAAAATAATGGGTGGATACTGAATGTATGTACATGGCGTGCAGTGTCTCGAGCCGTAGACTACAGTACCAAGATAAGAGCCAATCTTAACCGCCAAAGAACAAGCCACGCGACGCTGGTCCATTCCCGTCCATTCATGTTTCATTAATCGGACTCCCCCAGATGCAATTTTCCGTACCTAGGCATTGTCAACAATCAAAGGCCGAGGACCATGCGTCCGGCTGTGCATACCGCAGCCTGCTAGCCAGCGAGTGAGTGTGCATAAAACCCATCTTGGCACGGAAAGAAGTCGCTTCCCAGCGGACTCCGCCGGCTCTCCCGTTCGAGATCATCCAGGAGGCTTTGCCATGGTTGGTCGCGGTGATCTTGGGTAGGGGGAGCGAATTGCTGAGCACCGGACTGCGTCTCAAACTCCCTCCATGGCTCAACCAGCTTTTTCTTTGGCGCCGTCGATGGATCTTCCATGGTAGTAGGTGATTGCCAGTGCCCAAGGTAGGTTGATAGGTAGTGGAGAATCGAAGCCAGAACACCAAACAGTTAGGAATAATAGCGCCGGTAGATACTCGCCAATCCTCGGAGACGGCTCTTCGGAACTTATTGAGTGAAAAAGACCAATGCAGAAGTGGTGGTGCGCAGGTAATGGGCCACACTAAAAGCCCCGGTAGATATGGCGACAGCGGAAATCTGGATGGTGCTCTCGATTTTGATATGGCTAATCAATTGGTTGACAACAAAAAACTTTGCGCTAGGTGTCGAGCACAGACTAGCCTGAAGGGTGCAATGAGAATGGTGGAAGGGTTGATGTATCGAAAGGCCAGCCCCCGTGACTAACATTTATGAGCCGCCCACGCCGACGTCTTAGGACCCAATGGCTTGCAACGGGATTGATGCCCTCGGAACGCTTGCTCAAACCTGTACTGTATATGTACAAGCCTGTACAGAACTTGACCGAGTCTCTCATTTTGTGTGACCTGCCAGCGTGTATGTCTGCAAGGCATTTAGTGTCAGTAAACGCACTGCACTTCACCCGAGAAGAACTTTTCGAAATGCAACCAACGTGGCAGTCTTTTGAGTCTTTACTTGATGCGGGGTTCAAGCTTAGCCACACTATCTTCACGATCCTCAGCAGCTCCACGTGCCAGCGAAGCTTCGACCATGCTTGTTGGTCCTGTCGAATGTGAATCCCGCTTTTCAGGCTGCGGTTAGGCGCGTCCTCGGGCAGAATTGCATAGAAAAATGCCGCAGAACATCCGATTCATTCCCTCCCTTCCCCAATTCCATCATCCGAGCGTCCACGTAATTGAAGATGCAACAAGCTCCTGGCTGCCTTTGACATGAATAAGGCATTGAATTTCGCCTTTGTGCGTGCCACTTCCAATTTGAGACCATTCAGGCATGGATTCCATAGGGACTCGACACTCCTTGAATCAGACTGCTCACGTAAAGTGGACTAAGATGCAGAAAGGGAGTTAGTGGGTCGACATTTGATTATCGGGAGATGGCCAGGGAGATATGGGCAAAGGCAAATCATCAGATGCAATGATCGGCGAACTATCCTAACTAATAGCATTGGTAAATTTCAGACTGAAGGGCGGTAAGGTTCTCATCCGAAACAGCTGCAAAGGTCGGAAAGGCTCAGGATGTCAGTCTCAGTTGCATCAAGGATAACCTATCCTAGAGGGATCAAACCCATGTGAATCGTCTGTTGCTGAAGCACTGGTGTCATTAAGACAGATCCCCGACCGTATTTCGACCTGGGGATCAATCTTCAAACATCTTGCGACATCACTTCCTCTATGATAGAGCTGTGTAGAGATCACAAGGAGACTAATAAAAGCTATAAGCGAGGCGACCTGATCTAAACCTGAGGGAGATTTCCCATCAACAACTTTACGACCCAAGTATTGCATGAGGACAGCTAGCAACATATCGATGTGACCGATGTGATGGACATCCTTGGTATTCGTCCTCTGCAAAAACATATTTAAATTGGACATTTCAGTATATTTAAACACGCGTCAAGGTAGAAAATCATCACCACTTTCCGTCTGCAACGAGAATGGATGCTTGGTTTGATACTCTTCATCTTCGAGTGAGGTAGGCACCATGACTGATTATAACTATTCCAAAGCCTGAGGCATGAATTTTGCAACGAAAGCTATTTGTGTCAACTTTGGAAAGTTTGTACACGAGGTTTTCTATTCCATCATCACGTCTTTAATTGCGACTCGGTCGTATCTATAACCTCCTTAGGCTTACACAGAGGTCTAATACCACCTCTATGCGCATCAATGGCTTCTCTCACCCATTGAACGCCACCCTCAAATTTCTAACCGTTACCTCCAAACCCCGCAACCTCCACATCTCCCTCATGGCCGCCAAAAGCCCGATACTCGAGGGCGTCTTCGGTAACTCCCACCAAGCGCCCAAGCCAACCAACCCACTAATCCAAACCCATCTTCTAGCAATCAACAAATCAACAAAACCCTCGCCGTAACCTCGGCCGACGTCCTCCACACCCATAGCCTCAGCATCAATTCAGAACAAGGTTTCTTATTTGCCTATCCTACGCCGCAACGATGCCACGACAGAGACAATCCTGAACACCGCAGGATCCATCTTCCATCCGCAATTTGTGTCACCACGTGAAATGGGAGCTCAGCGTGGAGCATCTTACGTCGACACTGCCCAATAGTCAGTCGAATTGGTCGCCATGCGGACGAGAGTAACATTCTGGAAACATTCGAGAAATATCAATTAGCCGCCGCGTTTCTGATGGCGGATGCGTTGAACATATTGAACATATTGGAATCTCAGCCAACATCTAGCCTAGCAACACACCACCGGAAGTACGTGGAATGGATGAAATATCAAAACTCTCGGCTCGAGCAAGATCTGGTGCCGCTTTACCATCCAGATATGCGGAAGAAATACGACGGCAATGCAGATCTGATTCGGTCGTTGTGTGACGAAGTTCGAAGCTCCGACCCTCGAGGCGAACTTGTCATGCGCATGGGACCTACCATTGCCCCCGTCATGGCTGGGCAGGCAGATGCACTCGAACTGATGTTTCGGCAGGATGACTTAATGCAACGAGTTTACACCGAAACTTCCCTGTCCGGCAATATTCAGCATTACCTCGCCGAGTTTCTAGGCGTGCTTAGACGCAACCGCACCAACTTGCGGGTCCTAGAAGTCGGTGCCGGAACAGGGAGTGCGACGGAATTGATCCTCAATTCTTTGGCTCCCTTGAGCGCGGCCACGAAGGCGCTAACTGATTCGTCGATTAGTATATTTGTCTTTACGGACATATCAATCGGCTGTTTCGAGAAGGCCAAAGAGAGGTTTGAGCCGTGGTCCAAGTTGCTGGAATTCAAGACTCTAGATATTGAACAAGGGTCAGATCTGACCCAGCTGGCCGAACCGAACCGAGCCCAATTCGATGCGTGAGCATCATCTTCGCGAATGAAACTTTGCTGGTTTGCTCCGAGAATTTTTGATATACTGCACCAAGCGGAAGAAATATGGAATTTCAGGAAACGGACGAAAACTTATAAGTAACCTGTCACATTGCGACATACCAGGTATTCTAAATCTCTATCCAATACCTGTGCACCTAGTCCGAGTCATTATACCCGTGATTCTCATCACTAGGCTTGAGCGGGCGATTCTCCCTGATCTCCTGGATCATCAAGTCCACAAAACCGCCCGCAACACCCTCCCCCATCTCCTTTGCCTTGTTCAACGCAATCAAAATCCTCTTGATGCTCACCGCACCATCCAGTTTCTCCGGATTTTTCCGAATCTCCTCCTCGACCTTCGTATTTTGCTGAATCTCCCAAATGACGTTCTTCGCAATCTGCTCTTTGAAGCGACCCGCCTCCTTCAAGATATAGAGCAGCTCATCCGTCGTCTGGACATTGGGCACATCTATCTCTCCGTCAAAGAACTGCAGCAACTGCAACTGCCGAAGGTAGGTACGCTCCGACGTAGTTGCGAAGACCATTCTTCGCCTGTCCTTTGGTGGCTTGCGTTTGAGCACAGACTTTAGCGCTGAAAGCACAAAATTTGAGAAGCGGGGTCCGATTGGGTTCCAGTCGACCAGGAGCTCGATGTCGTCGACTACTACGACGGAAAGCCGCGACTGAGGACGGCTGTTAGTATGGTCTCAAAACCACAAAAGCGAGAAAGCTTACCTTGTCGCTGTCTCTGAATATCTTCTCGAGTTGATTGACTTTCTGCATCTCCGTGAAGCCAACCATGTCCTGTGCAGTGACCAGCTTGACGAAAGGGAAACGCGATTCAATCGCGAGTTTCGCGGCGAGCGCCGTTTTGCCGCTTCCAGGAGGCCCACAGAGAATCGTGTTCAGCATTCGGATGCTCTTGCTGTGCTCCACCGCTTTGATATCCTGGCTACCCGTAGCTAAAATACTCTTGATCGTTGAGCTAAAATTCAATATTCCGCCCTCCAGGCACTCATTGAGCTGTTCTTCCGCCACGCCAAACAGCGGCGTGGTTTCCTCCAACGCGTTCATAAAGTCATCTCTTGTGACACTGAAATTGTCCAGATTCTGATTGACCTGTACCGTGTCGCCAATCTTGCTGTTCCTACTAAAGGCAAAGGAACCAGCCGCACGAACCAAGCCAGCTATTTCGGCGCCGGAATAATTCTTTGTCCGACGGGCGAGTTCAGGGATGTCGACGGATGGATCGAGAAGGTTGTTCTTGCGCATGTCAGCGGTGTGGATGTTGAGGATTTCCACACGGCCGTCCTCATCCGGGAGACTGATCTCGATGTGGACTTCCAATCGACCTGCGCGAAGAAGAGCCTCATCTATCATGTCCTTGCGGTTGGTCATGCCGATGAGAAGGATGTTGTTCAGCTGGTCGACGCCGTCCAGTTTAGATAGCAGTTGGTTGACTATGCTGTCGCCAACTCCAGTGCCTCCGGTCGAGCCCGAGCCACGTTGTTTGCACACCGCATCAAGCTCATCAAATATGATGATATGGAGTCCCGACTCGTCTCCCTTTTCTTTTTGTTCCTTCTCCGCATCCGCAAACAAATTACGAATATTCTCTTCGCTCTGGCCGACATACTTGTTGAGAACTTCGGGCCCGTTGATGACCTTTGGCTCCCTGGCATTGAGCATCTGCCCGATCCGTCGCGCTATCAAGGTCTTGCCGGTGCCAGGAGGGCCGTACAGCAAGATGCCTCGCACGTGGATGATACCCATCCGCTGCACGAGTCCCGGGGGAAACAGCCGACTGGCAAACGCCTTTCTGAAAATCATGCTGAACTCGGCATCCAAGCCTCCGATCCCCAAATCTTCAAACTTGAAATTGGGCTGAAGAATGCTGTTGGCCGCCGGCTTCCTGGAGCTCCCCTTCAGATTGATGCCCGTTCTTGCGTCTTTGAACAGCGTCATGGAGGTCTGGCGCGTCAATATCCCGCGAGCATCCGGGTCCGACGTGACAGGTGCGTCAGGGTCCTCCATCGAGAGATCGACCAGCTGAACGGTCTGGATGATGAAGCGCAGAGGCAGACTCTTGTAGTCCATAATGATGATCTGTCCAGGCGCCAAGATGTGATTCTCAAACGCTCTTGTAAAGACGTCGGAAAGCTCATCCTGATCTAATGGAGTGTCAACAGTGCGCCGCGAGGCAAAGCCGACCTCTGCATTGATGGCACCCAGATAGGCCTGTTTGCCTTGACTAAAGATATTGTACCTTTGAACTTCTACGGTTTCGTTTGGGCCCAAGGATATCCTGGCCCAAGTACGCTGTGGATCGGTCAAGCCAATGTATCCTGGTTGGCATTGTGGATGGGGTCTCGCTTTGACGACGAATTGATGGTTGATGATGAGATCGTAGTCTTGACGGTCAGGAAAGTCGCGATCGGAAATAGAGGCTATAAATGGGTCAAAGTGTGCATGTCTAAATCTCCATTGCAGTGCTTACCTAGGTTTGCCAATGCATAAGTGTTTCCGCCATGATTCTTTTCGGGTCTCAGACGCATTGTGGTATCCTGTTGGGATCTTTCCGGAGGCTCTGGTGACCTCATGGGTCGGCTGTAGTCTGGCATGGTAGTATCATACCCTTCATACTGTTGTGGCCGCCGTTGCTGACCTGGCTGCGGTCGAGGATAATTGTCTGGCACGGCGGAATCATAGCCTTCATACTGTTGTGGCCGCCGTTGCTGACCTGGCTGCGGTCGAGGATAATTTGGCTGTTGGGGCATTCCAGGAGGTTGAGGAGACTGCCTTGGAGCGTTCGGCCTTGAGCCAAAGAGGCTATCTCGGTTGAGGTTATCTCGGTTGAACATGGTGGGGAGTTTGGAAGATATGTGTCGCGAAGTGCTTCAAAGGTCAGAAGCTCAAATGAGGGAGAGGAGCGGAAGACAGTAGGCTGAATAGCACTGAATTTCACACACAATCTTCTTTGGAGAACAAGTGTGAAGCCAAAGCCGTGCGTCTCAAAGTTGCCGTAGCTTCAAACCGAAGGATTACGCCTCACCTCACGTCAGCCACACTTCCCTGTTTTAGCCGTAATCTTGTTGACGGGAAATCCTCGGAGACCACTATTTCTACCACCCCTGGGTTATTTCTACCACCCCCGGGTTATTTCTACCACCCCTACCTGTGGCAGGGGAGGCCCGCGGGGCCGAAAACTGCTCCACACTGGCATTACGAACGTCCCACAGCCGAAGATCTCTCATATAAAACTGGCCATGATATACTACTCCGTACTCAGGACCCAGAGATGACAAGGCAACGTCGAGCAAGGCAAGAACTTAACGCCAGGCGGCGGATAACACAGCAAGAGAACCTTGTGTATGGGAATTGCAGGAAGAGGCCCAGATCGCTAGAGACTGAGCAAAGTGTGGTCAACGAAGTCGACGAGGTTAGCGAGGTATAAGAGGCTTATGTAGCGGTTGTCAACGTGGAGGCCAGCAAGGTTCACGGCTACAGACACAACCTTCGCAAACACCGCCGAGATCTCCATCCACGGACTTCTCCGACTACATTGACGCCGTGGAGGAGTCTGCATCTATCTCACCACTCCGCCAACACCTCACAGAACGTGATCTCCAACATCCATCTGGCAACGGAGCCTCAATGTCGAGTGGCGAATCTCATGACAATACCAGAGCGTTAGCAAGGCGTGGGCGTGGAAAAGGCCGTCGTGGTGTCGGCGAGCACGAATTGATTGAAAACTTTAATCAAGTCACAGATGGGGGAGTATTTGAAGCCTTTCGATTGTAAATGCATGTTCTACTTTTGATAGTCTGTCGCGTAATTGTGCATGCAGGAGATTCACGGTGAAAAGCTTCACGCCGTTAGCACTTAGCACGCATACACACCTCCAGCATGCATAAGAATATCTGGAATGTGAGTGTGCTTCGATTTCTTAGTAAATCACTAACGTATTCCATCAGCGAGTGAACCACCTGAAATCTCACCCAAACTCGCGAAATTCACAACGAAACATTTCAGCGACCTTACAGTATCAAATCCCGAAACTTTGACACTAAACAGTCTTAGCATAATTAAATAATCCCTGAGAGTTTGGCCAAACGAAAATGGGTGGCTATGGAGATATATGGAGATCCGTCAATTTCCTCTGAATTCAGCGTTGAAATCTGATATCTCCGCAACCAGTCCGCCGATGAATCCGAGAAGAAAATAGAAGAAGTGAAGTACATCGGAGAGCTTAAGCATAAAGTCGCAAGTATTATTACTGTATGGTTGCTGAAATGTTTCGTGGTAGATTTCGCGAATTTGGGTGAGATTTCAGGCGGTTCACTCGCTAGTGTGGTTCACTCGCTGGTGGAATAGTGGTAGAAATAGTGGTCTCCGTCTCCCCTCACCAAACCTTCACACCACTTCTCTTCCTCAAACCTTCTAATCTCCCCTGCCTCCGTCCATCCAGCGCTTTACATTCTGTTTTGCTGATATGGCTGACGCCGGTCCCTCTAACCCACCGCCATCTCCACAGCACTACCCGACCGGTAACGCCCAACCCGGCCGAGGGCAGGTGCAATGCCATAAATGTAAGCTGTGGTACAATCCGGCTCAATTTCTGAGCCCGGATGCAACAGGCCGCCTCCGTAAGACGGTGACATGTCCTCGCTGTCGACCAAAAAGAAAAAAAGGAAACAGGGTATGTATCTCTTGTCCATAGCATCTGGGAAATTACTCACTCGTATAGGCTTCAACTGGGGAACGACAACCACCTTTGGCTTCGACTAGGGCACTACAAACACCTTCGGCTTCGACTAGGGAAATACAGCCATCTCCGGAACCTGCGACGACTTCTTCATTGGAACCCAGGCCCACGCCGCCATGTCTGCTCCGCGGCCCTCCGGACCCAGCTCAGGAACAGACGATCAACAGAGACACTGAGGATTATAATATTCGCTCAGAGGAACGCAAGAGGTTGTTGACCCAACTCAAGGCTGCATTGGAAGACATACCAGTTCCCCCGGCTTTTTGGGCCTGCTGTCAGCTTTGCAATACGAGCACTCTCACACTTTTCGTTTACAGCGCTTGTGCTAATCCAGACACCGTGCTACCTTATCTTGAGGAATCATCTCTTATACATTTGCTATGTGAGTTGCCTGCTCTTAGGCTATATTGTAGGTTTGACTGTAGAAATACTCACGGTTGACAGGGACCCAGAGGTACCGCACTTCGTCACTCCAAGGTTCAGTGATGTCAATTCCTCAGAACATCCCACAGTCTACTGGTGTGGACGGAAATGTGTCGCGAAGCCAGCACGCAAAGAATCTTGTAAGTCTATCTTAGCTGGGCTTAGATTATTTCTTCTGACTGACTATACACAAAAGTGTAGGGAGCGCGACGGCAACAGATGCGTCCTAACGAACCAGCCAGAGCCTCATGTTTGCTATATTTTCCCTCACAATATGCTTTCTCGTGCAGAGACACAAAGGTCGCAAGATATCACCAAATTTTGGCGTCTTTTAAGTATCTATTGGGGACGAGATAAAATGGAGGCATGGAGACGTCAGATCTTTCCGTTCTTTGATCATCCTGACATCGGTGTCGACTCAGTATTCAATCTCATCTGCCTTAGTCCCGATGCACATGATTTGTGGAATCAGGGCGCATTCGCACTCAGACCACTGGATGGAAGCGATGAATACAAGCTTGAGGTTGAATTTGTGTGGCAAACTCGGTACAAGCTTCCTTCTTCAAGCAAGGTTGATTTGCTTATGGAGCCCGCGTCGTCGCAAGGCTTGCGTGCGTCAACGACACACTTGAATGACGCCAACACACAGATGTTGGGTTGGATGGACTATGGTGATCCGTACCAAATAATACCCCTTTTCTCCGGGGCCAGGTTCACATTTACGACGACAAACCCGCGAGAGCGACCGCTACCAAGCAAGGATCTGTTAGAAATGCAGTGGAACCTGCAACGTCTGACAGCTATGGCTGCTGCTGCTGAAGAGGAATTCGATGAAGGGAGCTATGACGATAACATGTCCGACGGCAACATGAACACGGTGAACACCACCGTTAAAGATATCTTGGGATGGATACATCTCCCAGAAGATGAAAGGCCCATGTCGAGAGGTCCAACAGGTCAAAGGATTCCTCCCCCAATAGCAGTTTCTTGAGCAGCTGGCAATGAATATGGTGGTTGACATCACAGCGCCTCAAACATTGGTTTTACCTCATTGGTTGCTATTGTTTGCTACTGTGATGGCGGCCATCACATGGGCTGCTTCCTGTTTCAGCAGTTAGTGTAGTTACCTTATCAGCCTCATTTGATCACCATCCCAACTGTGACGATGTCACATTGTGAGGTATAGATTGTGAGGTGCGGATAGCAAACGGACTTCTTTGGCAAATGGGCCCACATCACAATCCTTTAGCGAACGGACTCACATCACAGCATCTTAGGAGGATATGTATTAGGTGTTCCTGCTCTTCTTCTTCTTCTCTTCTCTCTTTTTCCTTATCTTAGTGTCCTTACAAATATAGTCGCAATGGATCGTGTTCTCATCCACTTTTCCGTCTTGCGTGCTAGCTCGCCACACCAACCGTGATTCTGAGTGAGTATTTGAGCCTTCACA
>Ga0335075_10008881_pt1 | contig 15377 bp, 11 predicted proteins | sample Lox_Sample_24_FD_206723 | JGI IMG/M metagenome (GOLD analysis project Ga0335075, IMG submission 206723) | Soil microbial communities from Loxahatchee National Wildlife Refuge, Florida, United States - Lox_Sample_2.4 | ecosystem: Environmental > Terrestrial > Soil > Wetlands | place: USA... | reverse complement strand
GCGGAAGCGGAAGCGGACCCCGATGGAGCGCGTGCGCCCGGAACCGGCGCGTCGTGTCCGCAGTTCGGTCCGGACATATGTGAGATCGGAACGCATCGTTGAAGAAGAGTATCTCAAGAGATTAAGTGAAGAATGGCGAAGCACTATAACGTGTGGTCTGATGGATGGCAACGACCCCGCCCATCGGACGCCGGAGGAACTGAGCGAGCACGAGCTCGAGCAGGAGAAGCTGTCGCGCGAAGCCGCGTCGGAGGCCGAGACCGAGGAGGAGGCGCGGGTCAACCTGAGACGCGCCGATAAGGCTCGGTACCTGCGAGAGAAGCTCGATCAGCAGGCGCGCGCCGACGAAGAGCGCGATCGCTGAGCAGATAGCGTCTGGAGGCGTGTTCCGTACACGTTCCGGCGACTCCGCGAGTCTGTTCACGCTGTTCGTCCGCTACGGCGTCGGCCTGATCGGGGTCGTCGCCGGTCTGATCGTGCTCGTCGTCAATCCCGGCGGGTTCGGTGTCGACGGCTTTGGGCTGCTCGAGGGCGCCGGTCTGTCGGTGCTGCTGCTCAACTGGATGTTCCGCCTCGGGGTCGCTGGGGACAAGGACCGCGAGCGCGAAGAGGCGGCGCGCCGTTACTTCGACGAGCACGGTCATTGGCCGGGCGAAGCGCCCCGCCCGCGACGCCGCCCGCCCAACGCGGGAAGGAAGACCCCGCCCAGCCGGCCGGGTCCGCTCGACGACGGGCGCTGAGTTCCCATACGCTGAGCGCATCGAGCCGACGCTCCCGCAGTTGCGCGCCTTCGTCGCCGTCGCCGACGAGCTGCACTTCGGCCGCGCCGCGCTCGTGCTCGGGCTCTCCCAACCGCAGGTGAGCCGCCAGCTCGCTTCGCTGGAGCGCGCGCTGGGGGTGACGCTTCTTCGCCGGACGCCCCGCCAGGTCGAGCTCACCCCGGCGGGTGCGGAGCTCGTCACCGGGGCTCGCGACGCACTGGAGGCGATCGAGCGCGTCAAGCGACGGGCGCGGGCCGCCGCCCGGGGCGCGCTCGGCAGCGTGTCGGTCGGATTCGTCTGGTCGACGCTACCCGCCTACCTGCCGGCACTGGTCGCGGCGGCCGCCGAGCGCCACCCGCAGGTCGAGCTCACCGTCGCCCAGTTGCGGCTCACCGAGATCGTCGCCACGCTGCGCCGCGGTGACGTCGATCTGGTGATCACGCGCGGGCATCTTGGTGAGTGCGAGATGATCGTGGAGGAACTGGGCGCCGAGCCGAGCGTGGTTGCGATTCCGGACGCCCACCCGCTTGCCCGGCGCGACGCGATCGACGAAGCCGACCTCGACGGCGAGCCGCTCATCTCGCTCTCGCGGGAGACGATCCCGCTGTCGTTCGACCTGGTCCGCGCCAGACTCGAAGAGCAGGGGATCCAGCCCTCGGCATACCGGCCCGCCAGCTCGCCTCCCGAGGCGCTCGCGCTCGTCGCGGCGGGCCTCGGGATCTACTACCGGATGCCGATCACCGCTGCGATGCCGCAGGCGGGCATTGTCTTTCGCGAGGTCCGCGGCGTGCCGATGCGGACGCTGCTCGCGCGCCGCCCGGAGCCGCCCGCGCCGGCGATCAGGGCCATCGTGGACCTGGCTGTCGAGCTGTTCAGCGATGTGCCGAGCGCATCGAATCATGCGCTGGCGGGCGTGGAAGCGCCGCTGCCGTCTCCGTAGGGTCCCGGGCCGATGACGGCCCTCGCTCAACGACTCGATCCCCGGCGCCTCATCGACGCGGCCCGTCCGGCCGCGATCTGGTCGGCGCCCCGGGTTCGCGCCCTGCGCCTCATGTGGCGAGCCGCGCCAAGACTGAGCGTGCTCGCGGTCGGGTTCGTGCTGGCCGAGGGCGCGCTGCCCGTGCTGGTGCTGATCGCGATGGGCCGTGTCACCGGCGCGATCCCCGGCGCCGTCATCTTCGGCCTCGGCTCCAGGTCCGGGCACGCGCTCATCAGCGACCTCGCGCTGGCGGGTGGGGTGTACGCGCTGTCCTTGATGCGCGGCCCGCTGGAAGACGGTCTGTCGACCGCGGCGGGCGCGCGCGTGGAGGCGCTCATGCAGACGATGCTGGTCGATGCGGCGTGCGCACCGGTCGGGATCGAACCGCTCGAGGACCAGGAGGTGCTGGACCGCCTCGCCTCCGCGCAGGGCCAGCTGCTGAACGCGCGCCCGGCCGATGCCCCGATGCAGGTCGTCTCGCTCGCCGGCGACCGTCTCACCGGGATCCTCGCCTGCGCGGTGCTGGCGACATGGCACTGGTGGGTTGGGCTCGGGCTGCTCGTCATGTGGCTCGTCGTGCGTCGCCCGCTCGCTCAGCTGATCCGGGCGCGCACCACGCGTGCGCGGAGCGCCGGCCCGCAACTGCGCCGCAGCTGGTACATGCTCGGTCTCGCCTGGAAGCCGCCCGCGGCCAAGGAGATGCGGGTATTCGGTCTGTCGGACTGGGCGGCAGAGCGCCATCGCGAGGAGTGGCTCGAGGCGATGGAGCCCTCGTGGCGGGAATGGCGGGCGCTCGACCTGCGCGTGTGGGGGTGCGGAGTCGTGGTGCTGCTCGCCTACGGCGGGATCGCGGCGCTGCTCGGGATCGCCGCCGACCACCGCTCGATCGGGCTGCGCGAGCTGGCGACGCTGCTGCCGATGCTCCCGGCCAGCCTCTCCGCCGGGTCGATCAGCTTCGCCGACATCCAGCTCGAGCTTTCGCTCTCGGCGTTGCCGGATCTCCACGGGCTGGTGGCGGCTCTGCACGCGGTGCCGTCGCTTCATGACACGGCCCCCATCCACCCGCCGATCGGCGGACGGCCGCACGAGCGCGTACGGCTCCGGGACGTCTCGTTCAGCTACCCCGCCGGCGAACCCGTGCTCGACGGGCTCAACCTGGAGCTTGCGGCGGGCCGCTCGCTCGGGCTGGTGGGCGTCAACGGGGCGGGTAAGTCGACGCTGATCTCGTTGCTGGCGCGGATGCGGGAGCCGACCGGCGGCGCGATCACGGTCGACGGCACGCCGCTGTCCGCGCTCGAACCGCGCGCCTGGCAACGGGCGGTGGCCGTCGTCTACCAGGACTTCGCGCGGCTGCCGCTGTCGGTCGCCGAGAACGTCGGCATGTTCGGGGAGGGGCGCCCCGATCGGGCGCTGGTCAGCCGCGCGCTGGAGCGCGCCGGCGCGGCCGAGACCGTCGCCGCATTGCCCCGCGGTGTGGACACCGTCCTCAGCCCGCACTTCAGTGACGGCGTCGATCTGTCGGGTGGCCAGTGGCAGCGGATCGCGCTCGCCCGCGCGCTCTACGCGGTCGAGGCCGGCGCGCGGCTGCTCGTCCTCGACGAGCCGACGGCCCAGCTCGACATCCGCGGGGAGGCCGCCTTCTACGAGCGGTTCCTTGAGCTGACCCGGGGCGTGAGCTCGATCGTCATCTCCCACCGGTTCGCCTCGGTGCGCCGCGCGGATCGGATCGCCGTCCTGGACGGCGGACGGATCACCGAGCTCGGCAGCCATGCGGAGCTGCTCGCGCTCAAGGGGCGCTATGCGGAGATGTTCCGCTTGCAGGCCGAGCGCTTCGCCGCCGACGAGGTGGCGTCGTGAGGCAGGCGAGGCGGCTGGCGGGCGTGCTCGTCGGCACCGGCTTTCGCGCGGCGCCGTTCACCGCGTGTCTCTCCGTCGTCCTGTCGATCGGCGCCGCGGTCTGCTCGGTCGTCTACACGGTCGGCCTGAAGGTGATGATCGACGGCGCCATCGCGCATGCGGGGGGACGGATCGCACTCGGGGCGGCGCTCGTCGCGGTGCTGTTCACGCTCAGTTGGCTGCTCGCGGTGATCGGCGGCAGCCGCGGCTCGCTGCTCACCGACAAGACGAGCCTCGCGCTCGCGGTGCGGATCTCGCGCCTCGCGGCGTCGCTCCCGACACTCGAGCACTTCGAACGGCCGGCGCTGCTGGCGCGGCTGGAAACGCTCACCGGTGGCCGGCGCACCCTCGCCGGAGCCCCACGCCAGTTGATCAACCTGCTCGGCCAGGCGCTGCGAGCGATCGGCATGGTCGTGCTGCTCGCGCTCATCTACCCGCCGGTGCTCGCGGTGCCACTGCTCGCGCTGGCCCCGGCGCTCGCCGACCGCCGGGCCGGACGTGTCCAGCGCCGCGCCGACGAGTCGCTGGCGGAGGACCGTCGCATGCTGGAGGAGCTGTTCACGCTGGCCACGACGGCGGCGTCCGCACGCGAGCTGCGCACCTACGGGCTCACCGACCCACTGTCCGAGCGCCACGCCGTGCTCGCGCAGGCGATCCGGCGCCGCGCCGTCCGCGCGGCGATCGTCTCCGCCGCCTGGGAGGCGGTGGGGTGGATCGTGTTCGCGGCGGGGCTCGTCGCCGCGATCGTCGTGCTCGTGCTCCGTGCCGCGCACGGCCAGGTGAGTCCGGGCGGGGTGGTTGAGGCGGTGACGTTGATGCGCCGCGCCCAGACCCAGATCTCACGCTCGACCGACACCGCGGGCTCATTCCAGACCTCGCTGACGGCCGCGCGGGAGCTGCTGTGGCTGGAGGACCACGAGGCGGCGCTCACCGGCGCTGGCCCCGGGGCCACCCGCGGCGAGGTCCCGCCGCGTCTGGAGCGCGGCATCGTGTTCGAACAGGTGACGTTCGCCTATCCCGGCTCCGATCGCATCGTGCTCGGCCCGCTCGACCTCGCGCTGCCGGCGGGCGCATCGGTGGCGCTGGTCGGCGAGAACGGCGCCGGCAAGACGACGCTCGTGAAGCTGCTCTGCGGCATGTACGCACCGGTCAGCGGGCGGATCCTGATCGACGGCGTCGAGCTCTCCTCGCTCGCCCCCGCGCGGTGGCGGGAGCAGGTCACCGCCGCCTTCCAGGACTTCGTGCGCTTCGAGCTCGTGCTCCGGGAGTCGGTCGGGATCGGACAGCTCGAGCAGGCCGGCGAGGAGGGCGTGGTCCGCGAGGCGCTCGCGCGTGCCGACGGGGACGCGCTCGTGCGCCGGCTCCCCGACGGCCTGCGCACGCGCGTCGGGAGCCGCTTCACCGGCGGGCGGCAACTGTCGGGCGGCGAGTGGCAGCGGCTGGCGCTCGCCCGTGGGCTGATGCGGCCGGATCCGCTTCTGGTGGTGCTCGACGAGCCGACCGCGTCACTCGACGCCGCCAGCGAGGCGGCGCTGTTCGACCGTTATGTGGCCGCGGCGCGCCGGCTGGGCGAGGCGCAGGGAACGATCACCCTGCTCGTCTCCCACCGGTTCTCCACCGCGCGCGCCGCGGACCTGATCGTCGTGCTCGAGGGAGGTCAGGTGGTGGAGAGCGGCGCCCATGCCGAGCTGATGGCCGCGCAGGGGGTGTACGCGGAGCTGTTCACGCTGCAGGCGCGCGCCTACGCCTGAGCGGGCGCCCCGACCTGGGCGGGTGAGCTAACGCCGCGGAGCGGGACGCCGCGCGCGCCGGGCGCGCACTGCCGCGGTCCGCGCGGGGAAGCGGCGCTGGACGACCCTCGCTCCGGGCGCCCGCAGCCGGCCGAGGGCGCTCCGGGCGGCGATCTCACGGCCGGGGCGCGGTGCGGCGCCGTCGGCGGCGAACGTCGCCCGGGCGAGCGCAGCGAGCAGCGAGCCGATGAGGAAGACCGCGAGCGTCACGTCCGGGATCGCGCTCAGCTGATGGGCGCCGAGCAGTCCCGCGCCCGCCAGCGCGCCTCCGCCGATGCCGACCTGGAAGGCGACGACGTAGATCGCGGAGGCCGTGTCGGGGATGTCCGGCGCGACCCGCAGCACCGCGCTCTGCAGGCAGATCGGCAGCGCGGTGAAGCCGGCGCCCCAGGCGAGGATCGCCACCACCATCACCAGCGTGCCGTGGGGGATCCCGGCGATCAGCGCGAGGCCGGCCACGAGCCCGGCGCAGCACAGCATCAGCGCGCGGCGAGGATGGTGGTCGGCGATCCGGCCCACCAGTCCGACTCCGATCACGCCGGCGGCGCCGTAGGCGAGCAGCACCGCGGAGACACCGGTGCCGGTGAGCCCAGTGTGGGCGCGCACCAGCGGCGCGAGATAGGTGAAGGCGACGAACTGGCCGAAGGCGAGGAACACGGTGATGGCGCAGACGATCAGCACGCCGCGGTGGCGAGCGGCGCGGGAGAGCATCGCGCGGCGCCCGTCGGCGACCGCGCTGGCGGCGGGCACGTTCGGGATGACGAACCCCATCGCGATGACCACGGCCAGCGCGCAGGCGCCCATCACGTCGACCGCGGCCCGCCAGCCGACGAGTGCGCCGAGCGCGGACACCAGCGGGGTGCCGGCGACGAGCGCCAGCGAGTTGCCGGCGAGCACCGCTGCGGTGGCGCGGCCGACCCGCTCGCGCGGGACGAGGCTCGCGATGATCTGGGCGAGCACCGCCCAGTAGACGCCGTGGGCGAGCGCTCCAACCAGCCGGGCGCCGAGCGCGGTGCCGTAGTTCGGGGCGATCCCCAGCACCAGTTGGGAGATGACGAGCGTCGCGACGGTGAGGATCACCAGCCGCCGGCGCGGCATGTGCGACGCGAGCACGGTGAGCGGGATCGCCGACAGCGCGGCGACACCCGCGTACGCGGTCATCAGCAGCCCGATCGTGCTCTCGGACACGTGCAGCCCGCGCGCCATCGGGACCAGCAGCGCGACCGGCTGGGTCTCGGTGGTGACGAACGTGAAGCAGGCCGCCGCGAGCACGAACAGCTGGATGGTGGTCGGCGACGGGCGGCGCAGACGGCGGGCGGTTAGGGTCGTCGAGGACATGCGATCACGAATATACTCGGCCTCCGAGGAAAAAACGTGAGCATCGTCCCAGAAACCCCCAGTCGGGCGGGGGAGGTGCTGCGGGCGGTCCACCGAAACCCGGGCATCCCGCGCGCCGAACTCGCCTCCCGCCTCGGCCTCTCCAGCGGCCTGGCCTCCGACCTGGTCGCGCGCCTGGTCGCCGCCGAGTGGCTGTCCGAGGGCGAGCCCGCGGCGGCGGGCGGCCGCGGCCGGCCGACGCGGACGCTGTGGCCGCACCCCAACGGGCCGCTGGTCGCCGCGATCGCGATCTCACACGAGACCTGGCGGATCGAGCTCTGCGAGATCGGTGGCGGTGTCGTCGAGTGCGCGCACGGCACCCACGACCGCGACCGGGAGGCGGTGCTGCGCGCCATCGGCCGGGCGCTCGAGCGGATCTGGCGCGAGTACGGCCCGCGCATCCGCGGCGCCGCGGTCTCGGCGCCGGGGATCGTGAGCGGCTGCCGGCTGGTCCAGGCGCCCAACCTCGGCTGGGAGGACGTCGACTTCTCCTCGTTGCTGCCCCGCGAGGCCCGCGCGTCCGGGATCTCGCTCCACGTCGGCAACGACGCCAACGACTCGGCCGTCGCGGAGCTCGCGCGCGGCGCAGCCGAGGGGCTGTCCGGCGTGCTCGTCGTGTTCATGGACTCCGGCGTCGGCGGAGCGCTGATCGACGCCGGCCGGGTGACGCAGGGCGCCCATGGCATGTCCGGCGAGTTCGGCCACCTGCCGCTCGGCTCCCGTCGCATCCGCTGCCGCTGTGGCGCGTCCGGCTGCTGGAACACCGAGCTCGACGGCGCCGCGCTCGCGCGGCTGCTCGGGCGCCCGCTCCCGGCCGACGAGGTGACGTTCACTCGCGGCGTGCTCGCCGCCGCCAGCGAGGGCGGGCGCGAGGAGATGCGAGCGGTCCGCGCCGTTGCCCGAGCGCTCGGCCGCGGCACCGCCGGACTGGTGAACGCCTGCGATCCGGAGCGGGTCGTCTTCTGCGGCCTGGCGGCGACGATGCTGTCCGTCGCTCCTGACTCGCTCGGCCGTGCCTACCTCGACGGCCTGATGACGACGCGTGCGGCGGTACCACCGGAGATCGTGGCGGGCGTCCTCGGCGACCGCGCGCCGCTCGTCGGGGCGATGGAGGAGGCCTTCGCCCCCGTCCTCGCCCAGCCGGCGTTCTGAGGCCAGGCGCCGCGGCGCTCGGTCAGCCGGCGGCGCCTGTCAGGCCCGGCCGTTCGGCCCCCTCGGACCCCGGCTGCCCGGCCCCGTCAGACCCGGCTGTGGTCAGTTTCATTGTGCCCCTCAATGAAACTGACCACAGGGGCGGGGTGGCGCTCAGAAGTTGGCGTCCGGGTCCTTGGCCGTGCCGTGTGTCCCGTTGGTCCCGCTCCCTCCGGCGACTCCCCCGTGGCCGCCGGCGCCCGCGGTGCCGCTGGTGTTCTGGGGTCCGTCGTTGCCGGCGTAGCCGCCGGGGCCGGCCGCGCCCCCGACGCCGGCTCCGCCCGGGCCGCCGCCGCTGCCGCCGGCGCTGCCAGAGCCACCGCTCACCGAGTCGGAGCTGTAGCTGAGGCCGGTCCCAGCGGTGATCTGCCCGGTCGCGTCCGCCGCGCCGCCGGTCGCCGCGCCGCCGCTCCCGCCGGCGCCGCCCTTGCCGCCGTTGCCGCCGTTCGCGCCCGTGCCGCCGTTGGCGCCGGTGCCTCCGAGGCCGTTCTCGGCCGCGCCCGGACCGCCCCCGCCGCCTCCACCGCCCTGGCCGCCGTTCTCACCGTTGCCGCCGCCGCCTCCATTGGCGCCGTACCCGCCGGAGCCACCGCTGGCCGTGTCGCTGCTGAACGACGTGGTGCTGATATTCAGGGCGGTTGCGTCGTCGATCGCGCCGCCGGTGGCGGCGCCGCCCTTGCCCGCGGCGGCTGCGTTCGCCCCCGCCGCCGACGTGGCCGCGGCTGCGGCATTCGAGCCCGGGCCGCCGGCGCCGCCGGAGGCCGGGAGTCCGAAGGACCCGGCGAATCCGCCGTCGCCGCCACCGCCGCCGTTACCTCCGAAGCCGCCCGTGGCACCGGGGACCCCGTAGCCGCCCCCGCCACCTGGGCCACCGCTCGCGGCATCGTTGCTGAACGTGTCGCCTGACAGGGTCAGCGTCCCGGAGCCGCGGTGCCAGATCGCGCCGCCGTCAGCCGCTCCTCCGATGCCGCCCTTGCCCGATGCACCGCTCGTCCCGGGGCTGCCCGCGTTCGCGCCGGTGCCCGAGAACCCGCCGGACCCGCCTGAGCCCGCGGACGTGCTGTTGCCCGGGGGTCCGACGTAGCCGCTTCCCCCGTTGCCACCGACCTGGCCCGTGCCGCCGTTACCACCGTTTCCGCCGTTGCCGCCGATCCCTCCGCGACCGCCGCTCCCCGCGTTCCCGCCGGCTGCGCCGCTGAGCGAGATCGAGGAGCCGGTGATCGTCGCGCCTTTCGTGGTCGCGACCCCGCCGCCGGCACCGAGCCCACCGTTTCCACCGTCGCCGCCGACACCGCCGCTGCCCCCGTGGCCGCCGGGAGCACCGTTTCCGGCGGTTCCGCCGTCGCCGCCGTGACCGCCGGGTGAGAGGTCGCCGTTGCTGTCCGAGCCGCTCGCGCCGCCGCCACTCACGCCGCCGGTGCCACCCTGGCCGCCGTTTCCGCCGTTGCCTCCGTATCCGCCACCGCCCCCGGATCCGCCGCTCGCCCGCCCTTCGATCAGGCTCCCGTTCTCGACCGTGAGCGTCCCGGTGTTGTCGATCACGCCGCCGTAGGCTGCGCCCCCGTCGCCGCCGGCGCCGCCGTGCGCGCCGGTCGCACCTGTCCCGCCGGCGCCGCCGTTGGAGCCGATTCCGCCACTGCCGCCGTCTTCGGAGGGGCCGGTGGGAGCGCTGCCGCCCACGCCCGCGCCGCCGGTTCCGCCGGCGCCGCCGGCCCCACCCGTGGCTGCCGAAGCTTGGCCGCCGGAGCCGCCCGTGCCGCCGTACGCGTCGCCCTCGATGAGCCCCCCATTGACGGTGAGCGTGCCTGCATTCGCGATCGCTCCGCCGTAGGCGGCGCCGCCCACGCCGCCGGCGCCGGCCTTCGTGCCGGGTGTGCCGGTGCCGCCGGCACCGCCGTTGGCGCCCGGCGAGCCGACCGTCCCCGGCGTCCCGGCGGGGCCGTCGGTGCCCGTGGAGCCGACGCCGCCGTTGCCGCCGTTCCCGCCGTTGACCGCGTCGAACTCGAACGTGTCGCTGTCGAGCGTGACCGTGCCGGAGCTGATCAGCAGCGCCCCGCCCTTGGCGGCTCCGCCTGGCTTGCCCGCTGCCCCGGTCTTGCCCGCGGCCCCATTTGCGCCGGTGAACTGACCGTGGAAGAACTCGAGGCCTCCGAGCGTGACGTTGCCGCCCGTGACCGACATGATCCGGACGGCCGATTGACCGTCGAGGACGACGTTGAACCCGTTTGCCTCCAGGTCGAGGTTGAGGTTCTTCAACGCAAGCGTCGAGGTCAGCTGTACATCGCAGTTCTGCGCGAACTCGACGGTCCCGCCATGAGCGATGGCGGCCTTGACGGCCGACTCGGTGCAACTGGTGATCATCGTCGGTCCGCTGGCGTGCGCAGGGAGCGCCCACACCGCGGCGCCCGCCAGTGCGACGGCCGCGGGCACGCATCCTCGAACCGCTCGCTGCCGGAGCCGCTGACGCGGGCCCTCGCCCGCGTTCGCACGCCTGGTCATGCCTGTCTCCTCGCTTCCGATCCCCGCGCGCCGTGCGCGCGCCCGCGGCGAGTATTCGACCCCCTGGCACGGGTGTCAAGCAGGCGCCGCCCCGCCGCGCGGGCGCCCCGGGCCGGTCAGGCGTCGAAGTGCTCGCGCAGCGCTCTTGCCTGGTCGCGGATGCGGCGGCGCTCGCTGCCATCGATGCGATCCAGGTTCCGGAGTGCAGGACCCATCCGTCCGTTGGCCTCGAACGCACGGCGATGGCGGCTGAGGAAGTCCCAGTAGAGCGTGGTGAAGGGGCAGGCAGCTTCGCCGGTCCGCGTGCCCGGCGAGTATCGACAGCTCGGGCAGTACGTCGACATGCGCTCCACGTAACGGCCGCTGGCGGCATAGGGCTTGGTCATCATCTCCCCGCCGTCGGCCCACGTCGCCATCCCGAGCACGTTCGGCGCCATCACCCACTCGTAGCCGTCGATGAACGAGCGGTGGAACCAGTCGAGCGCCGCCTGAGGCTCGGTGCCGGAGAGGAGCACGAGGTTGCCGAACAGCATCAGCCGCTCGATGTGGTGGGCATACCCGGTGCCCCGCAGGCCGCCGACCGCATCGTCCAGACACGCCATGTCCGTCTTGCCGGTCTCCAGCACCGCCGGGAGCGGACCGTCGGCGTTCAGCGCGTTCATCGACCCCCAATGACCCTGCCGATACCAGTAGAGGCACCACACGTATTCCCGCCAGCCGATCACCTGGCGGATGAACCCCTCGGCGCTCTGAAGGGGAACATCCCCGGCGCGATAGGCGCTCTCCGCCGCCTCGGCGACCTCCAGCGGCGACAGCAATCCCAGGTTCAGCGAGGAGGAGAGCAGCGAGTGCCACAGCGTCCGCTCGCCTCCGATCATCGCGTCCTGATGGGGACCGAATCCCGGCAGCGCCTCGGTGACGAACCGCTTCAACGCGCGCCGGGCCTGCGCCCGGTCGGCAGGCCAGCGGCGGGGGCCGTCCTCGCCCCACGTATCGAGACCGAGCCCGTCGAGTGCCCGGCGCACGGTGCGGTCATGCTCGGACTCCCGGGGCCGGTAGGGCGCCGGGATCTCGGGCGCGAGCAGCGACGGCTGACGCGGCGGCGGCTCGCGATTGTCGGCGTCGAAGTTCCAGCGGCCGCCGCACGGCTCGTCGCCGTCCATGAGCAGGTCGAGCCGTCGTCGCTGGCGGCGGTAGAACGCCTCCATCTGGAGTGAGCGTCGGCCATCGGCCCACTCGGCGAAGTCCGTCGGGTCGGTGAGAAACAGCGAGCCGTCGATGATCTCCACCCCGTCGAGCCGGCCCAGCGCTCGCCGTCCGCGCGCGCTGTGCGGTGCGAGCAGACGGATGCGCTTCGGATGGGCTCGTGCCCGGTGCTGCTCGAGCCCGTCCGCGAGCGTATCGGCCGTGACGAAGTCGACTACCGTGCCCTTGTTCCGCAGGTCGTCGGCGAAGTGGCGCATCGCGACCATCATCAGGTGCAGCTTCTGGCGGTGGAACCGCTTGGCGCTGAGCGCGGTGGTGCTCTGGACGAGGAGGACGCGGTCGGCGCCGTCGAGTGCCGGATTGTCGAGCGAGAGCTGGTCGCCCAGGACCCAGGCGGTGGTGCCGGGCATGGGGGGAGGTTGCCCAGGCGGGGGTGTTCCGTATCACCGGCTGGGGGTGGTCGTGGCTCGTGGCGTTCGCGAGGTAGCGCACCGTGACGCCGGCCCTCAAGCAGCGCCTGCACTCGCGGGTCTCCGATCACGGTGGTTGCGTTGCTTGACCGCCGGCGCGCCGCCGCGCTGATCGCAGTGAAGGGGTCCCACTCCGTGTGCCTCCGACGGGGGACCGCTGCTGAGGGCGCCGTTTTCGCCCACGCGTCGGTGGGGATGGGGCGGTGTTGGGCAGAAAGGGCGTCTGGGAGGCCGAAACGTCCCGCGCGTCCGTCGGCCTCGGACCGTCGTGGGCAGAAATGGCCTCGGGGATGCCGGAACATCCCGCGGGGTCGATCGGCCTGGGGACGCGTGGGCAGTTCTGGCGCCTGGCCGGCGTGGGCCGATTGTGGCCCCCGGCGCACACCCCCGCCTCAACCCGCGGCGCGCGGCCGACCCGCGCGTATCCAGAGTCCGCTTTTGGCGCGAGGTCGTGCACACGGAGTGGGCGCGCTACCTCGCGAACCCCACGAGCAACCCCGCACCGTGCAAGAAACCGCCCACCACGACCCCGTCGTTTATGCGAACATATGTTCCCACAAGGATGACCAGCGAGGGCTCCCCATACTCACGTTTCCGCCGCGCCCTGGAGACGGGCAACGAGCTGCTCGTGCTCACCGCGGCGCGCGAGCTGCCGCAGATCGCGCTCGACGATGCGCTGCGGATCTGCCTGGTGCTGCGCGACGGCGATCCGGAGCGTTACGACCGTGCGGCGGTGCGCTGGCTGGGGCGGTTCGCGCTGGAGGGGAGGGCCGTCACCGTCCGTGATCTGCGGTCCGCGGCGCGGGCGCTGGCTGAGTTGCCCGACTCGACGGCCGAGGCGATGGAGCGCCTGCAGCAGTTGTGCATCGCGCGCGGCGTGTCCTGAAGCCCGACGCCCGACGCCCGACGCCCGACGCCCGACCCCGAAGCCCCGACGCCGAAGCGAGAAGCCCCGAGGGCTCACCAGTCCGAGACGTAGACGACGTAGCCGGTCGTCAGCGCGTCGAGGTCGGAGCGGCGGACCAGCCCGAGCGCCATGGCCAGCCGCTGCGCCGGGACGTTGGACGCCCGCGTGCGGACGACAACCGGGCACGACGGATCGAGGATGGCGGCGACGGCCAGCGCCTCGCGGCAGGCCTCCGTCGCGAACCCGCGGCCCCGCACCGCCGCGATGAAGCGGAAATAGAGGTTGAAGCAGCCCCGCCCGGCGAGCGAGGAGGGCCGCACGCCGGCCATGCCGATGCGCCCGTTTGGCACCCCGTCGATCGCCGCAGCGGGCTCGGCGATCCAGTAGCCGACGTGGTCGGCCTCCCAGGCGTCGAGCAGCGATTGCGACAGTGACCGCGCCTGCTGCGGCTCGTGCGCGCGGTCCGGGGCGTGTTCGTAGTTGAGCGGGTCGGAGTGGAGCGCCGTCATCCAGTCGAGGTCAGCCGGCCCCGGCCGGCGCAGGAGCAGCCGCGCGGTTCGCCGTCGCTCGAACTCCGCCTCGGGCGTCGAGGAGGGGGAATCGATCATCGGGCGCGGGTCGGGCTCGTCCTAGTACGCGGTCGGCCCGGGCGGGCGCTCCCCGCTCGTCGCACCCTCACCCTGCGCCCCGGCGAGCACGTCGGGGGCGAGCAGCCGCGCGGCATCGGCGGCCTGATCGTCGCGCTGGCGCTGGCTGTCGCGCTCGGCCTGGACCCGGCCCTCGTAGATCGTCACCTCGCGATCGATCTCGGCGTCCGACCAGCCGAGCACCTCGGCCATCAGCCGGGCGACGGGGCGCGCGGCGGCGATCCCGCGATCCCAGCTCTCGATCGAGATCCGGGTGCGGCGTGCGAGGACGTCGTCGACGTGAAGCGCCCCCTCGTGGGAGGCCGCGTAGAGCGCCTCGACGGCGAGGTAGGCGTCGGCCTCGGGCAGCGGCTCGCGCAGCTCGGGCCGCGCGGCGACGAGCTCGAGCAGATCATGGATTCGCGAGCCGTAGCGGTGCAGGAGGTGCTCGATCCGGGCGACGTGCAGCCCCGACTCGGTCGCCAGCCGGTAGCGCGCATTCCACAGCGCCCGGAAACCGTCGGCGCCGACCAGCGGCGTCACATCGGTGACCGACCCGGACACGCGCGCATCGAGCATGTGGACGGCGAGATCGATCGCGTCCTTGCCCATCACCCGATAGGTCGTGTACTTGCCGCCGGCGATCGCGACCAGGCCCGGAACCGGAGAGGCGACCGCATGCTCGCGCGAGAGCTTGGAGGTCGACTCCGACTCGCCGGTCAGCAGTGGCCGCAGACCGGCGTAGACGCCCTGGACGTCGTCGACTCCGAGCGGGGACTCGAGCACCGCATTGAGATGGTCCAGGACGTAATCGATGTCGGCGCGACTGGCAGCCGGGTGGGACTTGTCCAGCGTCCACTCGGTGTCGGTCGTGCCGATCAGCCAATGCCGCCCCCACGGGATCACGAACAGGACGCTCTTCTCGGTCCGCAGGATCAGGCCCGTGTCGAGCTGCAGGCGATCGCGCGGGACGACCAGGTGGATGCCCTTCGACGCCGTGACGTGGAACTTGCCGCGCTCGCCGACGAGGTGCTGCAGCTCATCGGTCCAGACGCCGGTCGCGTTGACCACGACCTGCGCGCGCACGTCGAACGCCTCGCCGGTGACGTGATCACGGACCTGGACGCCGGCGACGCGGCCGCCCTCGTGCAGGAAGCCGATCACCGAGACCGAGTTCGCCACCGCGGCTCCGAATCGAGCCGCGGTCCGCGCGACCGCGAGCGTGTGGCGGGCGTCGTCGACCTGGGCGTCCTGGTACTGCAGCGCGCCGACCAGCGAGTCGGCGCGCAGCGCCGGCGCGATCCGCAGCGCGCCACGCTTGGTGAGATGGCGGTGGCGACGCATGCCCTTGTGGCCGCCGAGCTCGTCGTAGAGCAGCATCCCCGAGCCGACGTAGGCGCGCTCCCAGACACGGTGGGTGAGCGGGTACAGGAACGACACCGGGTGGACGAGGTGCGGCGCGATCACGTTGAGCAGCAGCGAGCGCTCGCGCAGCGCCTCACGGACGAGGTGGAACTCCATCTGCTCGAGGTAGCGCAGGCCGCCGTGAATGAGCTTGGAGGACCGGCTGGAGGTGCCGGAGGCGAAGTCGCGTGCCTCGACGAGCGCGACCGATAGACCCCGGGTCGCGGCGTCGAGCGCGGCGCCGGCGCCGGTGGAGCCGCCGCCGACGACG
>Ga0335075_10008879_pt1 | contig 15378 bp, 20 predicted proteins | sample Lox_Sample_24_FD_206723 | JGI IMG/M metagenome (GOLD analysis project Ga0335075, IMG submission 206723) | Soil microbial communities from Loxahatchee National Wildlife Refuge, Florida, United States - Lox_Sample_2.4 | ecosystem: Environmental > Terrestrial > Soil > Wetlands | place: USA... | reverse complement strand
TCGCCGAGGTGACGACGGTGATGTCCATGCCGCGGGCCCGGTCGATCTTGTCCACGTCGATCTCGTGGAACACCGATTGTTCGTTCAGCCCGAAGGTGTAGTTGCCGGAACCGTCGAACTGCTTGGGCGACAAACCCCGGAAGTCCCGGATACGGGGCAGCGCAATCGATGTGAGCCGGTCTAAGAACTCCCACATCCGGTCACCGCGCAGGGTTACCCGCGCGCCGATCGGCATGCCCTCGCGCAATTTGAACTGCGCGATGGACTTTCGGGCCTTGCGGATCTCCGGCCGCTGCCCGGTGATCAGCGCCAGGTCGCTCACGGCGCCGTTGATCAGCTTGGCGTCACGGGCGGCGTCGCCGACGCCCATGTTCACCACAACCTTCACCACGTTCGGGATCTGCATGACGTTGGCGTACTTGAACTGCTGATTGAGCGCATCCCGGATCTCATTGCGGTAGCGCACCTTGAGGCGTGGCTGAACTTTTACCGGGGTTTCTTGAGTCTCTAACGGAGTCATGCCTCAGATGTCCTTGCCGTTGCGCTTGGAGATGCGGACCCGCTTGCCAGTCTCCTCGTCGACTCGATAGCCGACCCGGGCGGGCTTGCCATCGGAGTCGACCACCATCACATTGGAGACGTGGATCGGGGCTTCCTGAGTGACGATCCCGCCTGACCGCGCTCCGCGCTGGTTGGTAGAGATCGGAGTGTGCTTCTTGATCCGGTTGACGCCCTCGACGAGCACCTTGTCGCGGGTCGGGTAGGCCTGCAGCACCTTGCCTTTGGCGCCCTTGTCCTTGCCCGAGATGACCAGCACGGTGTCACCTTTGTGGATCTTCACCTACAACACCTCCGGGGCCAGCGAGACGATCTTCATGAAACGCTTCTCCCGCAGTTCGCGGCCGACCGGCCCGAAAATGCGGGTTCCACGCGGGTCGTTGTCGGGTTTGATGATGACGGCGGCGTTCTCGTCGAACTTGATGTAGCTGCCGTCGGGGCGGCGGCGCTCCTTGACGGTGCGCACGACCACTGCCTTCACCACATCACCGCGTTTGACGTTGCCGCCGGGGATGGCGTCTTTGACCGTCGCCACGATGACGTCGCCGATACCGGCGTACCGCCGCGACGAGCCGCCGAGTACGCGGATACACAAGATCTCCTTGGCGCCGGTGTTGTCGGCCACCTTCAGCCGCGATTCCTGCTGAATCACTAGATCTCCTGACCTGGTTCACGTATGCACGCCCACGCGCGGCGACCCTGGTAGCGCTTCGCCTACCAAAGGTGACAACGAAGCCCTACCAGCGACCTGTCGTGCATGGTCTCTGCCACCGAAAGGCACGCGGGGCCGACTTATGCCGGCCGAGGTCTGCCCACGGCAACCCCTAGAGTCTAGGTGAATACCTGCTCAGAGCCAAATTCCGGACCAACCTGTTAGCCGGGCAGTCCGCCAGGGGGTCTGTTCTACACAGCGTTGATACGTGAGCCGGTGATCATCCTGGGCGCGATAGCGACGACAGTGTCGGCCTGATTCACCCACGGATGGAGCAGTTGTTCGTAACGCAAGACCTGGTCGGGATCGGTGAGGGTATGTGCGAGCCCGGTGACGACGACGCTCCACCCCGTCCGATTCTGAGAATCGATGCTGTCGGCCTCATAGGCGACCACGACATCTTCCGCGGCTCGCACGTCAATCGAGAGCGCCGACGTCAGCCGGGTACGAATGACGATCCGGCCTTCGTCCACGAGATGATTGACGGGACGGATCGCTGGAAGTGCGTTGAGAGTAAACACGACCCGGCCATAGTCAACGCTGGCAAGCAGCCGCATTGCTGCGGCTTCACCTAACCGCTGCACGTGGCTGCCCGGGTTGGCCGAGCCCAGCCCGCCGTCATGGCGCGGATCATTCATAAAGTTAAGGGTCTGCCCGGGGCGGGTTAACCCCAAGAGTCTTTTGGCCCACGTTCGAAGGACAAATGGTTACACGCCGGGTCAGAGCTGGGCGCCGCCCGGAACGTTAAACCACCCACTATTGCCGGCATCAATTACCGTTGCTGCGGGCGGCGTGACGGAAAGGGTGCCTCGGTTGCCGACGTTGACGCGGTTTTCGGCCGGCGCCATACGTGCCGGGGCACTGCTTTCAGTTTTGTTGATCGTCTTCTGCACGTCATGCGGCCGGTTGCCGAGAGCGGGTCACCCGTCTGAGTCAGCCCCCAGACAGTCGATTGGACGCCCCGGATGTGGCCCGCCGATCAGCTATCAGGTGTTCCAGAAGGACGCCTTCGGCGCTGACTGGTCAAAGGCCAACGGTCTGCTGGCCTACAACGCCAAGAGCAGCGACGGTCGCTACCACATCTATACGGTCAAACCGGACGGTGCCAACCCGGCGCAGTTCGGCGTCGGTGGAGTGAATTTCCCACAGCGCACCACCGGCTCGCCGGTGTGGAGCCCGTCGGGCAGGTTCATCGCATTCGTCGCCGAGAAATCCGATCACCCGGGTAACTCGGTGGTCGCCACACCCGGATGGGGTAGCTACTCGGACCTCTGGGTGGCCAGCGCGGACGGCTCACACGCCTGGCAGCTCACCGACGTCCCGGCCGACAAAGACCACGGCACGATCATCCCGGAATTCTCACCCGACGGCCGGCTGCTCGAATGGACCGAGCGCACCAAGGTGCCCCGGGTGCTCAACCCCGATCGCTTCGCCGGGTTCTGGGTGATCAAGGTCGCCAACTTCAACGTCAGCCAGGACGGCACGCCGTCGCTGTCCGACATCCGCACCGTCTCCCCCGCCGGCGATGCCTTCAACGAGACCGGCGGATTCTCGGCCGATGCATCGGCTCTGGTGTTCACCAGCGACTTCGAAAACCACAACTTCTGGCATAACCAGATCTACCGCCTCGACCTCAGCTCCGGCGCGATCACTCGCCTCACTCGAGACAACAGCTACAACGAACACCCCCGCTACACCCCCGACGGCCAGGTGTTGTGGATGAGCAACGCCGACAACCCTTCACACGGCACCGACTGGTGGACGATGAACCCCGACGGGTCAAATCGCCAGCGCCTCAGCGACTTCAACGCGGACGGCAACGCGCAGGCACTCGGCCACAAACCGGTGTATGCAACCGTCGTTCAGACCGCCAACTGGGGCCCTGACAACAGCTACTTCTACGGCGACGTCGAGACCAACCTGTTGAACGCCGACAGCGTGATAGCGCGCGTTGCGTTGACCTGCCACGGCTCCTGACTCCGCGACGGCGTCAGTCTCCTTGCCGGACCCAGGAGTAGATGTATAAGGCCATCGCCGTCGCCAGCGCGAGCAGCACCCACTGCACCAGGGCTTGGTCAATCCAGGAACCCGGCGGTGGGGCACCGGGAAGGATGTTGCGCAGCGGAACGATGGCGAACAGGTTCGCGGCATACCAGGTGGCGAACGGCGGCACGAACTTCCTTCGGCCCAACGCCATCGGAATGGCTACCAACAGCGCCAAGGTGGGCAGGCTGACCAGCACCACGATGATGCCCAGGTCGAAGATCAACGGTCCCTTGGCCCGATGCAGTGTGATGATCGCGCTGTTGTTGTTATGGCTTCCGGTTTCGCTGGTGTCGGTGGAGCGCCGGACGCTGGCATCCCAGCCGTCCATCGATCCGGTCACCTGGACGACGGCGGGTATCCGTTTGCGGTTGGCGCCAGCACCGACGAACACATCCGCCGACAGTTGCTCGGTGTGGTACGAGTCGAATGGCCAGTTGCCGGGATTGCCGTGCGCCTGAATCGTGGTGCTGACTTGGGCCGGCGCTTTGCCTTTCGGGAACTGGATGTCTCCCAGGTCGTTCGGTGGATACAGCCGCACGGCGATGTCGGTGTTCAGCTCATCGAAGCGTCTGTCTTCAAGCGTCTCGCCCGGATAGATGAGCACATTCACGGTGAGGCGGTTTGTGGTGGGCTTCAGCTCTTCGAGGCGGATCTGCACCACGGTGTCATCGGGGCCGGCCTTGCTCAAGTCCAGTCGCGGGAGCGGGCCCTCTGACCGCTGTAACATGCGGACGCCGACCAGCGACAGGCCGTAGGCGGCGAAGAAAAGCAGCAGAATGGCCACACCGAACGCGATGCCGCGTCGTGACCGCTTTTCCTTGGGCGGCGACGCCGGCGCGGTCGGCGGAGCTTCAACGGTCATTGATCGCCACCGGAAAGTCGCGTCAGTGGGCGCAGCACGGGGTCAGGTTAGCGAACACCAGTGCCCGCCGCGCGGCGAAATAACTTTGCCCGACAAGACTCTGGGATTCCGTCACCCGCTGGCCATCCGTCGGTAACTCACAGTTCAGGAACGCCGCTGCGATCGACATTTTTGACGTCGCAACCCGGCGGCAGACCGGGCGTTGACCAGTTAATCTGATGTTTGTTTGCATGCGGGTTTCACAGGCTGCCATTGTCAACACGTACCGAGTCCCGGGGTGAGGCAATCAACATGAAGCACAACCGATTAGTCGCCGCCGCGAGTTTGCTGGCTGCCGGCACTGCCGTGCTGTCGGGATGCGAGGTCCCGCACACCAGCATGGCCTACGCCAGCGAGGTGGTGACCTGCGGCGGCAAGGCGGCGATCAACGCCAGCGGCTCGACCGCGCAAGCCAACGCGATGAAAGGGTTCATCAGCGCGTACGGCAAGGCCTGCCCCGGACACACGCTGAACTACACCCCGAACGGCTCGGGCAACGGAGTCAGCGACTTCCTCGCCGGCAGGACCGATTTCGCCGGATCGGACATTCCGCTGTCCGCCGACAAATACGCCAGCGCCAAGCAGCGCTGCGGCGGGTCCGACGCCTGGAACCTGCCGGTGGTATTCGATCCGCTGGCCGTTACCTACAACCTGTTCAACAACGACTTCTTGGTGCTCGACGCTCCCACGCTGGCCGGAATCTTCAACGGCAGCATCCGCCGCTGGGACGACCCGGCCCTTACCGCGCTCAACGCGTCCATGCCGCCAGAAGACATCAAAGTGATCTACCGCAGCGATAAGTCCGGCAGCACGGCCAACTTTCAGGCTTACCTGCAGGCCGCATCTGGCGGAGCCTGGACCCAGGGCACCGGCAGGGAGTTCAAGGGCGGCGTCGGCACCGGTGCAGCGGGCAACGAAGGCACCTCGGCGATGGTGAAGAACACCGAGGGTGCGATCACCTATAACGAACTCTCATTCGCGATGGATGAGGGACTGTACGCCGCGGAGATCAAAACCCCGGCAAGCCGCAAGTCGCGACGCCCGGTACGCATTGGCACCGACTCGGTTGGCAAGACCATCGCCGGGGCCAAGATCGTCGGCAAAGGCAACGACCTCGTGCTTGACCTGTCGTCGTTCTACAACCCCTCCGATGAAGACGTCTACCCGATCGTGATGGCCACCTACGAGATCGTCTGCTCCAAGTACCCGAGCCCCGATGTCGGTCAGGCCGTCAAAGCCGCCCTGCAGGCGACGCTGGGCCCTGGCCAGATCGACCTAGACAAACACGGCTACATCCCGCTGCCGCCCAACTTCCAATCGCGAGTCTCCAGCGCGGTCGACGCCATCAGCTGATCCGTCAGGGCAGATCGCGCACGCATCGGAACCCGATATGTGTGGTCGCCGTATCCTGCGATTGTGGAGACCGCGCGGCAGGCCGATACCGATGGCAGTATTCGGGCGCGCACAGGTGTGAGCCACCCTTGAGCGTCTGCGCGATGGTCGGGTCCGCGGGCCCGGCCGGCGCGCAACATGCCTTCGGCGGCTCGTTCAGCCGGTGATGGGCCGAGAACTCGGTGGTTGTCCATTCCCAGACATTGCCGATCATGTCGAAAAGGCCGAACTGGTTCGGCGGGAACGCCCCCACCGGCGACGTTCCGGCCCAGCCAAGCGCACCGTCGTTGCGGTAGGGGAATCTGCCCTGCCAGGTGTTGGCCATCAGCTTCCCGCCGGGCTTCGCCTCATCGCCCCACGCATACGTCGAGTTAGCTCCGCCGCGAGCCGCGTATTCCCACTCCGCCTCGGTCGGCAGCCGCCGCCCGACCCACCGGGCGTATGCCGCGGCGTCCGGATAGGCCACCTGCACGACCGGATGATCGGCATGAGCGGCAACGTCGCTGTCCGGACCGAACGGGTGCCGCCAGCTGGCGCCCGGCACCCAGACCCACCATTGCCGCCAGTTGCGCAGGTCGACCGGTCCCGGCGTCGGCCGAAACACCATCGCGCCCGCGCGTAGCTCTTTCGCGTCGGCCCCCGGGTAGAGCGCGGGATCGACAGGTTGCTCGGCAACCGTCACATACCCCGTCGCGGAGACGAATTCGGCGAACTGGGCATTGGTCACCGGATGCCGTTCCACGGCGAAGGCGGACACGGTGACCGTGTGGATCGGCGCTTCCTCGGGGTAAAAGCTCGTCGACCCCATCCGGAATGATCCGGACGGCAGTTCGACCAGCTCGGTGGGCATACGTTCAGGGTATGACCACCGCGAAGTCTTGCATCAACGCGGTTTTCGCCGCACCGAATCCGGGCGCGTCAGCCGGCCCTTCCACGTGCACGGCGACCAGGTATTTGTCCGTGTTGGTCCAGATGTGGGTGATCCGGTCGGCGAAATCGACCGCGCCCGCCGGCCCGAGGAATGCGCCGGTCAGCTCAGAAGTCCAGCCGTCGGGCACCGCGACGGTGATTCTCGGTGCGGCCGGGTCGGAGACCTGCGCGACGGTGCCGAGGCCGATCCCGGTCGCCTCCGGAAAGCAGAGAAAGGCATTGGGTGGGACGTGATCCGGCAGCGCCGTCTCGATCCCGGGAACAGGTTCGGCGGGTTCGGAATGTGTCGGTGCGGCGGGGTTGGTCGACGAAGCCGTTCCGCCGAGCCAAGCAGCGGTCCCGCCCGTAGTTTCTCGCATCCCACCGACACGCCCACCGCAGAACTGGATTGCGCCAACATTTCAGTCACGCGAAAAGGCCAGTGCCAGTTCCTTTTCCAGGTCCTCGTAGGGCCGGCCGGAGAGATCGACTGTGACTTGGGCGATGGTGCCGCCGGTGAACGCGAACGGCGCCTTGTAGCGGCTGGACACTGCCGAACCGCCGTTGCGCCCGACGGTGATTCCAGCCCCCGCCAGCCCGAACGTGCCCGGGTGGGATTGCACATCCGCCAGTGTGCCGACCACCTCGTCGCCGATGAACAACGTGACATCACCGAGCGGCGTGTGGCTGTTCGTGACGGTCCCGGTGCGTGAATAGCTAATGCCCAGCGGATTTCTGCCCAACGGCACCGCGCCCGAGGAGGAGACCAACTGCTGGCGCTCTCCGAGGAAATTGTAAACGTAGTGCAGTCGTCCGTCCTGGATGAAGAGCACATGACCGCCGTGGGCGCCGCCCTGTTTGAACAGCACACCCTCGGCGCCGGTGGTATCCACCGTGACATCGGCCAGCACAGCGAAGGAGCGGCCGCGGAGTTCGGCGGCCGCACCGATGCCGACATCCGCGCAGTCGGGATAGTAGATGTAGCTGGACCGTTCGCCGACCAGGTAGGGCCGGAACCTGGTCAGCGTTTCCAACAAGTTCAGATCCGCCACTGGCAGACCGTTGTACTTGTCGGCCTCGGAAAACCACAGCGCCTTGAGCTCTTCGAGCTTGTCGGGGGCTTCGGCGGCCAGGTCGTGGCACTGGCTGCGGTCGGCTTCGATGTGGAACAGCTCCCAGCGATCGGCGTCGAAATGCGACCAACCGGCGGGGGTGGCCGCGTGCACGGTGTTGGCAAACCAGCCCTGATGCCAGATCCCGCGGGTTCCCAGCATCGTGTAGAACTGGGTGTGCTTGCCGGTGTCGGCGGCTGGATCCGCAAGGGCCGCTTTGAAACTCAACCCGTCCAGAGGTTTCTGCGGGATGCCTTTGACGGCATCCGGCGGTGTCATGCCCAGCAGGTCGTAGACCGTCGGGGTGATGTCACAGACGTTGACGTAGTTGTCGCGGACCTCGCCGTGCGCTGCAATACCGTTGGGCCACGAGATGATCGCCGTGTCGGCGATACCGCCCTCATGGGAGGCGTAGCGCTTGTACAGCTTGTAGGGCGTGTTGAAGGCCATCGCCCACCCAATTGGGTAGTGGTTGTAGGTATCCGGTCCACCGAGGTGGTCGAACACCTTCATGCTCTCTTCGACGGTATCGATGTAGCCGTTGAAGAATTTGCCCTCGTTGACCGATCCATTCGGACCGCCCTCGCCGCTGGCGCCGTTGTCGGAGATCACCACGATGATGGTGTTGTCCAGCTGTCCGGATTCCTCGAGATAGTCCAGGATGCGGCCGATCTGGGCGTCGGTGTAGCTCAGGAAGCCGGCGAACACCTCCGCCATCCGGCTGAACAGCTTCTTCTCTTCCTCGGTGAGCGAATCCCACGGTCGCACCGTGTCCTGCAACGGCCACGGCTCACCGTTCGGTCCCTTGACGTCGAGATACGGGTTGACGGGCGACAATTCGGTGTCTGATGGAACAATCCCCATCGCCTTCTGCTTTTCTAACGTGATCTCCCGGTAGCGCTCGTAGCCCATGTCGAACTTGCCGGCGTACTTGTCGGCCCATTCTTTGAAGACATGATGTGGAGCGTGCCCGGCGCCGGGGCACACGTAGCTGAACCACGGCTTGTCCGGCGCAATCACCTTGGCATCGCGAATGAATTCAATCGTCTTGTCGGCGATGTCCTTCGACAGGTGGTAGCCGTCCTCGGGTGTGCCGGGAGGGTTGACCGGGTGGTTGTCGTAGACGAGGTCGGGGTACCACTGGTCGGTCTCGCCGCCCAGGAATCCGTAGAAGCGTTCGAAACCGCGAGATGTCGGCCAGTGTCGCTTGGTCGACGCCATGTTTGACTCTTCCAGCGGCGTCAGGTGCCACTTGCCGACACAGTAGGTGTTGTAGCCGCGTTCGTTGAGCGCCTCGGAGAGCAATGCGGTGTCGGCCGGAATCCGACCGTTGCAGTTGGGAAAACCATCGGTGAACTCTTCGATGGTGGCCATCCCGACCGTGGTCGCGTTGCGGCCGGTCAACAACGACGCCCTGGTGGGTGAGCACAGCGCCGTGGTGTGAAATTGCGAAAGCCGGATGCCGCGCTCGGCGATGCGCGTCATGGTGGGCATCTCCACCAGGCCGCCAAAGCAGTCCCAGGTCGCGATGCCGGTGTCATCCCAGACCAGGTAGAGGATGTTCGGCGAGTTCTCCGGCGCGGTCGGGGCGGCGTACGGGCCCCAGTCCGGCTCCGAATCACGGATATCCAGTTCGATCTTGCCGCTGAATTCTTTCGACTCGGTCGTCATCGCCGGCCTCACTCTCGTGGTGGTCCCCCCGGATACCGGATGCGACTATACCCTGGCGACCAGACGCAAAAGCCCCCAAACCACGCGGGTTTGGGGGCTTTTGCGACTGCTGGCCGGGCAGGTCCGGCGAACGCCGCTGGAAGTTACTTCGCCTTTTCCAGGATGTCGACGAGCCGCCAGCGCTTGGTTGCCGAGAGCGGACGAGTCTCCATCAGCGAGACGCGGTCGCCGACGCCGGCGATGCTGTTCTCGTCGTGCGCCTTGACCTTTTTGGTGGTCCGGATGATCTTGCCGTACAGCGGGTGCCGCATCCGGTCTTCCAGTTCGACGACGATGGTTTTCTGCATCTTGTCGCTCACCACATAACCGATACGGGTCTTACGCCGACCGCGCGGCTTCGGCGTGCGCGGTGTGTGCTTTGGGCCCTTGGCGTCGCCCGCTGTCTCTTTGGCGGCGGCGGCTTTCGCAGCGGCCTTGGCCGGGGCCTTGACGGTCTTCGCCGGGGTTTTCGCTTCTGCCATTACGAGTCCTCATTTTCAGCGCCATTGGGGCCCGCTGCCAGGCCGAGTTCACGTTCACGCAGCACGGTGTAGACGCGTGCAATCTCCTGGCGCACCGTGCGGAGTCGACGATTGTTGCTGAGCTGACCGGTCGCCATCTGGAAACGCAGATTGAACAGCTCTTCCTTGGACTCGCGCAACTTGGCGATCAGCTCTTCATCGGTGAGCTCGCGCAGTTCGCCAGGGGACACTCCCACTGCCATCAGAACTGCTCCTCTCGAGTAACGATGCGTGCCTTGATCGGCAGCTTGTGAATTGCTCGGGTCAACGCGGCCCGGGCGACCGTCTCATTCGGGAAGCTGAGCTCGAAGAGAATGCGACCCGGCTTGACGTTAGCTATCCACCACTCCGGCGAGCCCTTACCGGAACCCATTCGGGTCTCGGCCGGCTTCTTGGTCAGCGGACGATCCGGGAAGATGTTGATCCACACCTTGCCGCCACGCTTGATGTGCCGGTTGATGGCGATACGCGCGGCCTCGATCTGCCGGTTGGTGATGTAGGCATGCTCGAGTGCCTGGATGCCGTAGTCACCGAAACTCACCTGGGTGCCGCCGCTGGCGATCCCACGTTGCCGGGGGTGGTGCTGCTTACGGTGCTTGACCTTGCGGGGAATCAACATGATTCAGCTCTCCGTGCTCTGCGTCTCGAGGGCCGGCTCGTCGGGCAGCGGCGCGGCCGGTGGTGCAGAAGCCACGGCGTCTTCAGCGGCACCGGAGGCGGCGCGTCCGGCCTCGGTGCTGGTCGCCGTCGTGCCCGCGGCGCCGCTGCGGCGCGGACGGGTGCCCGACGGCCGTTCCCGGCGGGGACGTTCGGCGCCGGCGGCAGACGGAGCGACCAACTCGCGTTTGCCACCAACGATGTCGCCCTTGTAGATCCAGACCTTCACACCGATACGGCCGAAGGTTGTCTTGGCCTCGTACAGGCCGTAGTCGATGTCGGCCCGCAACGTGTGCAGCGGAACCCGGCCTTCGCGGTAGAACTCCGAGCGGCTCATCTCCGCGCCGCCGAGGCGGCCCGAGCACTGCACCCGGATGCCCTTGACATTGGGCTGGCGCATAGCCGACTGGATGGCCTTGCGCATCGCGCGCCGGAACGCCACGCGGTTGCTCAGCTGTTCGGCGACACCCTGCGCCACCAACTGGGCTTGCGACTCAGGGTTTTTCACTTCGAGGATGTTGAGCTGGACCTGCTTGCCGGTCAACTTCTCGAGATCGGCGCGGATGCGGTCGGCTTCCGTGCCGCGGCGGCCGATGACGATACCGGGCCGGGCGGTGTGGATGTCCACCCGAACGCGGTCCCGGGTGCGCTCGATCTCCACGTCGGCGATCCCGGCGCGCTCCAGACCGGTGGACAGCAGCCGACGGATCGCCACGTCCTCCTTGACGTACTCCGCGTATTGTTTGTCCGCATACCACCGAGACTTCCAGTCGGTTGTGATACCGAGGCGGAATCCGTGCGGATTGATCTTCTGGCCCACTACTGCGAGCCTCCCTTCGCTTCCGAAGTCGCGTCAGTCCCAGTGGACTTCGCGGCGGATGCCTTCTTGGCGGGCGCCTTCTTGGCGGGCGCCTTCTCAGCAGCGGCCTTCTTGGCCGGCGCCTTCTCAGCAGCGGCCTTCTCAGCAGTTGCCTTCTTAGCCGGTGCCTTCTCAGCGGTTGCCTTCGTGGCCGGTGCCTTCGCCGCGGCGGCCTTACTGGCCTGGGCGCGGCGTGCACGGGCTGCGCTGGCGGATTGTGAACCCCGCGCATCCTTCGTCGGCCGGCTTTCCACCACCACGGTGATGTGGCTGGTGCGCCTGCGAATCCGGAAAGCGCGGCCCTGGGCGCGCGGACGGATCCGCTTGGCGGTCGGACCGTCATCGGCGTGGACGGTGGCCACCACCAGCGTCGCCGGGTCCAAGCCGTTGTTGTTCTGGGCGTTGGCAGCAGCACTCGCGATGACCTTGGCCACCGGCAGGCTGGCGGCCTGCGGTGCCCAACGCAGGATGTCCAGCGCCTCTGACACCGACTTGCCGCGCACCAAGTCGATCACCCGGCGTGCCTTGGTCGGCGATACCCGCACGAACCGTGCCTTGGCTACCGCAGAAGGAAATTCAGTCGGGGCGCTCATCGCCGCTTGGCCTTCCGGTCGTCCTTGATGTGTCCCTTGAAGGTGCGTGTCGGCGCGAACTCACCCAACTTGTGGCCCACCATCGCCTCGGTGACGAACACCGGCACGTGCTTGCGGCCGTCGTGCACGGCGAACGTGTGACCGATGAAGTCGGGGATGATGGTCGACCGGCGCGACCAGGTCTTGATGACCTGCTTGGTGTTCTTCTCGTTCTGCGCGTCGACCTTCTTCAGCAGATGGTCGTCGACGAACGGGCCCTTCTTCAGGCTGCGTGGCATGTGTTACTCCTCGACTTCCTCAAAGCCCGATTCCTCCTCATCGCGCTGCGCGCTCTGCATCGTCATCGGGCTAGCGCCCGTGCTTCTTGCCGGTGCGCCGGCGTCGGACGATGAGCTTGTCGCTGGTCTTGTGGCTCCTGCGGGTACGCCCCTCGGGCTTGCCCCACGGGCTGACCGGGTGACGACCACCGGAGGTCTTACCCTCACCACCGCCATGCGGGTGGTCGACGGGGTTCATCACCACACCACGCACCGACGGCCGCTTGCCTTTCCAGCGCATCCGCCCGGCCTTACCCCAGTTGATGTTGGCCTGCTCGGCGTTGCCGACCTCGCCAACGGTCGCGCGGCAACGGACGTCGACGCGACGAATCTCACCGCTGGGCATCCGCAATGAGGCGTAGGTCCCTTCCTTGCCCAGCAATTGGATGCTCGAGCCGGCCGAGCGGGCGAGCTTGGCTCCCCCACCCGGGCGCAACTCCACGGCGTGCACCAAGGTACCGGCCGGAATGTTGCGCAGCGGCAGGTTATTGCCCGGCTTGATATCGGCGTTGGCGCCGGACTCCACCACGTCGCCCTGCGAAAGCCCCTGCGGAGCAATGATGTAACGCTTCTCGCCGTCCAGGAAGTGCAGCAGCGCGATGTTCGCGGTGCGGTTGGGGTCGTACTCGATGTGCGCGACCTTCGCGTTCACGCCATCCTTGTCGTTACGGCGAAAGTCGATCACCCGGTAGGCACGCTTGTGCCCGCCACCCTTGTGGCGAGTGGTGATCCGCCCGTGCGCGTTGCGTCCGCCGCGCCCGTGCAGGGGCCGGACCAACGACTTCTCCGGGGTGGAGCGAGTGATCTCGGCAAAATCGGAGACGCTGGCACCGCGGCGACCCGGAGTCGTCGGCTTGTACTTGCGAATTCCCATGTCGGTTAAGTCTCTCTATCCTCGCCTATTCCTGGCTACGCTGTGTTGCCGAACAGGTCGATCGGCTTACTGCCGGGCGCCAACGTCACGATGGCGCGCTTGGTGCTCTTCCGCTTGCCATACCCGGTCCTGGTGCGCTTGCGCTTGCCCTGGCGGTTGGCGGTATTCACCGCAGCCACCTTGACCGCGAAGATCTTCTCGATCGCGATCTTGATCTGCGTCTTGTTCGAATCGGGGTGCACCAGGAACGTGTACACGTTGTCATCGATCAGGCCGTAGGACTTCTCCGAGATGACCGGGGCCAGGATGATGTCGCGGGGATCAGTGACGGTCGCCATCAGGCCGAAACCTCCTCATCATCCTTTCGCGCGCCGTGGCGCGAGGCGGTGATGTACGCGTTGAGCGCCTCGACGGAGAACACCACGTCGTCGGCGCGCAGCACGTCATAGGTGTTGAGTTGGTCCGGCGTCAGGATGTGCACACCGGGCAGGTTGCGCACACTCTTGGCACCGGTCTCGTCGCTACGTCCGATGACCACCAGCACCTGCTTGCGGTCGGTCAGCGTGCCCAGGAAAACCTTGGCGCTCTTGGTCGATGGAGTCTGGCCGGACACCAATTCGGTGACCGCGTGGATACGACCATTGCGTGCCCGGTCCGACAACGCACCGCGCAGCGCAGCGGTGATCATCTTCTTCGGAGTGCGCTGGCTGTAGTCGCGAGGCGTAGGACCGTGCACGACGCCACCGCCGGTGAACTGCGGAGCGCGCGTCGAGCCCTGCCGAGCACGGCCAGTGCCCTTCTGCCGGTAAGGCTTTCGACCACCGCCGCGGACCTCGCCGCGGGTCTTTGTCGAGTGCGTGCCTTGTCGGGCAGCAGCCCGCTGCGCCGTCACCACCTGGTGCATCAACGCGATGTTGGCCGGTGCGTCGAACAGCTCGGCCGGCAGCTCAACCGAGCCCTCGGTCTTGCCGCCTGGGGTCTTGACCTCGATCTTCTGGGTTTTCCCAGCCTTCTCGCTAGCCATTACTTCTCACCTCGTTTGATCGCACTACGGACCATGACGAGTCCACCCGTGCGGCCAGGCACGGCGCCCTTGATCAGCAGCACGCCGTTCTCGGCGTCGACCTTGTGTACCAACAGGTTCTGCGTGGTCACCCGGTCGTTACCCATCCGGCCGGCCATCCGAGTGCCCTTGAACACCCGCGCCGGAGTGGCGCAACCTCCGATGGAACCGGGACGGCGATGTACCGCCTGAGCACCGTGGCTGGCGCCCTGCCCGCGGAAGCCGTGCCGCTTCATGGTTCCGGCGAAACCCTTGCCTTTCGAGGTGCCGGTAACGTCGACATAGGTTCCGGCAGCGAAGATCTCGGCCGTCAGCTGCTGGCCCACCTGGTAGTCGCCCGCAGCTTCGGCGTCGTCGAGGCGCAGCTCGGCCAGGTGCCGGCGCGGGTTGACACCAGCGGCGGCGTACTGACCGCCGAGCGGCTTGTTGATCTTGCGCGGACTGATTTCGCCGTAGGCCAGCTGCACCGCGCTGTACCCGTCAGTTTCGGGTGTGCGGATTCGGGTCACCACGTTCGGCCCGGCTTTGACCACCGTCACCGGCACAACACGGTTGTTCTCGTCGAACACCTGCGTCATCCCCAGCTTGGTGCCCAGAATGCCCTTTCTCGCCATTGCTCGCAGCTCTCCTACTGGATGTTGACGTCGACGCTGGCAGGCAGATCGATGCGCATCAGCGCGTCAACGGTCTTCGGTGTCGGGTCGAGGATGTCGATCAGCCGCTTGTGGGTGCGCATTTCGAAATGCTCCCGCGAGTCCTTGTACTTGTGCGGAGAGCGAATCACGCAATACACATTCTTCTCGGTGGGCAGCGGCACCGGGCCCACCACGCTGGCGCCGGTCCGGACAACCGTCTCGACGATCTTGCGCGCCGAGGCGTCAATCGCCTCGTGGTCGTAGGCCTTGAGCCTGATGCGGATCTTCTGTCCCGCCACGCTTCTCCTACCTCACTTCCAGTGCCGGTGACCCGGTGTTCCGTCGGGCGCCGATCGCCGCGATCGATCTGGCCGATCCGGCTGTGCGCCCGTATGTTGCGCCGCTGTTTACCTGTCGTGGTCCACCGGCCCCCGCGGTCGGGTGTGTCGCCCGCACGCAGCCTGGTCCGCGATCGAAAGTCGTCGCGCTCCAAGGATGGGACCGGACGCGCCCGTTTGG
>Ga0335075_10008878_pt1 | contig 15378 bp, 15 predicted proteins | sample Lox_Sample_24_FD_206723 | JGI IMG/M metagenome (GOLD analysis project Ga0335075, IMG submission 206723) | Soil microbial communities from Loxahatchee National Wildlife Refuge, Florida, United States - Lox_Sample_2.4 | ecosystem: Environmental > Terrestrial > Soil > Wetlands | place: USA... | reverse complement strand
ACGTTCCACTGTCTATCGCGAGGTCAACCGGGCCGGCACCGAACTGCTTCCGCAGCCAGCCTGATCCCGCGTTCTCGGAAAGTTCTGCCTTAGCGTTGTTTATCTGACAACCGACGCTATGACCTCGCACTGGGGTCGATGTCACCAGCAGCACCCTGACCAACAGCGGCGTGATTACGGGAGGGGGCGGCGGTGGCGTCTCGGAATCAGGAAATACCGGTAACGGCAGCGTGGGTGGCGCCGGACTATCTCTTGCCGCCGGCAGCACCCTGACCAACGACGCGGACGCAAGCATCACCGGCGGCTCCGGCGGCGGGAGCTACTTAGGCAACGCCGGTTCTGGCGGCTCCGGGGTCGATATCGCAAACAGCAGCCTGACCAACCACGGGACGATCACGGGCGGGGTCGGCGGCAGCGCCGGCGAGTACAACGGCGGTTCCGGCGGCAGCGGAGTCAACGTCACCGGAAGCAGCCTGACCAACAGCGGGTCGATCGCCGGCGGCAACGGGGGTGACAGCGGCACCGAAGCCGGGCTGGGTCCGGACGGCGGCGCCGGGGTCTATCTCGGCGCCGCCAGCAGCCTGACCAACACCGGCTGGATCACTGGCGGCACCGCAGGCCCTGCGTCCAACATGGAAGATGTCCACGGCTTCGGCGGCTCGGGGGTAGTTGCGACGAACAGCAGCCTGACCAATGACGCCACGATCATCGGCGGCTACGGCGGCTACGGCGGCTACGGCGTTGACGCCACCAGCAGCACCGTGACCAACAACGGCGTGATCGCCGACGGCGGCTTCCTCGGCGGGTTCGGCCTGTTCGCCCTCACCGCGGTCGATCTCACCGGCAGCACCCTGATCAACAATGGCGAGATCGTGGGGACATTTGCCGGCGTCTCCCTCTCCTCCGGCGGCCTTGTTACCAATGCCGGAACCGCCGGGATCACGGGTTCCAGCTATGGCGTGTTCGTCAACGGCACGGGTACGGTGGTCAATGCCGGCACGATAGCCGCCGGCGACGGCGGTCCTGTTGACCCGGACGCAGTCTACTTCAGCGGCGCGGGCACTGACCTTCTGGTCGTCGATCCCGGGGCGGTGTTCGTCGGCAACGTCGTGGCCCAAGGCTTCCCCGCCACGCTGGAGCTTGCCTCCGCCGCCGGCGCGGGCACGATCGCGGGGATCGGGTCGAGCTTTTCCGGCTTCGGCACGATCACGGTGGACGCTGACGCGACCTGGGTGGTCACGGGGCCGGTGGTCGCGAGCGATGCCATCGACCTCAGCGCCACGAGCACTCTGACGCTCGATGGCGGCGTCACCGCAGCGTCGCCGGTTCACTTCACCGCGGACACGGGCATACTCCGGCTGAGCAATCCAGTCGGCTTCGCCGCTACGGTGTACGGTGTTCAGCCGGGCGTCGCCTTCGATTTCACCTCGATCACCAGTGCCGGCAGCATCACCGCCGGAGTTAACGGATCCAACGAGCTCACGCTGACCAGCGGCGGCACGTTGCTGACCGAGATCCAACTTGACCCGTCGCAGAGCTTCGCCGGCAAGTCGTTTCATGCGGCCCCCGACGGCAGCGGCGGCACTCTGGTCACGGAGACCGAGACGCCGATCTGCTTCCTTCGCGGAACGCTGATCACCACCCCATCGGGGGAAGTCCCAATCGAGCAACTTGCCGTCAGCGACCTGGTCCTGACCGCGCGCGGCGAGGCCCGGCCGGTCGCCTGGATCGGCACTGGACGGGTAGTGGCGACGCGCGGCCGGCGCAACACGTCAACGCCGGTCATCGTGCGCAAGGGCGCGCTTGCCGACAATGTGCCGCATCACGATCTGCGCGTGACCAAGGCGCATTCGCTCTACCTTGACGGGGTGCTGATCCCGGTGGAGTTCCTGGTCAATCACCGAACCATCCAGTGGGACGACCTGGCGCAGGACGTCGCTCTCTACCATGTGGAGCTCGCGGCGCATGACGTTCTGCTGGCCAACGGGGTGGCAGCCGAGAGCTATCGCGACGATGGCAATCGCTGGCTGTTTCGCAACGCCAACAGCGGAGGGAACTTGCCGCCACGGCCGCCTTGCGCACGGGTGTTGACGGACGGCCCGGTGGTCGACGCGGCGTGGCAGCGCCTGTTGCAGCGTACCGGTGCGCGCGTCGGCCTTCCCATGACCGACGATCCGGACCTGCATCTGCTGGTGGACGGACGACGGCTGGACACGGCGTCACAGCGGGGCGCGTGGCATGTGTTCCATCTGGCCTCCCGCCCACGTCGCTTGCGCATCGTGTCACGCGCCAGTGCGCCGCAGGAATTGGGCCTGGCGCGCGATCCGCGATCCCTCGGCGTCGCGGTGCGGCTGATCATGGTGCGGCGAGGCGCGCAGGTTCGGTCGCTTGCGGCCGATGACCCTCTCTTGACCGACGGTTTCCATGCGTTCGAGGCGGACGACGACATTCGCTGGACCGACGGCGACGCGGGCGTGCCCGCGGATTTGCTCCGCGGCTTCAGCTTCCCCTGTGAGATCGTGCTGCGGCTTGGCGGTGCGACCCGCTATGTTGACGAGGGTACCGCGGTTCGGCGCGTAGCGTGAGGCGTCGCTCTGGCACCGGGGGACCACGCCACCGCGCCTTGGTGCACGATACCCTGTCTGATGGCAGAAGCCGTTGGCAGAACACCCCGGTCGGCTTGGTCGAAAAAGGATGGACTGGACTTTGAGAGGATGCGATGAATACCCCGTATCGAAGCTGCGCGCGGACCTCAACCACGTGAGGAACGCTTCAGCCGGTTTGGCCGTACTCAACGGCAAGAAATATCTGAGCCATGAGACCTACCGCAAAAGCGGCAAGGGTGTCCGGACTCCCGTCTGGTTTGCAGCGGCGCCGGCGGATACTTCAACTGCCAACAGCCCGAAGCTGTATATCTACACAACTGCGGATTCGGGTAAGGCAAAGCGCATACGCCAGAACGGAGTAGTCAGACTCGCCCCGTGTGACGCGCGTGGGAATGTGTTCGGCCAATGGATCGATGCCCATGCCGAGATCGTCAGCACCAAAGAGTTCGTCGTCGGTATGCGGCTTACCAACGGCAAATACTGTCCGTGGAAGCAGATCCTTGATTTATCCGCACGCATATTTCGCCGTCACGAACGCATCATGCTCGCGATCCGGCGGGTCTGATAGGGGGCACTGCAGGATTTGTAAAAAATCGCACGCCTAGCCGCCCGACGAACGGAACGGGCGGAGAACGACCGGCATTCCATGCTCCAATGGCGTTTCCTGGAGGTTTTGGAAGAGGTTTCTCAAAGCGTGAACCGCCCGGAAATGCGCAGGGAATCAAGAGTTTTGGCCTCGCGTGCGATTTTGAACGAATCGTCCACTGACCCCAATGAGGGAAAGCGACACGCCCCATTGTGCGCTGCGCGCCGGCCACTTCCCACTTCCCACTTCCGCTTTCCATCCCCCCGGGCTGTTGTTGAGGTGGCACGTATTCGGTCACTGCCAACGCAACGCCTTCAATCAACACGCCGGCCAAAGATACCGGTCGGCGCCGATCGCGCATCGCCGGAGTCAGCGTGATGCCCATGTTGTTCAGCCCCAGCGGATCGCACATGCGCGAAACGACCGGTTCGCCTGCGTCTCTTTGATCGACGCCCGTAATGCTGCGCGCAGCCAACGATGGGCTGCGTCGTTGCTCAAGCCGACAACGGCAGTCGGACCAACGAGCGGCTGCGGCTTCACGCGACTTCCGCTTCCAGCCGATCCACCATCCGCAGGAAGCGCCGCGTGCGGTCTTGTGTCGGCCGATCCAGCACCTGCCGCGGCGGCCCTTGCTCCACGACCACGCCGTCGTCCATGAACAGTATGCGGTCCGCGACTTCGCGCGCGAACCGCACTTCGTGCGTGACGATAATCATCGTCATGCCCGCCTCCGCCAGGCTGCGGATCACGCCGAGAACTTCGCCGACCAGTTCGGGATCCAGCGCCGAGGTCGGCTCGTCGAACAGCATCACGCGGGGCGACACGGCGAGCGCGCGAGCGATGGCGACGCGCTGCTGCTGACCGCCGGACAGACGGTGCGGAAGCTGATCGACGTGGCGTGACAAACCGACGGCGTGGAGCAAGCGCAGCGCCAGCGCCCGCGCGTCCTCCGGTTTCTGCCGGTAGACGGTGACCAGCGCCTCCATCACGTTCTCCAGCGCGGTCAGGTGATCGAACAAATTGAAGTGCTGGAAGACCATGCCGATGCGGGCGGCGGCGCGGGCTTGTGCCAGCTTGCGTACCGGCCGGAGCCCGCCGCCGGGCAGCCGTTCGTAGCCGACATGCTTGCCGTCAACGGTGATGTCGCCCCAGTCCAGCACTTCCAGATGGTTGATCAGCCGCAGCAGGGTGCTCTTGCCGGAGCCGCTCGGCCCCATGATTACCACCACCTCGCCAGTGTTGACAGTGAGGTCGATGCTTTTCAGTACCTCCCGCTCGCCGTACGACTTTTGCGCGTTGTGGCAGACCACGCAGGGCTGCGCATCGGCGTTACTCATGCCTTGGCAGATGCTGCCGACCAGTGCCGGCAGCGACTCATTCTGGCTTGGCGGCACAACGGACTCCGGCCGCGACGGCGCTGAGTCCGGCCGCCGCGGATTGCGGCGCAGCAGCCACCTGAACCGCTGGCCGGAGCCGCTGCTCTCTTCTCGCATGAAGTCGAAATGGCGCTCGATGCGTAACTGCCCCAGCGCGATCGCGGTGGTCATCACCAGGTAGATCAGCCCTGCTGCGGTGAACACCCGAAAGAACTGGAAGTTCTGCCCGACAATTTGCTCGGCGCGAAAAGTCAGCTCGTTGACGAAGATCACCGAGGCAATCGATGTGTTCTTGACCATGCTAATCGTCTGGTTGCCAATGCCGGGCAGGATCGCCCGCATCGCCTGCGGCAGGATGATCCGCCGCAGGGTCAGCAGCGGCGGCATGCCGAGCGCGGCAGCGGCGATGCCCTGGCTGCGATTCACCGACAGCACGCCGCCGCGGATGATCTCGGCGCTGAACGCCGCTTCGTTCAACGAAAACCCGACCACCGCCGTAGTGAACGTGTCCAGCGTCAGGCCAATCGACGGCAGCACGTCGAAGATGAACACAAGCTGCAACAGCAGCGGCGTGCCGCGCATGAACCAGATGTAGAACCATGCCACGCTGCGCAGCGCCGGGTGGCGCGACAGGCGCAACAGCGCAAGTACCAGGCCAAGCAACAGGCCGAGAACGATCGACAGCGCGGCTATTTCGATGGCCAGCACCGCGCCTTGCAAAAGGAATGGGGAGAATACGTAGGATAGGTACTGCATCAGGATGATGCCGTCCCCTAGCGAGATGGCCACGCCGGCCCACCCCGGGCACTGACCGCAGGTGTGGTGTGGGTGGGAGCCGGGACGATGCGTCGCATGTCTGAATACTCCGAGTGGCGGGCCAGTGAGTTGGACGGCGCAATACCTTCCTGGACGTGTCCCTGCCGCAGGCGGAGTGCCGCCGCGCGCTCTGTTCCCGTGCTCCATGCAAGCAATTTACATGCCGCCAGAGCCTGCCTGGCCGCGTCGTGATCCGGCGGGCGATGGTCTGCGGTGGCATAGGGATTGCGTTGCAGCCCCACGCCGTCGGAAGATTGCAACAACGGAGGTTGCTTTGCTGCATCTCGGATGGTTCGTCGGCAGGGGCTATTCGGTACATGCCTGGAACCAGCCGTGGTCCGGCTCCATCGGCTCCGACTGGGCAAGCGGCGAGCTGTTCCTTGACCTCGCCCGCGCGATGGATCGCGCCTGCTTCGACTATGTGATGATCGAGGACGGCGCCTTCGTGCCGGACGCCTATCAGGGTTCGTCCGACTGGTATCTGCGCAATGCCTCCACGGTGCCGAAGGCAGACCCGCTGCCGCTGGTGCCGCTGCTCGGCTACGTGACGAAGCACCTTGGCATCGTCGCGACGCTGACCACCTCGTTCTATCCACCCTACCTCGCCGCGCGTCTTGCGGTCACGCTGGATCATCTGACGCGCGGCCGGGCGGGTTTGAACCTGGTCACCGCGCACAACGATCGCACGGCGCAGAATTTCGGCCTGCCGCGGCATCACGAACACGATCTGCGCTACGAAATGGCCGACGAATGGGTGGATGTGGTCAACCGGCTTTGGGAATCCTGGGAACCCGATGCGATCGTCTCCGATCCGGCAAGCGGGGTATTCGCCGATTACCGCAAGGTGCATCCGATCGAGTTTGCCGGTAAGTACTATCGCTCGCGCGGGCCGTTGAACGTGCCGCCCGGGCCGCAGCGGCGACCGGTGATCTGCCAGGCCGGCGGCTCGCCGGCCGGGCGGGCATTCGCCGCGAAACATGCCGATACCATCGTTGCGCGGGCCCGCGGCGTCGCGGGCGCCAAGGCCTATCGCAGCGACGTCGTTGCGCGCATGGCGGCACTCGGCCGCGACCCGCGAGATTGCAAGGTGATGTTCTGCATGACCGTCGTACTCGGTGAGACGATGCAGGAGGCGCGCGAGAAAAAACAGCGCCTGGATGCCGCGATGGCCGCTAACCTGCAGCCGCGGCTGGCGCAGTTGTCGTTCCTCAGCGGCCTCGATTTCTCCCGCTTCGATCTCGACTCGCCGCTGCCTGAGATCAACACCAATGCGTCGCGATCGCTGACGATGCTCTATACGCAGGGGACTGGCGCGCAGACCCTGCGGGAGGCGCTGGCGGACCCCAGCAGTGGTGGCGTCGATTTCGTCGGCACGCCGGATAGCGTGGCGGCGGAGATGGGCGAGGCGATGGCGGAGATCGGCGGCGACGGTTTCATGATCACCGAAGGCCTGACGCGCCGCACCATCGGCGAGATCACCGACGGTCTGGCCCCCGCGCTGCAACGCCGCGGCCTGATGCGCCCGGCGTTTACCCACACACTGTTCCGCGACAATCTGCTGGAGTTTTGATGCAACGAATACTCCGCTCCCCTTGAGGGAGGGGGAGATTCTTCGCATGCTTCAGCGTGGTTGGGTCGGATAATTGTACGCCGGGTTGGGCTTGAACTCGGTGATGACGCTCGCCCGCATTGACTTGAGCACCGCTCGCGCCGCCGCCTGACTGTTCGCATCCACTCCCGTTTCGGCAGCGGCAGCAACGAATGAATCCACGAAGGTGTCGAACGCCAGCTCGGTCACAAGCTGGCCCTTGTGAGCCGCGTGCAACGTCGGCCCGGCATACGCGGCTCGCGTATCGCCGAACGCGACGCGCAGGAAAATACTCAGCGACGCCTTCAGATGCGGAAGGTCCACGTCGAGAAAGTACTCGCGCAGATGATCGTCCGCCATGATGTGCTCGAACTGCACATCGAGAATCTGGCCGATCCCGGCCTCGCCGCTCAGCCGCACGAACAAGGGCTGCGCGTCGGGCGGCGGTGCTCCGGCTGACATGCTCATGCCCGCGGTCTCACTTGGTCAGAATCTTTGGTGCCAGGATCAGCCCGGGATCGAGCCCATAGTGCACATAGATGCGCGCCATCTCCCCATCGGCCTGCGTCGCGGCGATCGCATCTTCCAGGGCTTGTTCCAGCTCCGTGCGGCCCTTCGCCACCGCAACGCCGACCTTGATATCCGGCAGGAAGGTGAAGGCCGATTGCAGCAGATCGGGTTTCTCGGCCGTGATCGCCTTCACGATCACCGCAGAGCCAAGCATCACGTCGGCACGGTTCGTCTCGATCATCTGCCAGGCGCTGGGCCGGTCGGTGTAGGTGATCGCATCGATCGCAGGCTTGCCGGCGGCGGTGCATTTGGCGCTGAGATCATGCAGCAGCGCGATCTCGATCGTGCCCAGCCCGCCCAGCGCGCGCGTGCCGCATAGGCCGTCCAGCGACGCCAGGTGCTTCGGGTTTCCCGTGTGCACCAGCGCCGCATCGGCGGCCGTGGAATACAGCACGTAATCCACGACCTTGGCGCGCTCCGGCGTATAGTACAGCGTGTCCCACATCACGTCGATGCGGCCGCTGGTGACTGCGGGCAACAGCCCGCCCCACTGCGCAATGGCGAACTTCACTGGCACGCCGATGCAGGCGAATACGGCACGCGCATAGTCGGCATCGGCACCGATCAGATGGTCGGGATCCTTCGGGTCGCGATAACTGAACGGCAGGGAGTTGCCGTCCTGGCCGATCGTGATGGTCTTGCCGGCGAGTCCCGGATAGCGCGTCGCCACCTTGGCGGGCTCGCACGATTTCACGTCGGCGGCGTTCGCCTGTAGCGCCAGGCAGAGCAACGCCAGTGTAAGGCCGAACGTGACAAGCCGGTTGCAAAACCGATCCATCATGACGCGAACCCTCTCAACGCCGGACCTGTGGCGCGATGCGCCACGCAAACAATACTGGACTGAACTGCACTCATCGGCACGAGACCTCTCTGGTCGACGGACCTCCCCGCCAGAGCAACTCAAGCAACGCGTGTGCCAGGACGAGCCCCTCCCCGACCCTCTCCCGCAAGGGGAGGGTGAATTCTCAATCGCAGCGAAACACGCTGCGCGCGATGCGGGCGTGGATGCCCTGCTGGCCGTCCACCACCTGCGTCACGGCAAAGTCCGCCGCCACGCTCAACAGTGAATACCCATCGTCGCGGCTGAGCCCCCGCTGCTCGGTCAGCAGTGTCATCATGTCCAGGCTGGCATTGCGCATCGCGACGTTCAGGTCCGCGTCGAAGCCGTGCACGATCCAGTAGCACGGGGTTTTCCAGCAGCGGCGACGGGAAGCGGAAATCCTTGCGCACCCGCACCTCGCATAACACATCCAGTGACGCCTCGATCGGCGTTCCGCTGATTTCGCCGTCGCCCTGTGTGCGGGTCACCGACCGAGAACAGCGCCCCTGGCACCCGCACTGGGTAGTACATCGTCGCGCCGGGGCCGATTCGCCAGTTGTCGATGTCGCCGCCGTGGCGCCCCGGCGGAATGCTGCTGACGCGGCCCGCCACATCCGGCGCGACGCCGGCGGTGCCAAGATGCGGCCGCACCGGCACGCGAATGCCGCGCAACGCGGGCTCGCACTTGCGGAGACTGCAATCGGTTATGCGGCCCGGCGTGAGGTACTTCTCCGCCACGTCACAGTCGAACAATGCGGTGGCCAGGTTCGCCTGCGCATCGACCTGGTAGATCGTGACACGCTCGCGTTGGTCCATCTCCTGATACAGGTGGCCCCAATGCGCCGCCAGGTTCGATCCGTACGCCAGCAGCGGCACCATCTCCAGATAACGCACTTCCAGCATGTCGCCGGGCAGTGCGTCCTCCACGTAAATCGGGCCGGTCAGAATGTGCACGCCGGGCGCCCGGTCATGCTCTGGGATCTCGGCGTAGAGTGCGCGGATGTCGTCGTCCATCAGCAGATGCGGCGCGTCGCCGGCGTGGTGAGTGATCGCCTCGGCGCGGATCAGCGCGCCGCTCGGCACCCGCAGTGCTGGCTTCAGCGTGGCGTCGAAATAACCCCAGTGCACGCTGCCGGGCCGCGCGCGAAGGTCATACAGCCCGGCCGCGGGTTTGCGCGCGGACCGCATTTCGGAAGGCGGCGCCACCGCGCTACTCGGCGGCCTGCAGCCGCGCACCGCTGCGGCTACGCCACGCGGCACGGTAGCGATCGACCAGCCACTTGTTGAACTCGCGGTGGGTTTGTTCCTGCCACGAATACCGCCCGCGAGCCGCGTGGCGCGAGCGCAGCCCGCGCTGCACCAGCGTATCCACGTGACGATCCTGTGCACCAATCAGCACCGACGCCTGCACGTTGATCTGCCGGCGCTCCTCGAACAGGGGCTCGTCCATGGCGCCGGGGGCGTACAGGACGCCTTGCTCGGCAATGGTCGCTTCGGCGCCGTCGGCGTGCAGGATGAAATAGCTGATCTGGTCGGAGCGGAATCCCAGCGTCAGCGTCGGCGGCACATTCGCGAAGATCACCTCATGCCGCTGTTCATCCGTCAGATCGGGAAACAGTTTCAGGATGCAGCGTTGCAGCGGGTTGACCGCGCCGTCCTTGTTGGTGGTGCCGTTCCAGCGGAAATAACCGGCGGTGTCGGGCGGCAGTTCGGGAAAGCGCGCCAGCGCGCTGGGAATCACGTCGTGCATGCCGCGATGCAGGCGGTTGGCGTGATACCCGTCGTTGTTGTTTTCAAACATCACCTTCCAGTTCCACGGATAGGTGGTGAAGCCTTCCGGCCGCGGCCCCTCGGCCATGTCCATGCGGTAATTGGCAAGCACCCTGTCGAGTGCGCCGAGCCGCGGCGCCAGCGGGCGCGCGTTGGGGTCCATGTTGATGAACACCCAGCCCTGCCACACTTCCAGCTTGAACGCCGGCAGCCGCACCTGCTTCTTGTCGAAGCCGCAGGCGCGGTCCATGGCGGGGGCGCCGATCAACTGGCCGTCGAGCGAATAGACCCAGTGATGATAGGGGCAGACGAAGGTCTTGGTGCGGCCATGGCCTTCGGCGACGAGCATCGCGCGATGCTGGCAGACGGTCGAGAGCGCCTTCAGAGCGCCCTCGCGGTTGCGTACGATGACGATGGGTTCGCCGGCATGGGTCGTAGTGAAATATTCGCCGGGTTCGCGCGTCCAGGATTCGCGGCCGACGCAGAGCCATTCGCGATCGAAGACGGCGTCTCTTTCGAATTCGTAAAATTCCGCGTCGGTGTAGCAGAGCGGCGGCAGCATCTGCGCGCTGTTGATGTCGGTGACCGAGCTTTCGAAGCTGGCGAACAGGTGTTCGTTCAAAACGGACATGGGGCAGTCTCCCTGGCGTTGGCGCACCGGTGCGGTTTCGTGATGACTGGAAACCACCCGCCATGGCGGGAGGCCGTGGTGCGACGAGCGTTTCCAGTCCCGGCGAGACCGCTCCGGTACGATCATGCAGGAGGATACCGCCGCATTGAAGCGGCAAATTGCACTGATCTGCGCGAAGTTTGGTCTGGGCTGGGGCCGCCCCATATACTCGCCTACTATCTAGGCAAATATCTCACCGCTTGCGTTCGTTTGCCTGAAACTTCGCCACAGGCGATGCGCCTGTGCCAGGCACCACCCAACCCTCGCGGGGGCAATTGCTCAGTACACCAACCATTTGTCCTGGCACGCCGCTTGCTCCTCTCGCGGTAGGCTGCGGGCGCGATGCACGAGCATCGGACGACACCAGCGGGGACGGGGCCAAGCATGGCAGATTACAGCGCCGAGCTGCACGACCGCTTCGGGCCGGCCGCGCTCGGCGATGCCGAGGGGCCGGACTCTCAGTTCCTGCACCAGATTCTGCGCCGCCGCACCCACCGCAGCTACGCCCCGCGTCCCGTGCCACCCGAACTCGTGCGCATGCTCTGCCTGACCGCGTTGTCGGCGTCGGCGAAATCCGACTTCCAACAGGCCTCGATCATCGAGGTGACCGACCCGCAAAACCGAGCCTCCCTCGCCGCGCCGTTTCCCGACATGCCGCATATCGGCACCTCGCCGGTCTTCCTAGTGTTCTGCGGCGATGCACGGCGGCTGGAGCGCATCAGCACGCTGCGCGGCCATCCGCAGACCAACGGCAACCTGGAGGGCTTCTTCAACGCGGCCGTGGACGCCGCTCTGGCATTGCAGACCTGCATCCTCGCAGCCGAGAGCATCGGCCTGGGCTGCTGCCCGATCAGCGTGCTGCGCAACCACGCCGACACGGTCGGCGAAGTGCTGAAACTGCCAGAGAAGGTGTTCCCCGTCGCCGGCCTGTGCCTCGGCTGGCCTGCCGCGCAGGGCTTTATCAGCATGCGCCTGCCCCCCGCGGTAACGCTGCACAAGGACCGCTACGACGACACGCGCCTGTCCGAGTTGATCGACGCCTACGACCGCGCCCGCGACGCACGCTTCTCTATCCCGCGCGACAAGCAGCGCGCACCCGACGTCTTCGGCTACGCCGAATTCTACGGCTGGTCGGAGGACAAGGCACGCCAGGCCGCGCGGCCGGAGGGTGCCGCGTTCCCGCCCTGGCTGCGCAAGCAGCAATTCAACTTCGACCAGGAGTAGCCACGATGCATACGACCCGCCGCACCCTGCTGCGCCACGCCGCCGGATCGGTTGCTGCGTTCAGCCTGGCGAGTACCGGCCTGATCAGTCCCGCCGCCGCGGCCACGTTGGATGAAATCAAAAAACGCGGCTACATGGTAGTGGCCACGGAAGACGACTTCCGCCCCTTCGAATTCGTCAAGGACGGCAATCCCACCGGCTACGACACCGAGCTTTTGGACATCCTGCGCAAGTCAGCGCCGTTCAAGATCGAGCAGGAGCGTATCCCCTGGACGGGATTGCTGGCCGGTGTCGACACCGGGAAGTACGATGTCGCGGTCACCGCCGCTCTGATCACCGTCGAGCGTCAGAAGTTCCTCGACTTCACCAGTCCGGTCGCCGTCGCGGTGGACTACTACCTGAAGCGCAAGAACGACCACAGCCTCAACAGCGTGAAGGACCTCAACGGCAAGATCTGCGGTGTCGAAGCGGGCAGCGCATTGCTTGCCAAGCTGCCCGAGCTGGAGGCAATGCTGGAGAAGACCGGCGGCAAGATGGGCAAGGTCGTGCAGTACGTGTCGTATCCCGAAGCCTATCAGGATCTGGCGCTGGGCCGCACGGACTACGTGGTGAACACGCTTATCAACCTGCAGGACATCGTGAAGGAGAAGCCGGATGTCTTCGCGCTCGGCCAGGCGGTGTCCAACAAGACCTACATCGCCTGGGCGGTAAAGAAGGGCAACAAGAGCGTGCTGGACTACCTCGACGCCTTCCTGCTGGAGGAGCGCAAGAACGGCCAGATGTACGCCCTGCAGAAGCAGTGGCTGGGCACGACCTTCCCCGACATGCCCATGAGCTGGACCGCAACGTCATAACGTGCCGTGTCATTCTACGACTGGTTTGCCCTGTTCCAGGGCGCCGGCACTACGGTGCTGCTGTCGCTCTCCGGCATAGCGATTGGTCTGCCGCTCGGATTGAGCATGGCAGTGGTACGCTGGCTGCGCCTGCCGCTGTTGTCGCAGCTTGTCACGCTCTATGTCAGCATGGTGCGCGCCACCCCGGCGGTGACACTGGCACTGTTGATCTTCTTCGCGCTGCCCAGCGCGGGACTCGAGATCAATCCGATCCCCGCCGGCATCGCCACGCTCGCCATTTCCACCTCGGCGTTCGATTGCGAGATCTTTCGTGGCGGGCTTGCGGCTTTTCCGCGCGACCAGGTGGAGGCTGCGTTGGCCTTCGGCATGCCGGCCATGCTGCGCTTCCGCCGCATCATTCTGCCGCAGGTACTTCGTGCGGTGCGCCCCGCGCTGATCAATGAGATGACGCTGCTGATCAAGGCCAGCCCGGCGATCGCGGTTACCGGCGTGGTAGACGTTACCCGCGCCGCAGTGCGAATCGGCGCCGACACGTATCAGCCGTTGCCGCCGATGATGGTCGCCCTGGTACTCTACAGCTTGTTCGTGCTGCTGTTCGTGATCATGCAGCGCTCCGCGGAACGACGTGTCCGGCGGGAAGCGCTGGCATGACACGGGACGCCGTTACAAGTGACGGGCGAGAGACCCTCACCCCGTCAGTCCGGCGAAGGCCGGCGTCCATGCCTTTCCCCGGGTCCCCACAGCAAAGTGGTGGATGGGGGGCCGGAGCCTATTTTCGAGCGGGTCTCTGGTCCGACCCGAGGATCCGCCAAGACGGCGGGGACGGCCGATGAGCCGCGGCTGGGTCGTCGTTTGGCAGCATCACAATGAAATGCTGTCCGGCCTGCTGAACACACTGTGGATATCCGTGCTGGCTGCGATCGCTTCGCTCATCCTCGGTGCCGGCCTGGCGATGCTGCTGATGTCGCGCCGCCGCCCCATCGTGCGCATCGCCACCACCTTCGTTGACGCCATGCGCTGTGTGCCGTTCCTGCTGCTCGCTTATATCGTTTACTATGGCTTGCCGTCGCTCGGCCTGACATTGGACAACTGGTCGGCCGGCCTGTCGTCGCTGATCCTCTATAACACCGGCTATATGGCGGAGTTGCTGGTCGCCGCCTGGCGCAGCCTGCCGGTCGAAACGATCGAGGCAGCGCACGCCTTCGGCTTTCACGGCTTCGGGGTGTTCCGCCGCATCATCTTGCCGCCGGTGCTGCTGAACGCCGCGCCGATGATCGGCAACCAGGTCATCCAAATCGTCAAGGACAGCGCGTTCCTCACCATCATCGCGGTCACGGAACTGACCCACGCCGCCGCCAGCATCCAGTCCACCTACTACGTGCCTTTCGCCGCCTTCGTCGCTGCGGTACTGCTCTATTGGGTGCTGTGCCTCGGCGTCGAGCAACTTGTCGGCTTCACCGACGCGGTGGCGGAACGCCGGCGATGAACCCGCCGCTGCTCGAAGTCGATGGCCTGCGCAAAAGCTTCGCCGACAACGTCGTGCTCGATGGCATCGACATGACGGTGGCGCGCGGCGAGACGGTCTGCGTGCTGGGGCCGTCCGGCGCGGGTAAATCGACGCTGTTGCGCTGCCTCAACTGGCTGGAGAAACCCGATGCCGGCGTCATCCGGCTCGGTGGCGAGCGGATCGGCATGCGTGCCGGTGGCAACGTGCCGATGCGCGATGCAGAGCTGGCGCGTATGCGCACGCGCATGGGCATGGTGTTCCAGCATTTTGCGCTGTGGCCGCATATGACGGTGCTGCAGAACCTGATGGAGGCACCGCTGCACGTGCAGCACCGTCCGCGCGCCGAGGTGCGCCGTGAAGCCGAAGCTCTGCTTCAAAAGGTTGGACTCGTTGATAAGCGCGACGCATTTCCCGCCCGCCTGTCAGGCGGCCAGAAGCAACGCGTCGGCATCGCACGCGCGCTGGCCATGCATCCCGAGGTGCTGTTGTTCGATGAGCCGACCAGCGCGCTGGATCCGGAACTGGTGGGCGAGGTACTCTCGGTCATGGACGACCTGCGGCGCGACGGCATGACCATGCTGATCGTAACGCACGAAATGGGGTTCGCGCGCGAGGCCGCCAATCGCATCGTGTTCATCGACCGCGGCAAGCTGGTGGAGGAAGCCGTGCCCGAGCACTTCTTCACCGCGCCGCGAACCGAACGGGCGCGCCAGTTCCTCGCCCGTTATGCCGGCACGTCGTCCGGTCCCACTTTCAGCAGGATGCCAGCATGACCGACGCCATCTTCCACATGATCGCCGACGCGCCGAAGCCGGTCGCGCCCTACAGCCACGTCGTGGAAAAGGATGGTTGGCTGTTCGTCACCAGCAGTTCTCATTTTGCCACGGAGACGCTAGCGCAGCCGCTTCTGAGGTGACCGACAGGCATGGCCGGCAGTCGTATGGCCGGCCCTACCGAGTCGAAAATGTCACACTCGCCGGATGATCGCGCG
>Ga0335075_10008877_pt1 | contig 15380 bp, 14 predicted proteins | sample Lox_Sample_24_FD_206723 | JGI IMG/M metagenome (GOLD analysis project Ga0335075, IMG submission 206723) | Soil microbial communities from Loxahatchee National Wildlife Refuge, Florida, United States - Lox_Sample_2.4 | ecosystem: Environmental > Terrestrial > Soil > Wetlands | place: USA... | reverse complement strand
GGCATCAACCTCGGGTTGCTCACCCGATCGGTGAGCCATCAAGCTCTGTCGTTCCACGCTCATGGCAGCCAACTCTGCCGCTTTGGCATGCAATGGCAATCAGGCAACTGCCGGATTAAGGATCATGCCGATGTCGACTGAACGCCGCGGTTGGTTGATCCAGCGGACCTACCGCCGACCTTATGGAAGGGGCGATCAACCTATACAGCGCCGTAAATTTCTTCCACCGTGATGGCGATCCCAGGCGGGGCCATCGTGATTGGTCCGTTGACGATGATCCGTGTATCGATCCCGTCGCCGGTCCGGCGGTGATGGGTAACAGTCCTGCGGGTCGGGTGCACGATCAGGTAGTGAGCGACGGATGGCACGCGGAAATAGTCAGCCAGCTTGCCGCCGGTGTCCGTCGACGCCGTACCCGGTGACAGAACTTCGACGATGATCACCGGATTCGGCGCCGCGATCGCGTCGTCGGCCATTGGCTCGCCGCAGTTCACCAGTGCGTCCGGTTCGTAGTCACTGTCGCCGGTTTCCACCGTGGCGCCATCGGGCAATGCCTCGCAAGGTGCACCGGCATCGGCGACCGCGCGCTTCAGCGCGCTGTAGATTGCTCCCTTGACCCGCAGGTGCGCGCCGCGTTCGGGCGCCATGGCAACGATCCTGCCGTCCACGCGTTCGAAGCGGCCCTTCGTCTGGGCCTCACACCACCGCCTGAACTCCTCGCGGGAGTAGTATCCATCCGTCTGCGGTTGAGCGAGGTTCATCGAAAGCCTCCAGTCGCGAGGGATGGGAGCAAGGATCGGCTCGCCGGGCCCGCTGTCCCCGGGCGCAGTCGGGAGACTCACGTCTTGCATGAGCGGCGTCCCTCGGTAAAGCACCCTGCGGCCGCGCCGCGATCCCCAACTCTCGGCCATCGGGCTGATCCGTGCTAGGCCCAACACCACAGGGTAGGCGACGAACGCGGCGGACACCGCAACGTAGGGCACCAGGAACGCGACGGCCCGGGCGGTATCGGAGGCTTGGAGGTTCGAGGACCTCGACTTCCCCTCCCCTTGTGGGTGGGGGTCAGGGGGAGGGGATGGAGTGCGTAGTAGGCGACATTTGCGCGCACGCCTCCCTTGATCTGCTTCGCGGCTCAAGCTCGCGCGGGGCGGTGGAGCTCCTTCTCCGTGACGCTTACCCCTTCACCCCACCCATGGTCAGACCCGCGGCCATGTAGCGGCGGAAGCCGTAGTACAGAATGATCGGCGGCAGCGCATACAGGATCGCTGTGGCCATCATGAAGTTCCATGGCGACTCATCGCTGTTCAGAAACTGTGCCAGCGCTACCGCGACCGTCATGCTCTGCGGCGTCGAGAGCATCAGGAAGTTGTAGAGATATTCATTCCACGCCAGCAGCAACGCATAGGTGCCCACCGCCACCAATGCCGGGGCCATCAACGGCAGGTAGATCTTGAAATAGATCTGCCACGGATTGGCGCCGTCGATGCGCGCCGATTCGTCCAACTCCATCGGGATCGATTTGCCGTATTGCGAAAATATGAAGATTGCGTACGGCGTGGCGAAGGTGGTCAGCGACAGGATCACCGCCAACAGGTGGTCCGCGAGGCCGTAAATCTGCATGATCCGATAGAACGGGATCGCCAGAAAGGATGCCGGGATCACGTAGGTCATCAGCGCCGCATTGGTCAGCATCCAGCCATGCTTCAGCCGCATCCGCCCGACAGTGAAGCTGGCCAGTGATCCGATCAGCAGTGTCAGGAACATCGTCGACAGGCCGACGATGAAGCTGTTGCCGAACTGGTGCCAAAAATGCGCGAGGTACCAGAAATCCTGCGTCACCACCACACGGAAACTGTCCAGTGACGGATGGCCCGGCCACAACGTGCCGGCGAAGATGTCGTCGTGGCTGTCGAGCGCGATCTCCCACATGTTGTAGATCGGCAGGATCGTCCATATGGCGAGCGCGGCGCCAATCAACAGGCACACCGCCTCCACGCCCCACCGTTGCAGCCGGTAGACCAGCGGGGAACCGAATTGCCGGCCAGACGTGGTGACGCTCATAGTTGCCCCTCCGACGGGCGCAGTTTCCGCATCAGGATAATGACGAGCGGGACCAGCACCGGCAGCGCCGACATCACCGTAGCCACGCCGAGGCGCGGCAGCGACACCGTGAACGCATAGCGGATGCCAAGCGTGGCCAGCACCTCGGTCTGCATCGCCGGTCCGCCGCCCGACACGAAATACGTGGCGTTGAAATCGCCAAGCGCGAACACGGTGTCGAGCAGGATGCAGACCAGATAGAGATTGGCCATCAGCGGATAAGTCACATGCAGGAATCGCCGCATGCCAGTGGCGCCGTCCACTGCGGCGGCTTCGTAGAGTTCCTGCGGGATCGCCATGCGTCCGGCCAGCAGAATGATCGTCCAGAACGGCATGTTCTTCCAGATGTAGGCGCCGATATTGCACGCCAGCCCCATCCAGTGGTCGTTCAGGTAGACCGGGCCATCAATCCCGAAGATGTAGTAGAGCAAATTGTTCAACATGCCCCACTGGCCATCGACGAACCAGTGGATCGACATGTAGGCCGGCAGCGCGGGCGTTGCCCATGGCAGGATGTACAGCACCAGCAGTGCCTTCACCCACCAGCGCTTGCGCATGAAGAAGCCTGACAGCAGGAAAGCCAGGAACATCTTCACGTTCACGCCGACCCCGACATAGATCAGCGTATTAAGGACAGCAGTCAGGTAACGCGGATCAGCGAACAATTCCGCATACAGCGAGGGCTGGTCGCCGAGATAGATGCCGTAGCAGATCGGATAGATCACGAAGGCAAAGAACACGGCGACGTACGGCAGGGCGAACGCGACGGCCCAGATGTATTCCGAGCCGATCACGCCGCCATACCAGCCGCGGCGGGCCGGACGCGCGACCACGGCGCGCCCGGCGGTGAGTGCCTCCTGTGTGACGCTCATACCGCCCTCGCGGGGTTACATCTCGACTCTTGAGAAGATCTCGTTGCAGCGCTTGAACGCCTTATCGACCGCGTCCGACACCTTCATGCCGTTCTTCAGCACGTCGGCATGCGCCTGGCCCCACAATTGCTCCGCATTGGCCTGACCCCAGGCGGGCGAATACCCCTCAAACACCGGCAGGGTCGGATTCAGGACGCCTTCCTCGATATAGGGCTTCAGGCACGGCTCGCCGCTGTTCAGCCACCAGGGGTCGTCCTTCACGATCTGCGGAATGGCTGGGAACCAGCGGCCCAGGCCACCTTTCAGGTTCGCGTTCATCACCTTGGGCTGCATGAAATACTTCATGAAGTCCTTGGCAACCTCAACGCCCTTGGCACCCTTCGGAATGAACCCGCCGCCGGCGTTGACCTGTGTCTTCATCGGGGTGCCATCGTTCTTCAGCTTAGGCGCCACGGTCTTCATGTCATGATAGAAGGCCTGCTTGTCCTCGATCATTGCAAGTTCGGTGGACAGCGTACCGTCGAAATCCATGACGAACAGCTTTTCGTGGAAGCCGTTGTTGTCGTCGGCGTCGTTCCAGCTCAAGGCTTCCGGCGGCACCACGCCTTCCTTGTACAAGCTGGTCATGACCTCGACCGACTTGATGGCCGCCTCCCGGATCGTCGGATCGTCGGTATGCAGCTTGCCATCCGGCGTGATGATGCCCTCGCCGCCATTGGCGATCAGGAAATGGGTGAACACGTTATTGCCGTCATTCGGCCCCACCGTGGTCATCTGCAACCCAAGGGCGTAGACGTGGCGCATGCCCTTGGCACGCAGCGGCTTCTGCGCCTGCTTCACATAGTTCCACACGCCGTCCCATTTGGCTGGGATCTCCGACATCTTCAGGCCGGCTTTGGCGATCAGGTCGCCCCAGATGTGGAACGGAGTCGCGCCCTGCTTGATCGGACAAAGGTAATAGCTGCGCTTTTTCGTCGCCTTGTTGAAGAACGTCGAACCGAGCTTCGCCGTCTCGGAGAGCTTTGGTTCGTACGGCATGACGACATCCGTCACGTCCAGGATCTTGTCGTCCCACGCGTTCTGCGGAATGATCGATGACGGCGCGTCCATGAAGATCAGGTCCGGCACATCGCCGCTGGTGAGGGCAGAGACCGTCTTCTGGTTCTGCGCCATGAACGGCATGATGCTGTAATCCAGCTTGTTGCCGCTCTCCTTCATGTAATCTTCGCAGACCTTTTTCATGGCTTCGTCTTCTTCCGGCACGAAGCCCTGATTGATCCAGCAAACCGCCGTTTTGGCCTGGGCATTGGCGATGTACGGGCGTGCCAGCGCTCCGCTTGCCGCTACGGCGGCAGAGCCCCGAAGCACAGATCGCCTGCTCAGTCTTTTCATGTTCCGTTCTCCCTGGCGCCCCACACCCGGGCTGTCCGTTCCGGTTCGACCGGGGCGCTTTATTGCACTGTGCCAATTCAGCGGGGAGAATAGCGGCCTGTCAAGGGAAGACTTGGCCCGAGGCGCAAACGGCCCCCACCGCGGCGGCGGGTGCCGTCGCGGCAGGAGCCGACTGGAACCTCTGCCGGAACGCGGCCGCTGCCGCTCCCGGTCAGCCCTTCACGCCGCCCATGGTCAATCCGGCGCTCATTTTGCTCCGGAACATGTAGTAGACCGCCACCGGCAGCATCGCGTAGATGATCGCCGTGGCCATCATGATGTTCCAAGGCGACTCATCGCTGTTGAGGAACTGCGCCAGGGCGACGGCCACCGTCATGCTTCGGTCCGATGACAGCAGCAGGTATTGGTAGAGAAACTCATTCCACGACAACAGCAGGGCATATGTACCCACCGCCACCATCGCCGGGGCCATCAGCGGCAGGTAGATCCGCCAGTACACCTGGATCGGCGAAGCGCCATCGATGCGGGCCGCTTCGTCGAGTTCCATCGGGATGCTCGCGCCATAGTTGAGGAAAATGAAAATTGCGTAGGGCGTTGCAAAGGTGACCAAGGAGGCAATCACCGCCCAGATGTTATTCACCATCCCGTAGTCATTCATGATCACGTAGAACGGAATCGACAGGAACGTCGCCGGGATCACGTAGGTCAGCAGCGCGGCATTGGTGATCACCCATCCGTGGCGAATACGCATGCGCCCGACTGCAAAGCTGGTCAACGAGGCGATGAGCAACGTGAGGAACACGGTCATCGCACCCATGTACAGGCTGTTGTAGTACTGGTGCCAGAAATGCTCTACGTACCAGTAGCTCTCGTCGATCACCTGCCAGAACGCGCCAAGCGTCGGGTTTACCGGATAGGTGCTGCTGGTGAACACATCGCCATGCGGCTGCACTGCCACCATGATCATGTTGTAGATCGGCAGGACCGACCAGATTACCAGCACCACTCCCAGCAAGATGCATAGCCCCTCGGTGACCCAGGCACGCAAGCGGTAATTCTTCGTGCGCCTGGGCCGGATCCTGCCGGGGGTCGCGACTGAGGCGCTCACAGTTGCACCTCCGCGGTCCGCATCTTGCGCATCAGGATCAGCACCAGCGGGATCAGCAAAGGCAGCGCCGTCATCACCGCTGCCATGCCCACGTCAGGCTGGCCCACCGTGTAGGCATCACGAATGCCAAGCGTCGCCAGCACGTTGGTTGTCAACGCCGGGCCGCCGCCGGAGACGAAATACACTGTGGTGAAGTCGCCCATCGTGAAGATCGTCGAGAGCAGCGTGCAAATCAGATACAGGTTGGCAAGCAATGGGAAGGTGACATGGGTGAACTGGCGGATGCCGGTGGCGCCGTCGACTTCCGCGGACTCGTACAGTTCCTGTGGGATCGCCATGCGGCCGGCAAGCAAAATCACGGTCCAGAACGGCATCCATTTCCAGATATAGGCAACAATCACCGACCCCAGCGCCAGCCAGCGCGAGGTATCGAGGAACTGCGGACCGTCGATGTGGAACCAGTTCCACAACATGTTATCCAGCAGGCCCCACTGGCTGTTCAGCATCCAGTGGATCGACAGGAAGGTAGGCAGTGCGGGTACCGCCCAGGGCAGCACGAAAATCACCAGCAGTCCCTTCACCCAAAGCTGCTTGCGCATGAAAAAGCCCGAGAGCAGCAGGGCAAAGAACAGTTTCACGTTCACGCCGACCGCGAGATAGATGATCGTGTTGACGATCGACATCCGATAGATCGGGTCTTCCCAGAGTTGCTCGTACAGCGCGGGCGAGTGACCCATCCAGAGACCGTAAAGCACAGGATAGATCACGAACGCCAGAAAGATGGCCATGTACGGGATGCAGAATGCGACGGCCCACGTGTATTCGGTGCCGTGAAGGCCGCCGCGCCACAGGCGACGCCGATGTTGCGGCAGCGTGTACGTCCCGGCGCCCTGAGGCAGCGCCGGAGCCGTCTGCATCCCCTGCATCCCGTCCATGATTGCCTCTCAGCTCTGCACGATTTTGTATTGGTCGAGGATCGTCTGAATCTGCTTGAAGCCTTGCTCGGCGGCGTCCTGCGGTTTCGTTCCGTTGCGGATCACGTTGGCCTGCATCTGGCCCCAGACTTGCTGCGCGTTCGCCACCGCGACGCCGGGATTGTAGACGTAGAAGAATGGCACCGACGGACCCAGCAGCCCTTCGGTCACGTAGGCTTTGCGATGCGGATCGGAGTCACTCAGCCACCACGAGTCATTCTTGACGATCGAAGGCATGCACGGCAGCCAGCGGCCCAGTCCCGCCTTCAGATACCCGTTCGCGACCTTGGGCTGGCTGATGTATTTGATGAAGTCCTTGCCCACGGCCTCGTTCTTGCAGCCCTTCGCCATGAAGCAGCCGCCCGCGCCGAGTTGTGCCGGCGTCGGCTGGCCAGCGTCGCCCAGCGGCAGGCCCATCGTCACCGCTGCGTCGTAGTTCTTCTTATTATGGATCATCGCCAACTCGGTGGAGATCGTGCCGTCGAAGTCCATTAGAATGGTCTTGGCGTGGAACGCGTTGTTGTCATCGGCGTCGTTCCAGCTCAGCGCGCCCGGCGGGACATAGCCTTCCTTGTACGCCGAGGTGGTGAACTCGATCGACTTGATCACCGCTTCCTTGACCTGCGGGTCGTCGAAATGGGCCTTGCCGTCCGACGTCATGAAGTTCTTGCCGCCATGGGCAAGGATCTGGCCGTAGAACATGTTGTTGCCGTCGGCCGGACCTGTGCTGGTGATTTGCAGTCCCATTGCGTAGAAGCCGCGGTGGCCCTTGTCGCGCAGCTTCGCCTGCATCGGCTTGAACCAGTCCCAGAACGCGGTCCAGGTCTTCGGCGCGTCAGCCATCTTGTAGCCGGCCTCTTCCACCAGGTCGCCCCAGATGTGGAAGGGAATGCAGGCAGTCTTGAACGGTGCCAGGTAGTAGCCGCGCTTCTTGGTGACGTTGTTCCAGTATTGCGCCGCCAGGTTCACGGTCGACGAGAATTCGGCCGCATACGGCTTTGAGATGTCACTGAGATCGATCAGCTTGTCGTGCCAGGCGTTCTGCGGAATGATAATCGCGTCGGCGATGTCGTGGTTCATCACATCCGGCACAGCGCCAGTACTGATCGCCGAGATGATCTTTTGCGCCAGCGGTGCAAACGGCACGATGCTCAGATCGATCTTGTTGCCGCTTTCTTTCTCGTAGTTTGCGACGACCTGCTTCAATGCAGCGTCTTCTTCCGGGATGAAACCCTGGGTGAACCACGCCGAGGCGGTCGTCGCCGCGGCATTGGCAATATATGGACGCGCGAGCGCCCCTCCTGCTGCAAGGCCAACAGTCGCCTGCAGCACCGAGCGCCTGCTCAGGTAACTCATGATTCTCGTTCTCCCTGTTCGCCCCACCGGGGCCTTATGCACCGTCACCGGCCCATTTTGTCTTATTGGCTCAAATCACACCGTTCTCTTGGAAACCTGTCAAGTGAATAAACGCAAACCTCTCCTGCCCGGGATCTTGCCGGACATCAAAAGCACAAATCACAGTTGTGCAACGCAGCGCAGCCGCGTTGCCGGGGCCGGCCGGAAGGAGCAGCGGCTGGCCGCTGCTCCTGACTGGTCGTCGCGTTCAGCTTTCGACGATCTTGTAGTCCTCCAGGATTTTCTCGATCTGCTTGAATCCTTTCTCAGCCGCGTCTTGCGGGGTTACGCCATTGCGGATCACCTCGGCCTGCATCTGTCCCCAGATCTGCTGCGCGTTGGCAACCGCAATGCCGGGATTGAATGCATAGAAGGACGCTATGGACGGGCCGAGCAAACCTTCTCGAACATAGGGCGGCCGGTGCGGATCCTTTGGATCCAGCCAGAACGGATCGTTTTTGACGATCGAATTCATGGCCGGCAGCCAGCGCCCCAACCCCTGCTTCAGGTACCCGTTGGCGATTTTCGGGTCGCAGACATAGCTGATGAACTGCTTCCCGGCCTTAACGTTCTTCGCGCCTTTCGCCATGATGCAGCCACCGGCGCCAAGTACGGCCGGCACCGCCTGGCCATCATTGCCGAGCGGCAGACCCAGTGTCACCATCTCGTCGTAGTAGGCCTTCTTGTCGTGGTATAGCGCCACTTCCGTGGAGATCGTGCCGTCGAAATCCATCAGGATGGTCTTGGCGTGGAACGCGTTATTGTCGTCGGCGTCATTCCAGCTCAGCACGCCCGGCGGCACGTAGCCCTGCTTGTAGGCGCTGGTGGTGTACTCGATCGACTTGATCACAGCCTCTTTGACTTGTGGGTCGTCGAAATGCGCCTTGCCGTCCGGCGTAACGTATTTCCGGCCGCCGTTCGCCAGCACGAACGCGTAGAATACGTTGTTGCCATCCGCCGGCCCGGTACTGGTGATCTGCAACCCAAGTGAGTAGAAGCTGCGATGTCCCTTGTCGCGCAGCTTGGCCTGCATCGGCTTGAACCAATCCCAAAACGCATCCCAGGTATTCGGCGCGTCGGCCAAGTTATAGCCGGCTTCCTTCACCAGGTTGCCCCAGACGTGGAACGGAATGCACGCTGTTTTGTAGGCAGCGATGTAGTAGCCGCGCTTCTTCGTCACATTGTTGAAGTACTGCGCGTCAAGGTTGACCGTTGGATTATATTCGGACCTGTACTTTCCCACGATGTCGCTGAGATCCAGCAGTTTGTCATTCCATGCATTCTGCGGCACGATCGTCAAATCGGCCGCGTCATACGACATGACGTCGGGAACGTTGCCGGTGGTCAGAGCCGATACGATCTTTTGCCCCAGCGGACCAAATGGGATGATGCTCAGATCAATCTTGTCGCCACTCTGCTTTTCATATTCGGCGACCACATGCTTGATCGCGGCGTCTTCCTCCGGCACGAAGCCCTGAGTCCACCAGGCCGTCACCGTCTTGGCCGCAGCATTGGCGATATAGGGACGACTCAGCGTTCCGGCCGATGCGAGGGCGACACTCCCCCCCAGCACCGAGCGTCTGCTCAAGTTGCTCATTGTGATCCGCTCCCTGCTGGCCCACATTCGGCGCTGGTCGTGCCGTTGACGGCCGACTTCTTCTTATCGGGGGATTGAGTCCCGCCGCGTTCCGGCTGTCAAGCAAATACTGACATTAAAAGTAGGTAAAAACCTTACGCGCCTCGTGCGGGGTGAGTAAGCCTCTGAAATTGCTGGTGTTTCGGCGCCCATTTCCAGGCAGTGTCGCTGTCCTATGCGTCGGGCGCTCCACGCCGCGCCGCCGCCTCCTCCGCCGAAGCGACGCCGCCATGCGCAGCAGACCACGCCACCGGGTCCTCCAGGAAACGCCGCACTTCCGACAATGCGGCTTCGGAGAAGTACGGCCGGTCGGCGCATGCCTCCAGCACGTCCCACCACGTGCACAAATGATGCAGAGCGATATCCATCCGCGCCAGCGTCTCGAACGCACCCGGGAACACGCCATAGAAAAACACCACGAAGGTATGATTCACGATCGCGCCTGCGTCGCGCAGTGCCTGGGCAAATCGGATTTTCGATTGCCCGTCGGTGGTCAGATCTTCCACCAGCAGCGTGCGCTTGCCTTCAGGCACGTCGCCTTCAATCAGCGACTGGCGTCCGAACCCCTTCGCCTGCTTGCGCACATACGCCATGGGTGCGGCCATGCGGTCGGCAATCCACGCAGCAAACGGGATGCCGGCGGTCTCCCCGCCCGCCACCGCCTCGATCTCCTCGTAACCGACATGGCGGTGGATCTTCTCCACCCCCAACTCGCAGATCTTCGAGCGCACGCGCGGGAAATAGATGATCCGCCGGCAATCGATATAGACCGGCGATTTCCACCCGGATGTGAAGGTGAACGGCTCCTCCGGCCGGAACTTGATCGCCTCGATCTCCAGCAGCATGCGCGCCGTGGTCAGCGCCGCGTCGCGATCCCACGCTGTGGCTGGGGATTTCGGCATGGCAGGGGCTGACTTGGCCATCTCGCGCGACTCCTCTATCTGACCGACTGATTACCCGACCCGAGACAAAGGAACCAGCCATGGCGCGCACCCATCGAATCGCCGTTCTGCCCGGCGACGGCATCGGCAAGGAAACCGTGCCGGAGGCGCTGAAAGTGCTGGACGCTGCCTCTCGCCGCTTCGGCTTCGGCCTAAGCTACACGCATTACGACTGGTCCTGCGAGACCTACAAGCAGACCGGCCGCATGATGCCGCCAGACGGCCTGGAGCAGTTGCGCGAGTCCGATTCCATCCTGCTGGGCGCGGTGGGCTGGCCGGGTGTACCGGACCATGTTTCGCTGTGGGGCCTGCTGATCCCGATCCGCCGAGGCTTCGACCAGTACGTGAACCTGCGCCCCTGCAAGCTGCTGCCCGGCGTGCGCACGCCTTTGGCGGGCCGCACGGAAGCCGACATCGATTTCTACGTGGTGCGGGAGAACACTGAAGGCGAATATTCGTCGGTCGGCGGTCGCATGTTCGAAGGCACCGACCGGGAGTTCGTCGTGCAGGAAACCGTGCTGACGCGCCACGGCACCGACCGCATCCTGAAATACGCGTTCGAACTGGCGCAATCGCGGCCGAAGAAGCACCTGACCTCTGCCACCAAGTCCAACGGCATCGCCATCACCATGCCGTACTGGGACGAACGGTTCGCCGCCATGTCGAAGAACTATCCCGATGTGCGCACCGACCAGTTCCACATCGACATTCTGTGCGCTCACTTCGTCCAGCATCCCGACTGGTTCGACGTGGTCGTCGGCACCAATCTGTTCGGCGACATCCTGTCCGACCTTGGCCCAGCGGTGGCCGGTTCGATCGGCATCGCCGCAGGCGGGAACATCAATCCGGAACACAAGTTCCCGTCGATGTTCGAGCCGGTCCATGGTTCGGCGCCAGACATCGCCGGCAAATTCATTTGCAACCCGATCGGCCAGATCTGGTCCGCGGCGCTGATGCTGGTGCATCTGGGTGAAGCGCAAGCGGGTACCGCGATCGTCGCGGCTATCGAGACCCTGCTGCGCGAGAGCGGCCCGAAGACGCGAGACATGGGCGGGCAAGCCGGCACGCAGGATGTAGGGGATGCGCTGGCGCAGATCGTCGCGGGGTAAACTTCGTGCGTGAGATCTCCCGCACCTTGCGCGTTCCGCACAGTACTCAGCGCTCGCTGTTCATCCACTGACCCAAACGACATCCTATGGACATCAACCTGCCTGACATCGTCACCGAAGTGCAGGCGGCTTTTGAACGCTACGAAACCGCCCTTGTCACCAACGACGTTGCCGCCCTCCAGCACCTGTTCTGGTGCAGCCCGCACACAATCCGCTACGGCATCGCCGAGGTGCTATACGGCTGGGATGAGATCGGCGCCTTCCGAGCGGCACGTTCACCCGGCGGCCTCGCGCGCACACCGTCGCGCACTGTCATCACCACCTATGGCCGCGACTTCGCCACAGCGTCCACCTTGTTTCATCGCCAGATGGCCCCTGGAAAGCTGGGCCGGCAAATGCAGACCTGGGTGCGTTTTCCCGACGGCTGGCATATCGTTGCCGCACATGTGAGCCTGATCGACGCATGACCCGCACGATCCTCTGGTTGATCCTGGCCTCCGGCATTTCGCTGACCGCACATGCCGCCAATCCATCGGCGCTATGGCACGTCGTGCACGACCGCTGCGTGCCGGACGAGCAAATGCACGATGACCCCGCTCCGTGTCGCGCCGTCGATATTGGCGCCGGCTATGCCGTCCTGAAGGACATTGTTGGCAATACGCAATACCTACTGATTCCCACAGCGCGCGTCGGCGGCATCGAGGACAAGGCGATCCTCGCGCCGTACGCTCCAAACTACTTCGCCCAGGCTTGGCAGGCAGCCGCCTACCTGCGGGAGCGGATCGGCCGCGACATACCGCGCACCGATATAGCGCTCGCGATCAACTCGGTCCACGGCCGTACGCAGAACCAATTGCACATACACATCGACTGCATCCGTCCCGACGTGCAAAAGACGTTGGAACAATACAAGGCCACAATTGGGCCTGACTGGGCCGCGTTCCCCGAGCCGCTGGTCGGCCAACGCTATCGCGCGATGCGGCTGGTTCAGCCGGAACTTGGCGGCACCAATCCGTTCCGCTTGCTCGCCAAGGTGGTGCCGCAGCCACAAATGGGCAGCAACACGCTGGTGCTGGTGGGCGCGGAGTTCGGCAACAAGCCAGGATTCATCCTGCTGGACGGTCGCGCCGATCCTGCCGCCGGCGATACTGGTTCGGGGGAAGCCTTGCAGGACCATAGCTGCGCAATCGCGCAATGATCCGATGAGTCATGCTCTTCATGGCGTGGCCGGTTCGCGCTTTGATCTGGCTTGATGCTCCCGTGGACTGATCCGGTCCTGCAAATTTACCCGTCACGCATGGCGCTGGATCTATCTCCTTTTGCAAACGACCCGTGCTTCGCGCCAGGCAACGACGTGGGCTACGATTTGCACTTTCGTTCGTCTCGGGTGGACGCTTTGCGTCCGCCCCTAACCCGCGCATGGAGACATCAATGGACCCGAGCCAGCTTCCGTTTGACGCCGACGCGATGTTGGAGGGTCTGCGGGCGTGGGTAACCTGTGAAAGCCCGACCTACGATGCTGCCGCGGTCAATCGCATGATGGATATCGCCGCCCGCGACCTGGCAATCGCCGGTGCGCGAGTCGAACGGATTGCCGGGCGCATGGGCTTCGGCGATTGCGTCCGCGCCACGTTTCCCCATGCCACGCCGCACGAACCGGGCATCGTGGTGATGGGCCACCTGGATACGGTGCATCCGACCGGTACTCTCTCGCACCTCGCATTCCGGCGCGAAAACGGCAAGGCCTGGGGGCCGGGCATCCTGGACATGAAGGGCGGCAACTACATGGCGCTGGAAGCGATCCGCCAGCTTGTCCGTGCGCGCGTCCCGACCAAGCTGCCGATCACCGTGCTGCTGACCAGCGATGAGGAAGTGGGCAGCCCGTCTACCCGCGACCTGATCGAGGCCGAAGCAGCGCGCCACCGCTACGTTCTGGTCCCGGAACCGGCACGTCCGGACGGCGGCGTGGTGACGGGCCGTTACGCCATCGCCCGTTTCAACCTGGAAGCGCACGGCCGGCCCAGCCATGCCGGGGCACGGCTCGCGGAAGGGCGCTCGGCGATCCGCGAAATGGCACGCAAGATCGTCGAAATCGAGGACATGACCACCGACGACTGCACCTTCAGCGTCGGCGTGGTGAATGGCGGCCAGTGGGTGAATTGCGTTTCCACCACCTGCACAGGGCAGGCACTGTCGATGGCAAAGCGCCAGGACGATCTGGACCGCGGCGTCGCCGCCATGCTGGCGCTGCGTGCGTCCGGCAACGATGTGTCCTTCAAGGTGACGCGTGGCGTCACGCGTCCGGTGTGGGAGCCGGGTCCGCGCGACATGGCGCTTTACGGCGTGGCCCGCGGGATCGCGCGCGGCCTCGGATTCGATCTCCCCCACCAGAGTTCGGGCGGTGGGTCCGATGGCAATTTCACCGGCGCTATGGGGATTGCCACGTTAGACGGTCTGGGCGTGCAGGGTGCCGGCGCACACACGCTCGACGAGCACATCGTCGTGGCCAGCCTGGCGCAGCGCGGGCGCTTGTTCGCCGGAATACTGGCCGCGCTTTGACCCCCCAAAAAATCTCTTGCGAAGCGGGAGAGGTCGAGACGCGAAGCGTCGAGGGTGAGAGTGATCGGGTCGGTACGTTGCTTTCGAACATCGTGCACCCACCCGATTGTCGGCGCGTCTCGACGTCCCCCGCGCACCGGAAAGCTCCCCCGGGCCGTTGACGCAAGTCAATGCGCTGGCCTGCCCCCTATGCGAGAGCGCTGCACGCAACACCACCTCGCACGACAGGAGCAGATTGCCATGGATAGCGGCGCCGAAAACGGCCGCGAGAAATACCAACGCGTGCTGGCGATGGCGCGGCGACTGCCGCCAGTGCCCACGGCGGTGGTGCATCCCTGCGATTCGGTGTCGTTGGCGGGCGCTGTGGAGGCCTATCGCCTCGGCATCATCGCGCCCATCCTGATCGGCCCGCCTGCTCGTCTGGCCGAGGTCGCAGCGCAAAATAGGATCGACATCACCGGTCTGCCGCAGGTTGCCTCGGGATACAGCCAGGACTCCGCCGCCAAGGGCGTTGCCCTGGTGCGGGAGGCGAAGGTCGAGGCGCTGATGAAAGGCAGCCTGCATACCGATGAACTGATGGCTGCCGTGGTCCCGCATGATAGCGGTATGCGAACTGCCCGCCGGATCAGCCACTGTTTCATCATGGACGTCCCCGGCTACTCCGCGCCGCTGATCATTACCGATGCCGCGGTCAACATCGCCCCGACGTTGGAAGAGAAGGTGGACATCGTCCAGAACGCGATCGACCTGGCGCGTGCGCTGGGGATCGAGCCGCCCCGCGTAGCGATCCTCTCCGCAATGGAGACGGTGAACCCCAAGGTGCAATCCACCGTCGAAGCCGCGGCGCTGTGCAAGATGGCGGACCGCGGACAGATCACCGGCGGCGTACTCGACGGACCCCTGGCGCTTGACAACGCCATCAGCCGGGAAGCTGCGGCGATCAAGCACATCGTCTCGCCGGTGGCCGGCCATGCCAACGTGTTGGTGGTGCCCGACCTGGAAGCCGGCAACATGCTGGCCAAAAGCCTGTCGTTCCTCGCAGGCGCCGAAAGCGCCGGCATCGTGCTGGGTGCGCGCGTGCCGATCATTCTGACGAGCCGCGCGGACACCCTGGTCAGCCGCATCGCCTCGTGTGCCGTCGCCTCCCTTGTCGCGGCCCGCCGCCGCAGCACAGAGGGCGCCATTCGCTAGAGCATTTCCACCCTGACTGGAATCTCGGGGGGCTAGCGAAACGGCCTCGCTCTGTGATTCTGGGGTTTCCGGATGACGAGCCGGAGGCGACGATGGGGTGGAC
>Ga0335075_10008876_pt1 | contig 15382 bp, 17 predicted proteins | sample Lox_Sample_24_FD_206723 | JGI IMG/M metagenome (GOLD analysis project Ga0335075, IMG submission 206723) | Soil microbial communities from Loxahatchee National Wildlife Refuge, Florida, United States - Lox_Sample_2.4 | ecosystem: Environmental > Terrestrial > Soil > Wetlands | place: USA... | reverse complement strand
ACAGCCAGCCCGCCAAGCAGCACGGCCACGGCGGCCAGCGTGATCCGGTGCTGCCGCCAGGTGACCCCGGCCATCCGCCGCCACGGCAGCGGTCGCACGGCGGCGTCGTCCTCGTCCGGGCGGGCGGGCATGGTCCGCGCGGTCATCGCGTCACCTCAGGCGTCTGGGTCTCGCGCAGGTAGGCCCGGGCTAGTTCTTCCAGGCTGGCCTGGCGGTGGGCGGCCAGCAGGTCACCGACCTCACCGGCCAGCCGCACCTGGCCCCGGGAGAGCAGGACGAGGTAGCTGGCGACCCGCTCCAGTTCGGTCAGCACGTGCGAGGACAGCAGCACCGACACCCCGCCGGTGGATGCCGCCGCCAGCACCGTGGCCATGAAATCGTGGCGGGCGACCGGGTCCAGCATCGCCACCGGCTCGTCAAGCACCAGCAGCCGCGGCCGGCGGGCCAGCGCCAGGGTCAGCGCCAGCTGCGCCTGCTGGCCGCCGGACAGCTTGCCCGCCTTCCGTTTCGGCGGGATGCCCAGATCATCCAGCCGCGCCCGCGCGTAGGGCTGGTCGAACCTCCGGTTCAGGCTGCGGGTCACGTAGATCATGTCCGCGACCGACAGGTTCTTGTACAGCGGCGTGTCCTGGGCCACGAACGCGATCCCGTCAAGCGCGGCGGGCGACCCGGCCCGGCAGCCGCCCAGCACGGTGACCGCGCCCGCCGACGGCACCGACAGGCCCACGGCCAGGTTCAGCAGCGTGGTCTTGCCGGCCCCGTTCGGCCCGACCAGCACCGCCACCCGGCCGGCGGGAATCTCCAGCGTGCACTCGCGCAGCGCCCAGGTACGGCCGTAGCGCTTGCCCAGGCCGCTGGCCTCCACCACGTTCATCGATCTCCTTCGGTGTAGGAACCCGGTGTGTCCGCCGCCCACTGTCCCCGGATCCCGGCCAGGGTGTCTGCGGCCCTGGGCACGAACCGGTTCAATCGCAAGTCTGAATCGAGGTCGACTCACGTCTGATGCGCACGGCCAGGCCGGGCGCTACCGTCGGGGCTCGCCCCGGCCATCACCCGCCGCCTGATCGAAGACTTCTGCCGCGGCCCGGCACCCGACACCGCGGCCGGCAACGCCGCAGGCGGCCTGAGCGAGCGGGAACGTGAGGTAGTGAGGCTTGTTGCGGCGGGACTGTCCAACGCCGAGATCGCGTCCAGGCTCTACCTCAGCGAGGCAACCATCAAAAGCCACATCACCCGCACCCTGGCCCGACTTGGCCTACGCGACCGCGTGCAGATCGCCGTCTACGCCTACGAACACGGCATCGTCCGCCCCGGCCACGCCACCTGAGCCACGCCGTCTCCCCGTCCGCGACGTGGCCCTGGCTCACCCCGGCTCAGCCCCCGGTCAGCGCCTCCTCAGAAACAGCCGTGCGTGGTAGCAGCAGCGACAAGATCGCGCACAGCGCGAACGCGCCCATCGCGTACGGCGCAGTGTGGACGATCGAGGCCTCGAACGAGTGGTTGTTCAGGTAGCCGAAGAACACCGTGCCGAGCAGCGCCACCCCCAGCGCGCCGCCGAGCTGCTGGCCGGTGCTGAACAGCCCGGCCGCCCCGCCGGCCACCTCGACGGGCACCGCCGCGAGGACCACGTTGACCAGCGGGATTATCAGCAGCGCCAGTCCCGCGCCCGCCACGACGAGCCCGGGCACGACCGGCCACGGGCTGCCGTTCACGCCCACGTGCGGCGCCGCCAGCGCCTCGCCCGCGATCCCGGCCACCATCGCCGCGCCGCCGATGGCCAGCACGCCCCGGCCGTGCCGCTGCGCCAGCGGCGCGGCGAAGGGCGCGAGGACGAAGCTGCCGACGCTGAACGCGACCGCGGTCAGCCCGGCCTTCAGTGGCGAGAAGTGCTCACCGGACTGCAGCCATAGCGCGAAGGCCAGGAAGAAGCCCTGCAGGCCAGCCGCGAAGGCAAGCTGCACCCCCAGCCCGGCCGCGAATGCGGGCACGCGGAACAGGTCGGCCCGCAGCAGCGGGGCAGGGGTGTTGTTCAGTCCAGAGGCCTCCGCGGCCGCTGTGGGTCGCGCGGCCCGCGTGGTTCGCGCGGCCCGCCTGGCCTCGAGCGTCCCGACCAGGCCGATCCCGGCCAGCCCGGCGGCCAACAGCACCCACGTCCAGGCCGGCCAGCCGTACTGGCGGCCCTCAAGCAGCGGGTAGACGATCGCGACCAGCGATCCGGCCAGCAGAATGGCGCCTGGCACGTCCGGCCGCCGCGCGCCGGGATCCCGGGTCTCCGGCACCAGCCGCACCCCCGCGATCAGCGCGCACGCCGCCACCGGCACGTTGACGAAGAACACCGAACGCCAGCTCCAACCGAACAGGTTCGCGTCGGTCAGCACCCCGCCGAGCAGCAGCCCGACCGCCGACGCGAGCCCGAGCATGGCTCCGTAGATGCCGAACGCCTTGCCCCGCTCGGCCCCGGCGAAGACGGCGCGGAACGTGGCAAGCACCTGAGGCGCCATCGTCGCCGCGGCGGTGCCCTGCGCCACCCGCGCCGTGATCAGCTCCGCCCCCGACCCGGAGATCCCGGCCGCCAGGCTGGCCAGCCCGAAGAAGGCCACGCCGACCAGGAACACCCGCTTGCGGCCGAACCTGTCGCCCAGGTTCCCCGCGATGATCAGCGCCGCCGCGAACGCCAGCATGTACCCCGACACCACCCACTCCAGCTGGGTGGCGCTCGCGTGCAGGTCACGCCGGATCGTGGGCAGCGCCACGTTGACGATCGTGACGTCGATCATGTCCATGAGCGCCCCGACGATCATTACCACCGCCGCGAGCCAGCGCCGCGGGTATGCCGCGGGCGCCCCGGCCGGCCGGCCGGCGACGGCGGCCCCCTGACTTGTACTCACGTCCAGACTCCTCCCGTTCGCCCGGCCCTGGTCGAACTCGCTTGGCCCCGATCGAACTCACCCGGCCCCGACCGACTCGCCCAGCCCGTTCGAACCACGTTCGGCTATCGAACGTTGTTCTATCATGGACCATCGATCGAGTCAAACATCGTTCGAGTCTGGTACGGTGTTCTGAACTCATGGAGGGGAGGTTGCCGATGGCCGACGCCCCGATCCCGCCGCCGCCCTGGCAGCGCGCCCCCGACCGCCCGGCCCGGCGCCGCCGCGAGCCGATCAGCCGGGACCAGATCGTGACCGCCGCGGTTCAGCTTCTCGACCGCGATGGCCTGGCCGCGCTGTCCATGCGCCGCCTGGCCGAGGAACTTGGCACCGGCGCCGCCACGCTGTACTGGCACGTCGGCAGCAAGGACGGCCTGCTCGACCTCGTCATGGACGAGGTCATCGCCGAGGGGAAGATTCCCGACCCCGACCCCGACCGCTGGCGGGAGCAGATCAAGCAGGTCGCCCGCGACCAGCGCGCCGCCAGCCACCGTCATCCCTGGCTGGTGCGGGTCTCGATCGGCCGCATCCCGATGGGCCCGAACGCCCTGCGCTACTCCGAGCGCATACTCGCGATCCTCCGCGCCGGGGGCCTGCCGCCCCGCCTGGCCGTCCAGGGCTACCTGCTGCTCATCGCCACCATCAACGGCTTCACCATCGACGAGACCGGCGTCGGTGACGACACCGACCCGACCGAGCATCACCTGCCCCGCGACCCCGCCGACCTCCAGCAGGTCGCGAACATGGCCCGCGACTACATCGCCGCGCTGCCCGCGGCCCAGTTCCCCAACATGACCGCCCTGGCCGATGAGTTCGCCCTGGCCGACCCCGACGAGCGCTTCGAGCTCCTCATCGACATCTTCGTAGACGGCCTGGCCCGCCACGCCGTCTAGGCAGCCTGATAGTTCGTAGTGCGAATTGTAGGTGCGTTCCGCTGTTACCCTGGCTAGGTGGCTAAGTACGATGACGGCCAGATCGGGATTGTGGCCGCCCTGGTGCGGTCCGCTTTCCTGGTCAATGCCGTGTACGCCTCCTCGGGCCGGGAGCACGGTCTCACCCCGCAGCAGGGGCAGTTGCTTTGCGTGCTGATGGCCCAGCCCTACGGCATGACCGAACTGGGCGCGACGCTCGGCCTGGCCAAGTCGAGCCTGACCGGCCTGGTGGACCGCACCGAGCGCAACGGCCTGATCAGGCGCGAGCCGGATCCGCAGGATACCCGCGCGGTGCGGGTCACGCTCACCCCGCAGGGCAGCAGGCTAGCGGAGGTGTTCTATGCCGAGACCTGCAGGCGGATCGACCAGCTGCCGGCCAGGCTCAGCGCCGCCGAGCGCGACACCCTCGCCAGCCTGCTCGGCCGCATCGTCTTTGACAACAAGGTTCCCGTGGTCTTCATGGAGCAGGACGAAGGAGTCCCCGCCGCGCACTTCCCGCAATAACAGCTTGCGAGTTCGTAGTACGAACTAATACAGTTCGTACTACGAACTCAACTATTTAGCTGCGGGAGATGAAAGTGTCCGGACCTCAAGTCGTCTTCGGTTTCGGCGCACATAGCGACATCGGCGAGGCGCCGGAGCTCCTGCGCATGGCTCGGCAGGCCGATCGTGACGGGCTTGACCTCTTCTCGCTGTCGGACCATCCCTACCTTGGCCAGCGCCTGGATGCCTATGCCTGCGTAGGGTTCATCCTTGGCTGCACGCAGCGCATCTCGGGCTTCGCCAACGTCACCAACCTGCCGACCCGGCCCGCCCCCGTGCTGGCCCGCGCGGTCACGTCGCTGTCGGCGCTGTCAGGCGGCCGCATCGTGCTCGGCCTGGGCGCGGGCGGCCTGTGGGACCGGATCAGCGACATGGGAGCGCGAAGGCTGTCCCCGGGCGAGGCTGTCGACGCCTTCGAGGAAGCGATCGTCCTGGTGAAGATGCTGTCCGGTGGCGGGCCGCCGGTCACCTACGCGGGTCGCCACTACCAGGTGAACCAGATCGATCCGGCTCCCGTGGACCCACCCGCTGTCTGGACCGGGTCGGTGGGCCCAAAGTCCCTGGCCGCCACCGGCCGGGTCGCCGACGGCTGGATTCCCGGCCACGCGGCAGACTGGCTCAGCAGCAGGTACCGAGCCTCGAGGCCGCTCATCGACGAGGCGGCAGTGGCCGTCGGCCGCGACCCGCGGGAGATCCGTACCGTCTTCAACTTCCCCGGCCGCGTCACCAGCCGGCCGCTGGCCGCCACGCGCGACCGCGACGGCCGCTGGATCGGCGGCTCACCCGCCCAGTGGGCCGACGAACTTACCGGCGCGGTCCTTGACCACGGCGCGGCGGGCTTCATGCTCTTCTCACCCAGCGGCGGCACCCCGGACATCGAATCTCTCGCCCGCTGGTCCAGGGAAATCGTCCCGGCAGTCCGCGAAGCGATCCGGAAGGAAAACGGCTGACGTTTCGTTGCCGGCCGCGGGCCCCGATATCTACAATCCGCTATAATCGACTCATGGATCGCTTGGACGAAACGGCTGGGAGTCTGCTGCGGCGGGCTCGGGTCGGCTCGGGGATGTCGCAGGCTGAGCTGGCCTTCAAAGCGGGCGTGGCGCAGAGTGTAATCAGCGCTTATGAAGCCGGGCGGCGTCAGCCCTCGCTCCCGACCCTGGCCAAGCTGATCGAGGCGGCGGGATGCGACCTCGTGGTTGATATTCAGTATCAGCCCCCGCAGTTGAGCAAACTGTCGGGTCCAGTGGGGCGCAAGGTCAGGCGGAAGCGGCGAGACCTGATTGCGGCGGCTGCAGCCCACGATGTGACTAACCTGCGGGTCTTCGGAAGCGTCGCTCGCGGCCAGGACCGACCCGACAGTGACGTAGACCTGCTTGTGGACTTGCCGCCGCATATGGGCCTGCTTGAGCTAGGACGGGTTCAGGCTGAGCTGGAGGCCATCCTCGGCGCCAGGGTCGACGTAGTGCCAGCACGCGACCTGAAGCCTGAAGTTCGCGTGCGCGCCGAGCGCGACCTCGTAGCGCTATGACCTATCGGGAACGGCAGCGATTGGCCGACATTCAGTCCGCAATCGAAGCCATCCGCTCCCATGTGCAACGAGGTAACCTGTCCGACGGCCTGGTATTCGACGCCGTCCGTATCCGGCTGCTGGAAATCGGTGAAGCGGTGAAGGCCCTGCCCACGCAGATGCTCAGCGCCGAGCCCGCCATCCCCTGGGCCCAGATCGCGCGCATGCGCGATCACCTAGCTCACAGGTACTTCGATACGGACCACGCGATCGTACAGGCTACCGTCGACAACGACCTGCTTGAACTCGAACGCGCTGTTCGGGCGTTGGCGGAGACCTTGTCGGTCGAGGACCAGCAAGACGGAGAACCGCCAGCGAGATAAAAGGTCTTTAATTCAGGATGTCCGACGTTCCGGGGCTTCAGGGTGGCAAGAGGATGGTCTGTGTGTTGGATCCACTGTCTCCCTGCTGGCGGCAGGAGAGATGGTTACCGTGACGGGGTGACCACTATTCAACGCCGGATTCTCCGTCACTCGGTGTAACGCTTAGGTTTGTGCACCCTTTCAGGCGGGATCGAAGAGAACCGGCAGGTTCGGGGGAGAGCGGAACAACAGCCCGTGGATGTGCGGGTCTTCGGCGGCCGGGTCGAGGCGCAGTCCAGGCAGGCGGTCAAGCGCGGCGTTGAGCAGGACCCGCGTTTCCAGCCGGGCCAGATGCATGCCCAGGCACTTGTGCGCCCCGTCGCCGAACGACATGTGCTGCTTGTCCTCCCGGAAGATGTCGAAGGCGTCAGGATCGGGATAGCGCCCGGGGTCGCGGTTGGCCGCGCCAAGCGATACGGCCACGAAGCCGCCGGAGGGTATGCGCACGCCACCAAATTCCACCTCCCGGGTCGCCGTCCGGGCGACGGTCAGCAGGGGCGTCTCCCAGCGCAGGGCCTCCTCGATCGCCTGCGTCAGCAGGTCCCGGTCGGCGCGGACCGCGTCCAGCTGGTCCGGATGCGACAGCAGGCCGAACAGCAGGTTGCTCGAGGACCGGTAGGTCGTCTCCGCCCCAGCGGGCAGGAGCAGCAGCAGGAACGGGTAGATCTCGTCGTCGCTGAGCCTGCGGCCATCGACTTCGGCCTCGATCAGCTGGCTGATCAGGTCATCGCGGGTGTTCTGCCGCCGGTCGGCGATGATGTCGGCGAAGTAACCGCGAAGCTCCCCGCTGGCGGCGAGGGCGCGGTCCCAGTTCCGCACGACCCCGATCAGCTGGGTCGACAATCGCAGGAAGCGGGGCCAGTCGCTCTCGGGCAGGCCGAGGATCCGGGCGATGACCCGGATCGGGAACGGATAGGTCAGCTGAGGGATGAGGTCTGCGCGGCCGTCACCGGCGAAGGCATCGATCAGCTCGCCGACGGTGGCGCCGATGATCGTGTCGTTCCACCGCTCGAGGACGCGGGCGCGGAACGCCCCGGCCACCAGGGCGCGGTGCCGCGCGTGCTCGGGCGGGTCCATCTCCAGGATGGATCGGCCAAGGACCCGCCCCATGGTCGTCGCGTAGCCGGCCGAGGAAAACCGCACATTGTCGGTGAGCACCTGCTGCGCGAGCTTGTGGCTGGTGACGGTGAACAGGGACGGCGCCCGCGGAAACTTCGGGTCAAGCCGGGACCCGCCGCCCGGCCGCGTTCCGTACTGGACCTCCATGACCGGGGTTTCCGCCCGGATCCCGGCGAACATCGGATACGGGTCGCGTACGTCCCCGGCCAGCTCGGCGAACTGCCGCATCGGATCGTAGCCCGCCTCGGGAGAATCATCCTGCTGGGACACCGCGACCAGCCCCTTCCAGGTACATCACATACCCGTCATGTCAACTTACCGCCGGGCCTCCTCCGACGAGATCACCCCGGTTGGCTCCAGTGCGACCGAGTGCCTAACCTCGTGGGGATGGCCGTCCACGAGCTTTCCCGCGCCGACGCGCGCCGCATCGCCGTGCGCGCGCAGCTCCTGGACCGCTCGCGGCCCGCCGGACTGCTCGAGATGGTGCGCCATCTGACGTTCCTGCAGCTCGACCCGGTGGCCGCCGTCGCGCCGAGCGCCGACCTGGTGACCTGGAGCCGCCTAGGATCGTCGTACGCCCCGGCCCACCTGGACGCCGCGCTGGATGGCCGAGACCTACTTGAGCTGAATGCGATGGTCAGGCCGGCCGAGGATCTGGCGCTTTACCGCGCGGATATGGCCCGCTGGGACGCGGCCGAGCCCGGGGAATTGAACGGCTGGCGGGCGTTCACCCGGGACTGGGTCCGCGCCAACGACGCGTGCCGCCGGGACATCCTGGCCTGCCTGCGCTCCTCGGGCCCGCTGCGCTCCCGCGACCTCCGTGACACCTGCGAGGTGCCGTGGAAGTCGACCGGGTGGACGAACAACCGCAACGTGATCAGGCTGCTTGACTTCATGGTGCAGCGGGGCGAGGTCGCCGTGGCCGGGCGCAGTGTGGCCGGGCGCAGTGTCGCCGGGCGCAGTGCGGCCGGGCGCGGGGGCACCGAGCGGCTGTGGGACCTGGCCGAGCGGGTCTACCCCGATCACCCGGTCGTCCCGGCCGACCAGGCGCGGCGGATCCGCGACGAGCGGCGGCTGCGCGCCCTTGGCATCGCCCGGCCCCAGGGCCCGGAACACCAGATCGAGCCCGGGGACGTCGGCCAGGCCAGCGAGCCGGCCGTGGTCGAGGGGACCAAGGGCACCTGGCGGGTCGACGAAGCCCAGCTCGGCCAGCCGTTCTCCGGCCGCGCGGCCCTGCTGTCGCCCTTCGACCGGCTCGTCCACGACCGCAAGCGCGCCCTTGACCTGTTCGGGTTCGACTACCAACTCGAGATGTACAAGCCCGTCGCCAGCCGCCGGTGGGGCTACTACGCCCTGCCGATCCTGTACGGCGACGCCCTGGTCGGCAAGCTCGACGCCACCGCCGACCGCAAGGCCGGGGCGCTCCGCGTCCGCGCCATCCACCAGGACGTCCCGTTCACTCCGGCCATGACCGAGGCCATCGGCCGCGAGATCGGGGACCTGGCCCGCTGGCTGGCCCTGGACCTCACCCTGCCCGGCTGAGCCACGGACTTTTTTCCGAACGGGCCGTGGCTCACGCTGTCCCAAACCGGCCAGGCCTTAGCGCGCCGCTCGCGTCCCGGTCTTGACGCGGCTGACCCGGGCCAGAACGATGATCAGCACGACGAGCACCACGGCGATTGCCGCCGGCGTTATCGTGCCGGCCCAGTCGAAGCCCGGGTTGGCGAAGAGCCCGCGCGGGATCTGGACCTTCAGGCCCTCGCGGGCCAGGACTTGCTGGGCCAGCTGGCGCTTCAGATCGATCTGGGCGGCGCTGAGCCGGTTGCCGCCGCTGGACAAGGCGTTGGTTGCGGCGACGGCGGCCAGGCAGACGGCGGTGACCGCGGATGCGCCCATGACGATCCGGGCGGCGCGGGCGCAGTGGGCTGGGCCCGGGGCCGTGCTGCGTGTCGCGGGAGAGTGGTCCCGTGGCAGGTCGGCGAGCAGGGCGGTCAGCTCTGCCCCGGTCCGGGCGCGCAGGGCCTGCCCGGATCGCTCATCGAATTCGGCGGCGGTGATCCTGCCCGCCTGGAAGGCGTCGCTCAGCTCGCCGAGCGCCCGCTCGCGGTCGGCGTCGGATGCCCGGGCCTCGCCGGGAGGGTAGTCGGTCGCTGTGTTCATGATTCGGGCTCCTTCGGGGCGGGGTTCGGCGGATAACTCTCGGGAACCAAGGCGGCGCAGATGAACTCGATGACCGTGCTCCGGGCGGCCTTGTCGTCGTACAGTCCCGTGTCGCGGGGCTCCTCATGGCGGTGCCAGGCCCAGAAGGCCACCAGCTCGCCGACCGCCCTGACCGCCACCATGGCATCGGGCATCGGGCGCAGCCGCCCGCTTGCCGTCCGGCGCAGCAGGTACTCGGCCAGGTCGGCGTAAACGCCGACCCGGGCCTGGCCGAACCACAGGGCATCCAGCCAGGGCAGCTCCGCCGCGCAGCGCTCGATGACCGCAAGCAGCGGCCAGTACCGCTCCATCAGGTCGTAGAGCTCCTCGACGATCGCGCGCAGCTCCCCGGCGACGTCAGCGGGTTCGTCCCCAGCCAGGGCCGCCCGGACGAGGGGCACCGGGACGTCACGCAGGGCACGCCCGATCAGGGCGGCGGTCTCACCCGGCTCAGGCGTACCAAGCGGCAGCACCTCAGGCGTCTCAGGCAGCTGGTCAAGGCCGTGCAGGAAGACCAGATGGAACAGCGCTTCCTTGGACTCCACGTAGGTGAACAGCGAGCCCGCCGACATGCCCGCCTTGGCCGCCACGTCCGCGGTGAGGGTACCCCGGTAGCCCTGACGCCCGAAGGACTCGGTGGCAGCGGCCGCTATGGCCGTCAGGCGCTGGCTGGCCGGAAGTCTGGACACGACTCCATTCTAACTGAGCGAGTCACTCAGTCAATAGTTTTGCGGGCCGAATTCTGGGAGCTGGCGACGGTCAGATCCAGAACGCCGCCCAACAGCTGCAACGCCCCCATCCCCAGGAACCACGCGGCCCACCTGAAGTACGTGCGCCGCTCTTGGTCGGCTCCGGCTTTGCGACCCAGAGAGAGCAGTACGGCGCCGACGCCGAACTGAAAGCCGCCGGCGGCAAGGCGGATGCCCGCCACGGCATGGATGTGCCGGTACTCCCATGGCGTGATCAGGCGCCTGATCACGGAGCGCGGAGGGGTGGCGTTGTCATCTGGTGCGTGCATCGGGATCTCCTGCCGCCTGCGGTGCCGGCTGGGGTGCCGGCTGCCCTAGTAGGATATCAAGACGATATCATATTACTGGTGAGGATCTCCATGAGATGGCCGTTCGGGTCACGGAAGTAGGTGCCGCGGCGGCCGTTCTCGGCGGCATAGACCTGGCCGGCTTGCCGGCAGGCGGGGTCGGCGTAGTAGGTGATTCCCCTGTCCCTGATGCGGCCAAAGGCGGCGTCGAATTCCTCGTCGCTCAGCTGGAACGCGTAGTGATGCTCGTCGACGTGATCGTAGTGGTCAAAGTCCAGGGTGACCGCATTGGCCAGCGTGACGGGAGTGAAGTGCGCCACCGGCGGGTCGACGGTCAGGCCGAGGATGTCGGCCAGGAACTGCGCCGATGCCTGCGGATCGTGCGCGGGGACGATGGTGTGGTTCAGTTCGACGGCCATTGCTGGCTCCCTTCTGTTAGTCGATGACTTCCCGCCGCGGGCGAAGTCGTACCGGCAGGTGAGCAAGGACCCCGGAAGAGGAACCGATGCAGTCACACACGCTTCATCCCGACCTCAACGCGATGGCGCGGCGAGTGATCGACGCCAACCACTACATGACGCTGGCGACGACCGACCCCGACGGCCGGCCGCGCCTGTCGCCGGTGTACTACACCCCCGCACGGTACTCGGACTTCTACTGGGTCTCCTCGCCCGAGGCACAGCACTCGCGCAACCTGGCCGAACGTCCCGAGGCCGAGATCGTGATCTTCGACTCCACCGCGCCCGCCGGCCAGGGCGAGGGCGTATATATCACGGCCGCCGCCACAGCGATACCCGACGACGACCTGGAAGCGGTCTGCCCAGAAGCGTTCAGGACCACAACAGGCGCACGCCGATTCACGCCCGGCGACCTGCGGGGCGGCGCCCTGCGACTGTACGTCGCGCACACAAGATCATGCGAGGTCCACGTGGCCGCCCATCATCCCGCCCACGGCCGCGGCACCGACACCCGCCAGCACGCGGACCCCACCTCAGTTCGCCCGCCCGGCGACGAAAAAGTGTTATGCGGTCTGGGCCTCGGCGCTGATCAGCGCGGCGATGGCCGGGTGATGGCGCAGCTTGTCCAGGCACCGGCCGCGGTACGGCCCGATGCTGCCGATGGGGATGCCGAGCCTGGCGCTGATCTCGGCATACGGCACGGGCGGATCGTCGATCAGCAGGGCGATCAGCCGCTGATCAAGAGCCGACAATTGCGCGACCGCATCTCGCAGCGCCGCGTGCCGCTCGGCCGCCAGCAGCAAGTGATCGACGGTTGCAGCCAGATCGTCCGCAACGTCCACCCGGTCAAGCTCCTGCCCCGCAGCGCGCGGCAGCCTGGCTGTGTTCAGGCGCGCTGTGCTCCGGACGCGCTGGCATTCCCGCCGGGCGGTGGTGGCGAGCCAGCCCGGAATCGCGGCTGGTTCGCGGATCCGGCCCAGGTGGTTCACCAGGTGCAGCCAGACGCTCTGGCCGACGTCCTGCGCGTCGACGGCGTCGAGCCCGTAGCGGCGGCAGATCGACCAGATCAGCGGGGCGTACCGATCTACCAGCCCGGCCCACGCGCGGTCGTCACCGGTTCTGGCGCGCATCACCAGGGCAGCCACCGGGTCGTGACCCATCGGGTCAGCGTCCGGGGTGAGATCCTGGTCTGCGCGTGGCATTGCCCTGCCTATCCGTGCACCGCTACCTCAGTGCAGCGTCTGGCGCTAGTGCCAGCGACAGTAGATGCCGGCCCGCGAGCTGGGCATCGGGGAAAAGGCGTATTAAAGGTACGTAGGTTCGGCTAAGGCCTGACTAATCGGCCTGACTGATGGGAGGGCCCCCAGCTCTTGACCTCGTGCCGCCGCAGTGGTTGCTTACGGGGGTGGGGAGGGGTTGGAGTGGGTGACGAGCAACGCCGTGACGAGCCGTTGACGCGGACGGGAAGTGACTGGCCGGCGGGCTTGCCCGTGCCGCTGACCCGGCTCATAGGCCGGAGGCGGGAACTGGCCGAGGTGGCGCGGCTGGTAGCGGCCAACCGGCTGGTCAGCTTGGTCGGCGCGGGCGGCGTGGGCAAGACCAGGCTAGCGGTAGAGGCGGCGGCGGCGGTCGCGCACGACTTCGAAGATGGGGCCGACCTGGTCGATCTCAGCGCGGTTGCGGACCCGGCCCTGGTGCCCGATGCGCTGGCCCGGTGTCTGGGCGTGGAGGACCGGTCGGGCGACGGCCTGAGGGAGCGGCTTGTCCGGGTGTTGCGCGGCCAGCACCGGCTGGTGGTGCTTGACAATTGCGAGCACCTTCGTCCAGGCTGCGCCGAGCTGGCAACGGCGCTGCTCGGCTCATGTCCGGGCGTGGCGGTGCTGGCGACCAGCCGGGAGCGGCTGGGGGTGCCGGGCGAGGTGACGTGGCGGGTGCCATCGCTTACCTTTCCCTGGCCGGAGCGTCCGCCCCCGCCGCGGGACGCGGAGAGCTTCGAGGCGATCGCGTTGTTCTCAGAACGGGCCAGGGATGTCTGCCCCGGCCTGGAGATCGGCGCGAGCGAGATGGCGGCGGTCACCGCGATCTGCTTTCGCCTCGACGGCATTCCGCTGGCCTTGGAGCTGGCCGCGGCCCGGGCCGGGACGCTGAGCCTATCCGAGATCGCCGACCGGCTGACCGGCCGTTTCGGGCTGCTTGCCCGCTCCGGGGTCGGCCCGGCCCGGCATCAGACGCTGCGGGCCTCGGTGGAATGGAGCTACCACCAGCTGTCTGAGTGGGAGCGGGTGCTGTTCGGCCGGCTCGGCGTGTTCGCGGGAGGCTGGACGCTGGACGCGGCCGAAGCCGTCTGCAGCGTGCCGCCGCTTCCGGCCGACCAGATCGCCGCGCTGCTGGCGACGCTGGCCGACAAGTCACTGGTGCACGTGGAGGTGGCCGGCCAGGTCGGCAGGTACCGGCTGCTCGAGGTGATCCGCGCCTTCGCCGAGGAACGGCTGGCCGAAGCCGGGGAGCTCGAGGACATGCGGGCCAGGCACGCCAGGTATTACGCCGGGCGGGCCGAGCGGGCCGGACCGATGCTGCTCGGCCCGGCCCAGGCCGCCTGGGCCGACTGGCTGGACCAGGAAACAGGGAACCTGCGGGCCGCGCGCCGCTGGTGCGGTGCGGACCTGGCTCGGGCTGGCACCGGGCTGCGGCTGGCGGCGGGACTATGGGAATACTGGCACATCCGCGGCCACCTGGCCGAGGGCACCGCGTGGCTGACGGAGGCGCTGGCACCAGGCGGCGGGCCGGATGGTGCCAGGGCCGCCGCGCTGAACGGACTTGGGGTGCTCGTCAGCCTGCAGGGCGGCGATCCTGCCCGCGCCAGGGAGTTGTTCACCGCGAGCATCGATTCCTTCCGCAAGGCCGGTGACCGGCCGGGTGAGTCACGAGCGTGGACCCACCTGGGCAACGCCCGCGCGCTGTCCGGTGACCCGTCCGGCGCCGTCAAGGCCTTCGCCCGCGGGCTCGACCTGGCCCGCGAACTCGGCGATACCTGGCTGGAGGCTTTCGCCCTGTTCCTGTCCGGCTGGGCGGCCACCTTGTCCGGCGACGTGGCCGGCGCCAGGTCACGGGTGACCGCGGCCGCGCCGGTATTCGACCGGATCGGGGACCGCCGCGGTGCCGGTTACTCGGCCCTTGGGCTGGCTGACTGCCTGATCCGGCAGGGCCAGCCAGACCAGGCGCTGGTGGTGGCCCGCGACGGCATCGCGGTGTTCGAGGCCCTCCCCGAGCGGTGGGGCCTGCTGTACGGTGCCAGCCTGATGGCTGAGGCCTGCGGGGCGCTGGGCGACTGGCCCCGCGCGGCCATGCTGCTCGGCATCATCGACACACTCGGCGAGCGCATCGGCGGCCAGCCGTTCCCGCATCAGCAGGCCGGTCTCGACGACCTTGCCTCCCGGGCCGCGGCACAACTCGGCCCGGCGTGGCCGGGCATCCAGGAGGCGGGCCGGGTGATCGGCCGCGGGGACCAGATCACCGCCGCGCTGTGGCCGGCCGCCAGCGGAGGCCAAGAATCAGGCGGTGGCGACGGGCTGCCGCTGACCCGCAGGGAACGCGAGATCGCCGACCTGATCACGCGCGGCCTGACCAACCGGCAGATCGCCGCCCGGCTGGTCATCTCCGAGCGGACCGTCGACACTCACGTCGGGCGGATCCTGGCCAAGCTCGGCTGCACCAGCCGGTCCCAGGCCGCCGCGATCATCAGCACCGCCACGGCGGCGACCCGCTGAGTACGTACCACGGGTACGCCTTTCCCCCGATGTGTCGTGAGCGACCCAGAAGTTATCCTCGCCCGGTGCCATCCTTCCTGGTGTTCCGCGACCTGCCCGGAGTGACGAGGGACCAGTATGCGGCCGCCCAGCGTGCCGCGGCTGACGCCGCCAGCCACACCGGCGGGGCCGACCGAGAGGTCACCTACCAGGGCGGGTTCTTCCTCCCCGCCGCCGCCCGGGCCATCTGCATCTTCGACGCCGAAACAGCGGCCGACGTCATCGCCGTCAACGAACTGGCCGGCCTCCCAACCACAAGCATCGTCGAGGCGATCGACCTGCGCGGCCGGCCCGATGTTCCATCGAGCCTGTTATTACCGGCCCTACGTTCCATGGGTGTGGCTTTTCTTGAGGGAGTGTTATGCGGCTAGTTGCAGGGGGTCTTGGTAGCGGCTTAGGTGGTTGCGGTGGTGTTCCCGGGCGATGTGCCAGT
>Ga0335075_10008875_pt1 | contig 15384 bp, 16 predicted proteins | sample Lox_Sample_24_FD_206723 | JGI IMG/M metagenome (GOLD analysis project Ga0335075, IMG submission 206723) | Soil microbial communities from Loxahatchee National Wildlife Refuge, Florida, United States - Lox_Sample_2.4 | ecosystem: Environmental > Terrestrial > Soil > Wetlands | place: USA... | reverse complement strand
CGATCGCCACCGTCCGGGCCGGCCAGACCGCCGTTGTCAACGTCCACCTCACGCGCTGACGGACGTCGACCGCCCGGCTTTCAATCTGATTCAGGAGGGGTACCGATGTCTGAAGTAGCGACGGCGAAGCCTGCCAAGGTGACGATCGGGGCAGCGGAGCTGCGCCAGCTGGTGGCGGGGATCTTCGCGGCGCGCGGAACCAGCCCGGTGGATTCTTTCACCGTCGCGGAAGCGCTCGTCTGGGCCAACTTGCGCGGGGTGGACTCGCACGGGGTGTCGCGAGTGCCCAGGTACCTGGAGCTCTTCGACAAGGGCGAGTCCGTGCCCGACGCGGTGGTGAGCGTCGAGCGGCCGCGCGCGGCGATCGCGATCGTCGACGCGCACGGGGCGCCAGGACCGGTCGCGATGAACCGCGCCGCCGATGAGGCGGTTGCTGGTGCCCGCGAGGCCGGAATTGGCTGGGCCTCGGTGCGCGGCACCGTGCACACCGGGGCGATCGGCTACTACGCCAGCAGGATCGCCGAGGCCGGCATGGCCGCCGTCGGCGTCGTCGCCGGGGTGCCCAACATGGCCTACGCCGGGGCGAAGGGCGCGGCCGTCGCCACCAGCCCGCTCGCCGTGGCGGTGCCCGCGGGCAAGCACGAGCTCGTCCTGCTCGACATGGCCACCGCCGTCATGGCACTCGGCCGGATCGCACAGCTCAAGGCGGCCGGCAAGGAACTGCCGCCGGGTGTCGCGCTCACCGCCGAGGGCGAGCCGACCACCGACCCGGCCCTCGCGAAGGTGCCGACGCCGGTCGGCGGGGCCAAGGGCGCGGGCATGTCCCTGGTCTTCGAGATGCTCGCCAGCGGCCTGGCCGCCAACCCGATCGTCCCGTCCTACCACTCGGGCTCGAAGGAGGGCAGGCGGCACCGCCAGAACGGCTTCCTGCTCGCCATCGACGTCGCGGCGTTCCTGCCGCTCGATGAGTTCACCGCGACCATCGACGACACGGTGGACGCGATCAAGTCGCTGCCGCCCGCCACGGGCACCTCGGAGATCCTTATCCCTGGCGAACGCGGCCGCCACACCGCGCGGGAGCGGGCGCGGGCCGGCATTCCGCTCGGGCAGAAGGTCTGGCGCGAGCTGAGTGGCATCGCCGGGAAGCTCGACGTGCCCGTGCCGGCTCCGCTTAGCTGATCCACAAATCACGAATTATCCGGGAATGTCATGCCGCCCGAGGGCGCCTAGCACGGTGCGCACGCGACGTCGGCCCCGGTCCGACTTTGTCGGTGAAACGCATCATTGTCGGTGAACTGCACCCCCAAAATGGGGCAAATAACCACGGAAAGTGGTCAGTTCACCAACAAAGAGGGCTGGATTGGCTGGTGGGGGTGGTGGGACTTGGCGCTGGCGCGAACTGGAGGTGCGGGGTGAACTTCGAGGTTCGGGTGGGGTGCGTTGGGCGATGGGGACCGATGGGGCTTCCGGATTCGTCGATCGGTCCGTCAGCCGGTTAGCAGGAGGGTTTTGGCGATCGTGCGGCGGGCCTCGATGGCCGCGTGCGCGCTGGCCGCCTCGGCCAGGGGGAAGGTCTGGCCGATGTGCGGGGTGATCCGCCCCTCGGCCAGCCGGGCGAGGATGTCCTTCATCAGCCGGGCGCGGTCGCTCGGGCCGTACTGCAGGTCCCCGATGGTGCTCATCCGGACCAGGCGACGGCGGGCCACGTCCTGGCCGACCCGGGCGAACGACCCGCTCGGTGACCCGTGCGCGGAGAAGCGGCCGCCGTCCGCCACCAGGTCGAAGGCGGCGGCTCCGAGCGCGCCGCCCACGCCGTCGAGCACGACCTGCGGGCGGGCGCCGCCGGTGGCCTCGAGCACGGCGGCGGCCCAGTCCGGCGACCCGTAGTCGACGGTGGCCTCGGCGCCCGCGCGGGCGGCGACCTCGCGCTTGGTCGAACCGCGGGCGGCGCCGATGACCCGGGCCCCCTGGGCGGCGAGCAACTGGACGAGCAGGACGCCCATGCCACCGGCCGCGCCGAGCACGAGGACCCACTCGCCCGGCCGGGCGTCGCTGATCTCGAGTACCCGCAGCGCGGTGGTCCCGTCGTGCAGGACCGCGGTGGCGGCGAACCGGTCGACGTCCTCGGGAACGGCGACGACGTGCTCGAGGCCGGCCACGGCGAGTTCGGCGTAGCCGCCCGTGCCGCCCGGCCCGCCCGTGTGGGCGGCCACCGGCCGGCCGAGCCACGCCTGGCTGACCGACTCCCCGACCGCCACGACCTTCCCGCCCACGCCGTTGCCGGGCACGTAGGGCGGCTTGATGGGGAAGTAGCCGGCCGCGGCGCCCGAGCGGATCATCGTGTCGAGGAACAGCACGTCGCTGGCCGACGCGGCCACCACCACTTGTCCCGGTCCAGGCGCCGGATCGGGCAACTCGGCCATCCGGAGCACGTCGGGCGGGCCAAACTCGCGAACTTCGATGCCACGCATGCCTGCGAGGTTAGAACTTTAAGCAGGGTTCAGGTCAAGGATTGTCATGGTCTGTTCCGTGTGGTCCGCTGGGAGGCGGGAGCGCGCGGCGAGGAGGCCAGCGTGAAGGTCAGCCTGTTCGAGCAAGTGCCGTACCGTTACCTGCCTGCGGGCTTCGAGGACCAGTACAGCTCCGCGGTGACGCCGCCGTATCACATCGTCGACCCGGCTCGGATGCAGGAGTCGGTCTTCTCGGCTTACGCCGAGCTAGTGCACGGGGCGCGGGCCGGGTTCGACGGGATCGTCGTGACCGAGCACAGCCAGTCGTCCTACGACATGTCGCCCAATCCGACCCTGCTGGCGTACGCGGTCGCCTGCGCCGCGCAGGCCGAGGGGCTCGATACCGCGATCACCATCCTCGGCCGCTCGCTCGGCAAGACCCGTGAGCCGCTGAAGATCGCGGAGGAGTACGCGCTGCTTGACTGCGTCAGCGGCGGGCGGCTGATCGCCGGCTTCCCGGTCGGGCTCAGCTACGACGCGAACCTCAACGCCAGCCTCCCCGCGATCGAGACCCGCGAGCGCGCCCGCGAGCACCGGGAACTGATACTCAAGGCCTGGTCGGCGCCCGACCCGTTCCCATGGAACGGGCGCTATGAGAAGTACGGCCAGGTGAACGTCTGGCCCAGGCCCATTCAGCAGCCGCACCCGCCGGTCTGGATTCCCGGCACGGGGACGCCGGGAACGCTGCGTGACATCCTCCGCAACGACTTCGGGTTCGTGTACCTGAGCTGGGACGGTCCCAAGCTCGTCGGGCGGGAGGTCTTCGACCGGTACTGGGCCATGGCCGAGGAGATGGGGCGCGACCGCAACCCCTACCGGCTCGCGTTCGTCCAGGTCGCCGCGGTCGCCGAGACGGACGAGCGGGCCGAGAAGGAGTACGCCGAGCACCTGATGGCGCTCTACCACGGCGGGCTCGGCGCGATACCGGGGACCGCGATGGCCGTGCCCGGTTACGTCGAGCCCGCCGCGATCGAGGCCATGCTGCGGGCCGGCGGGCCGGCCGGCATGCTCGCCCGGATGAAGACGGCCACCTTCAAGGACATCGTCGACACCCAGGTCGCCATCGTCGGCAGCCCCGCGACCGTGGCGGACCAGATCGAGGCGTTCGTCCGCGAGTTCCGGGTCGGGAACCTGCTCATCATGCTGCAGAACGGCTCGATGCCGCGCGACCTCACGGAGAAGAACATCTCGCTGTTCGCCGAGCAGGTGCTGCCGCGGCTGCGGCCGATCTGGGACGACGAGGGCTGGGTCAACCACTGGTGGCCCAAGGCCGGGGTCGCGGCCCGGCCGGACGCTGGTGCCGGCGAGGGTGAGGCGTGATGGCGGGGGACGCGGTCGTGCGCGACGAGACGGTCGACGTCGGTGACGGGCGGCTCCGGCTGCACGTCAAGGTGGCCGGGAACGGCCCGCCGCTGGTCTACCTTCACCCGCTGTTCGGCCTGGCCTGGGACCCGTTCCTGGACAAGCTCGCCACGCGGCACACCGTGTACGCGCCCGAGCACCCGGGGACCTCCCCCGGCGAACCGCGCGCGATCGACCAGGTCCAGACGTTCTGGGAACTGCTGCTCTGCTACGAGGAACTGGTGCGGGGCCTCGGCCTCGACCGCCCGGCCGCGCTTGGGCAGTCGTACGGCGGAATGGTCGCCGCGGACCTGGCGGCGAACTTCCCGCCGCTCTTCTCGCGCCTCGTGCTGCTGTCGCCGTTCGGGCTGTGGCGCGACGACGCGCCGATCCCGCTCATGGAGATGGTCGCGGGGCCGCCCGAGGACCTGCCGAAGTACCTGTTCGCGGATCCGCACGGTGACGCGGCGCGGGCGGCGATGGCCCCGCCGGAGGACCCCGCGCTGATTCCCGCGGCGATCGCGCAGCAGGCGTGGAACGTGGGCTGCACCACCAAGTTCGCCTGGCCGATCGCCGACCACGGCCTCGGCCGCCGGCTGCACCGGGTCGCCGCGCCGACGCTCGTCGCCTGGGGCCGGCAGGACGCGCTCGCCCCGGTCGCGTACGCGGCGCAGTTCGGCCGGTCGATCGCGGGCAGCCGGGTGGAGATCATCGACGACTGCGGTCACGTGGTCCAGGCGGACCAGCCCGAGGCGGTATGGACGCTGGTGAGCGCGTTCCTGGCCGAGTAGCTTTACCTGACGTAAAGTGAAATATGTCACGGTCGGCGGGATTCGCCGGGCCGGCGTGAAAGCTAAGCTTGCACGCCTGGGGGCACAGATACGGCCTGCGCTGTCTGGACAGACCCGCATAATCGAACGCATCCTCATGGTCGAGGGGTGACATGGACCAGCTAACGATCATGCGCAGCTTCGTCGGAGTGACGAAGTCGCGCAGCTTCAGCCAGGCGGCGCGGCAGCTCGGCATCTCCGGCTCGCTGGTGTCCAGGCACGTCGCCGAGCTTGAGCGCGCCCTTGGCGTGCACCTCGTCAACCGGACCGCGCGGACGATCAGCCTCACCGAGGCCGGCAACCGGTACGCCGAGTTCGCCACACGGATCATCGACGAGATCGACCGGGAAGAGGCACAGCTGCGCGGCCTGCGCGACAAGGCCGAGGGCCAGCTCGCCATCATCAGCCCCAAGTGGATCGGCAGCAACGACGTCGGTGACGCCATCGTCGCGTTCTCCACGAAGTACCCCAAGATCCACATCAGGTTCGAGGTCGGCGGGATGTCCGAGCGCTCGTACGAGTTCCTCGACCAGGGGTTCGACGTCGCGTTCCACACCAGGCACGTGCGGGACTGCAACCTGATGCTGCGGAAGATCGCGGATCTCCACTTCGCCCTGTGCGCCGCCCCCGCCTACCTGCACCGGGCCGGGCAGCCGACGCAGGTGAACGACCTGCCGGAGCACGACTGCCTGGCCAACACGAACGACCCGATCTGGCACCTGTGCGAGGGCGGGCACGACGTGCACCTGAAGGTCGGCGAGGCGGTGTACTCCTCCAACAGCTACGTGACCCTGCGCAAGGCCGCCATCGCCGGCCGTGGCGTCGCGTTGCTGCCGATCCGCCTGGTCGCCGACGACCTCGCCGACGGCTCCCTGGTCAACGTCATCCCTGAGGTCGAGGTCCCCGACCGGCCGCTGTACGCGCTGCACTCGCCAGGGACGCAGACGACGGCACGGGTCAGGCTGTTCCTCGACTTCGTGTCCGAGTGGTTCCGCAAGCAGGCCCCCGCCCAGCACGCCCCGGCTCAGCAGGTACAGCCGGCCAAGCTCGCGGCGGTCAAGTCGGCTTGAGGCAATAGTTAACGATATTGTTAACAGTTGCGGCGAGTCGTCGGATGTGGGCGGGCGCGGGGCGCGGCACGGGCGCGGGGTGGCGACTGATCGAAATGTGCAACTTATGGCTTCGGTTGCCGTTCGATCCGCGCATCTATGCTTCCAGCGACGATGAAGCTAACCGAGGATCGCGCGTCCGATACGGTGGCGGTTTTTTGCCATCGGGCGCGCAGCCGGGGGTACGGCCAGGGGGATATGGGGGGCGGGAGCCCCCGTGCAGGGAATGCTCGTCCCCCCGGAAGACAAAGGAGCCGCTGTCAATGACGGTCATGCGCGTGGAACGGGTCGTTTACGGCGTCCCCAACCTCGACGAGTGCGTCCGCTTCTTCACCGACTTCGGTCTTGAGCCGCTGGACGGAGGCGGTTCCGCCGCCCGGTTCGCGACCCAGACGGGGCAGGTGGTCGAGCTCAGGGACGTCGACGACCCGGGCCTGCCGCCCGCGGTGCAGACCGGCCCGAGCCTGCGCGAGATCGTCTGGGGCGTCGACAACCAGGAGTCGCTCGACAAGCTGGCGATGAACCTGTTGTCCGACCGGTCGATCTATACCGACGCCGACGGCGTGGCGCACACCGTGGACGAGACCGGGTTCGGCGTCGGACTGGCGGTCAGCCAGCCGGTCACCGGGAAGATGAACTACCCGGGCAGCAACCGGACGGGGAACGTCAACCGGTGGAACCAGCCGATGAGCCACCCCGGCCGGGTCCGGCCGCTGCGGCTGTGTCACGTGGCGCTCGACATCGTCAAGGCCGGCAAGGAGGAGGCGGTCGCCTTCTACACCGACCGGCTCGGCTTCGTGCCGACCGACCGGGTCGCCAAGGTCGGCGTGTTCATGCGCGCGCCTGGCGACACCGACCACCACACGCTGCTGCTGTGCCACCGCCCGGACAAGAACGGGATCAACCACTGCGCCTTCGAGGTCGCGCGGGTCGACGAGGTGATCGTCGGGGCCAACGACATGATCGAGAAGGGCTGGCACGAGGCGAGGCGGCTGGGCCGGCACACGGTCGGGTCGAACATCTTCCGCTTCGTCCACGCGCCGTGCGGCGGGCGGGTCGAGTTCGCCGCCGACATGGACCGGGTCGACGAGAGCTACGGCCCCAACGACCACGAGGAAACGCCGCCGCACACGATATGGACGCTGCGGCTTGAGCGCGACGCGAAGGATGGCGGGTCCTGATGCGGGTCCGATGGCAAAGTCCCCCAACGGGCGCGCGCAAGGAAGGTGAGCACAAATGAGCGATTTTGCGGCTGATTACCCCGAGATCAAGCTCTACATCGACGGCGAGTGGGGGCCGGGCGCGGGCGGGCGCGGCGACGACGTCGTCAACCCGGCCACCGAGGAAGTGCTCGGCCGGGTGCCGTTCGCCGAGCCCGCACAGGTCGACGCCGCGATCGCGGCGGCCAGGGCGGCCTTCCCGAAGTGGCGGGACGCCGGGCCCGACTTCCGCTCCAAGATCCTGCTGAAGACCGCGGCCCTGCTGCACCAGCGCGCGAACGAGATCGGCCGGGTGATGACCCTCGAAGAGGGCAAGCCCCTGGGCGAGGCCATCGGCGAGGTGCACCGGGCGGCGGCCGGCCTTGAGTGGAACACCGAGGAGGGCCGCCGCGCCTACGGGCGGATCATCCCGTCCGGGCCGGATGAGATCTTGTCCGTGCGGGTGACCCCGGTGGGTCCCGTCGGCGCGTTCGTGCCGTGGAACTTCCCGGCCGGCGGGCCGATGCGGAAGATCTCGGCGGCGCTCGCGGCGGGCAACTCGATCGTGATCAAGCCGTCCGAGGAAGTGCCGGGGACGGTCTCGCTGATCGTCCGGGCCTTCGAGGAGGCGGGACTGCCGCCGGGCGTGCTCAACCTGCTCTTCGGCGTGCCGGACGAGATCTCGCGCAAGCTCATCGCGGAGCCAGCCATCAGGTTCATCGCCTTCACCGGATCCATCCCGGTGGGCAAGCACCTCGCGGGGCTCGCGGCCCAGGTGATGAAGCCGGTCCACATGGAACTCGGCGGGCACGCGCCGGTCATCGTGTGCGCCGACACCGACCCGGTCAGGGCCGCGCGGAGCGCCGCCCGGGCCAAGGTCATCAACGCGGGCCAGGTGTGCACGTCGCCCAGCCGGTTCCTGGTCGACCGGCGCGTCTACGAGGAGTTCACGGCCGCGTTCACCGAGGCGATCGCCGCCATCAAGGTCGGCAACGGCCTCGATGAGGGTGTGCAGATGGGGCCGATGGTGAGCCACCGGCGGCTGGCCGGCGTGCAGAAGCTCATCGAGGACGCGGTCAGCCGGGGCGCCACGGTCAGGTGCGGCGGCAAGCCCATGGCCGGCCAGGGCTTCTTCTTCGAGCCCACGGTGCTGACCGACGTGCCCGCGGACGCCGCCATACTGCACGAGGAGCCCTTCGGCCCGGTCGCGCCGGTCGCCGCGTTCGACGACCTGGACGAGGCCATCGAGGTCGCGAACTCGCTGCCCTACGGGCTGGCGGCCTACGGGTACACCGACTCCGCCGCCACGGCCGAGAAGCTGATCGCCGGGTACGAGGCCGGGATCCTGTCGATCAATCACTGCGGCGGCTCGGTGCCGCAGGCGCCTTCCGGCGGCGTTAAGGAAAGTGGCTACGGCCGCGAGGGCGGTCCGGAGGGGCTCGAGGGGTTCCTCGTCACCAAGCGCGTCTCGCACAAGCTCAAGCCATGACGGGGCACGAGGCCCACGGCCGGTCGCCGCGCGCGCTCCGGAGCGGCCGATGATCTGGTGCCGGTTCGAGGATGAGGCCGGGAGTCCGGTCTACGGGCTCGTGGAGGATGGTGTCGCGACCGCGGTAACGGGGAACCCGTTCGGTAGCTACCACAAGGGCAACCGGCGGATACCGCTCGCCGAACTGCGACTGCTGCCACCGGTGATCCCTAATACCTTCTTCTGCGCCGGGCTCAACTACCGGGCGCACGCGGAGCGCGCGGCCGCCGCGGGGGGTACGGGGGGTCATCCCGCCGGGGGGCAAGTGCCGCACCGGCCGGAGATCGGTTACCGCGCGAACAGCGCGCTGACCGGGCATCTTTCGCCGATCGTGCGGCCGGCCGACTGCGCCGAGCCGCTTGTCGCGGAGGGCGAGCTGGTGGCGGTCATCGGGCGGTCGCTGCGGCACGTGAGCCCGGAGGAGGCGCGGGACGGGATCTTCGGCTGGACGATCGGCAACGATGTCAGCGCGCGCGGCTGGCAGCGGTCCGACCGGACCTTCTGGCGGTGCAAGAACAGCGACACGTTCAAGCCGATGGGGCCGTGCATCGTCACCGCCGACGAGGTCGACCCGCTCGCGGCCACGACCACGCTGCGAGTCGACGGGTCGGTGCGGGCGTCGTTCCCCACGGGGGACATGCTGTTCGGGCCATATGACTACATATCTGCTATATCCCGCTATATCACGCTTTCTCCGGGAGACGTGGTGTGGCTGGGAACCGACGAGACGGCCACCGTGGTGCCGGGTCAGGTCGTCGAGATCACGATCGACGACATCGGGACGCTGGCCAACCCGGTAATCGAGGAGAAACCGCTATGAGCGAGCCCTGCGAGCGAACCAGTAAGTACAGTGCGTCCGCGAATGCGGACTCCGAGCGCCAGCGAGGTGGCCGGATGAGCGAGCCTGCGAGCGAATCAGTAAGTACAGTGCGTCCGCGAATGCGGACTCCGAGCGCCAGCGAGGTGGCCGGATGAGCGACAAGCCTGCCTACATCCATCACGTCAACTTCCCGACCACGGATCCCGAGCGGACCATCGAGTGGTATACGAAGGTGTTCGGGATGAAGTACATCAGGCCCAAGTCCAACACCAAGGTGGTGCTGATGACGCGGGGCAACTTCGACCTGCACTTCACGCCGGTCGAGGAGATGGACCGGATGGCGCCGTATCACTTCGCCGTGGAGGTGGAGGACTGGGACGGGTTCCTCGAGCACCTGGCGTCGCTCGGGATACGGCACACGCGCGTCATCACCCGGCCGGAGAACAACTCGCAGTTCTGCTACATCCACGACCCGGACCACACGATGATCGAGCTGGTCTTCCACGAGCGGCGGCCGTATCCCCCCGTGGTCAGGAGTGAGGCGCCGAAGAAGGAGGCCGCTTCCGCTCCCGCTGGCTCCGCTCCGGCTGACTCCGCTTCCTGCGGGTCTATTTCCGCGGAAGAGGCGCGCGCCGAACTCGCCGCGACCGAGGGGCGGTAACGCGGCATGGCCATCGCGCTCTCCGGCGACGCGAAGATCTACTACGAGGTGCACGGTGCGGGGCCCGCCGTCCTGCTCGTGCACGGCTCGGGCGGCCACCACGCCGCCTGGTGGCAGCAGGTCGCCGCGTTGTCCTCGTCGTACACCGTGATCACCATCGACCTGCGCGGCTTCGGCAACTCCCGCTGGGAGGCCGGCCACGACGCGCGCGACTTCCCCGGCGACATCATCGCCGTGCTCGACGCGATCGCGGCCGACGGCGGGCCGGCGCGCACGGTGCTCGTCGGGCAGTCGATCGGCGCGGCCGCGGCCTTGCGCGCGGCGCTGAACCGGCCTGACCGGGCATCGGGGGTGGTGCTTGCGCACTCGCTCGGCGGCCTGCAGCACCCGGAACTCACCGCCCTGGTGAAAGCGGACCGCGCCGTGGCGGAGCAGCTGCCGGTGCTTGACCGGCTGCTGACGCCCGAGTTCCGGGCGGCGCGGCCCGACCTGGCGTTCCTGTTCCGTCAGATGGGGACGTTCAACACGGCCACGATGCAGGACCTGCGGAACTTGAACTCCGACGGGCCGACGGTGGCCGAGCTCGCCGCGGCGCCGTTCCCGCTGCTCTTGCTGGCCGGCGAGAAGGACGCGGTGCTGTCCCCGGCGACGGTGCGCCGGGCGGGCGAGCTGCTGCCTTCGGCTCGCGTTGAGGTTGTGACGGGTGCGCCGCACTCGATGTACTGGGAGACGCCGACGCTGTTCAACGACGCGGTGGCGGGCTTCCTGAAGGACGTGGCGTCGGCGTAAGGGCGCATGAACGACGACGTGGGATACTTTCGGCCCCCGGGGGGGCCGAAAGTATCCCACGTCATGTGCCTGGGCGGTGCGGCCCGGGCGGTTTGGGCTTAGACGACCCTCGCCTTGGCCTTCGCGAACTCCTCGTCGTTGAGCACCCCGCGCTGGTGCAGGCCGGCGAGCTTGGCGAGTTCGTCGGACGCGGCGTTGGCAGTGCCGCCGTTGCTCGTCGTCGCCATGCCCGGGTCGCTCGCGGCGGCCTGGCGCACGTAGTCACGGAAGGCCGCGTCCTGGGCCCGAGCCCGGGTCTCCTGCCGCTCGCGCATCGACCCGCCGCGCGCGATCAGGTACACGAGGATGCCCACGAGCGGGAAGATGATGACGCCGACCAGCCATGCGGCCTTCGCCCAGCCGCTCATGTCATCGCTGCGGAAAATGTCGGTGATGATCCAGAACATCAGCATGAGCCACAGGACCCAGCCGAAGAAGTACAGGACCGACAGGAATATGTCGAGCATCGGGTACCCGGTCATATCGCATGCTCCCCTACTTGACGCCCGGCGGCGCGCCACGCGCGGCCGCGATGGTCAAGCTGAGCATGCGCCTAAGAGCGCGTTCCTGGCTCACCTTGCTCGGGTGAACCCGTGGCGGCTAGTCCTTGACCATCGCGTCGGCGGCCGACAGGTGCTCGACCGTCTCCCCCGTGTCGTAGAAGGTGCGGGTCACGTAGGCGGAGCTGTAGACCCAGAGGATCTTCATCGGCACCGCGTCGCTGATGTTGGTGAACTTGTGGAAGATGCCCGCCTTCACGTACGTCGTGTCGTTGGGCACCAGTTTGACGGTGCCGACGTCCTCGATCTCGACCTCGGCCAGGCCCTCGAGCAGGGTCACGTGCTCGTCGCAGTTGTGCGAGTGATACGGCGCCCCGGTGCCGACCGGGTAGCTGGAGATCCCGGTGGTGATGAGGTTCTCTTCTTCGGCGGACTGCCTCGTGATCAGCGGGATCGTGACCACGCCGCCGCCCCGGCCAAGCCGCGCCACGTTCTCAACCTTGATGACCGTCATGGCGCGAGGCTACAGCGGCGCCGGCCGCGCGCTGCCCGCTAAGCGTGCATTCTTAGCGTTCGTCGAAGTAAGCGCCACAGCGGCCACAATGTGCGTGACACAGCCATCGACGGAGGAACCGCACCATGCGCCTGCCCGCCCTCACCGAGCTCACCCCGCGCCAGCAGGAGATCAGCGATGCCATCGCCGCCAAGCGCGGTGCCACCCGCGGGCCGTTCCTTATCTGGCTGCGCTCCCCCGAGCTTGCCGCGAAGGTCGACGCGCTTGGCGCGTACTGCCGCTTCGACGCCAGCGTCAACGAGCGGCTCCGCGAGCTGTCGCTGCTGATCGCGGCCAGGCACTTCGACGCGCAGTACTCGTGGAACGCGCACCACAAGAAGGCGATCGAGGCGGGCGTCTCGGCCGAGTCGGTCAAGGAGCTGGCGAACAACGAGGCGCCGCACTTCGCGCACGCCGACGAGCAGCTGCTCTACCGTTTCGCCACGCAGATCCTGCGCGACCACTTCGTCGACCAGGAGACGTTCAACGCCGCGCTGGCGGAGTGGGGCGAGGCCGGGCTTGTCGACATCATCGGCTGCCTCGGCAACTTCTCCATGCTGGCGATGCTGCTCAACACGTTCCAGGTGGACCTGAAGCCCGGCGACCCGGAGCCGTTCCCCGACGTGCGCGGCTTCGCCAAGGTGGCGCCGGGGCAGGCGGAAGGCTAACCGCTTGTCGCGCGGGGGCGCCGGGGGCGCGGGGGCGCCGGGGCGCGCTAGTCGCGCGGGGCCCTGAAGTACCCGGACGACGAGCGCTGCCACAGCAGGACGACCGTGACCAGGCCAATCGCCCAGGTGATGAGCCCGTAGAACCGGGTCAGCCCGCCGCCCGCCAGCGCGCTGGCGCCGACGGCCATGCTCAGCGTGTCGATGCCGAACAGCACGGTCGACACGATCCGGGCCCAGCTCTTGCCCGCGCGGCAGCTGTGCGCCATCCAGAACCACAGCGCCGCGCCGATCAGCCCGCCGGCGATCAGCAGGCCGATCTCCCCGTGCTCGGCGCTGGCGATCTGTGCGGCGGTGTAGTGGGGGTTCGCCTTGACTATCGCGCTGCGCAGCGAGGAAAGCGTGGCGAGGTCGATGACGATGCCGAGCAGGGTCACCGCCGCGCCGATGTACATGGCCCGCACGGCCCGCCGGACGGACCGCGGCACTGGCGCGGGCGTATTCGCCTGAGCCGACCGGTGTGACTGGGCGGTACCGCCAGGGAATCGTTGGTACATCGCGGCCTCTTAACCCCTCAGCCGTCGGAAGTGGAAGATCAAGCGCGACCCTACTGCCGCGGCGCACGAGTACCCGCCTTCTAAACGCTTCCCAAGCGGGGCCCATGCGGGGTCCATGCGCAGTTCCACTCCTGGTACCGGCCCGGCCGTGCCCGGTTCGGCGGGGCTGTCGCTGCCCGGCGCGCTAGTCGCGCGGGGCCCTGAAGTACTCGGACGACGAGCGCCGCCACAGCAGGATGATCGCGATCAGGCCGATCACCCAGACGACGATGCCGTAAAGGCGGGTCAGCCCGCCGCCCGACACGACGCTCGCGCCGAGCACCAGGGACACCGTGTCGAGGCCAAAAAACACCGTCGAGGTGACCCGCGCCCAGTTCTTGCCGGCCAGACAGCTCCGGGCCATCCAGAGCCACAGCCCGGCACCAATCAAGCCGAAGACGACAAGCAGGATGAGCTCCGCATGGTAGGCGTTGCTCACCTTCGTGGGCGTCAGGTTCGGGCTGTGCTGTACGATCGCGGTCCTGATGCTGTGCCGCATGAGCAGGTCGATGACGATGCCGACAAGGCTGGCCGCGATGCCGACGTACATGACCTGCGCCGCCCGGACAACGGACTGCGGTGCGCTGGTAGTTGTCGTGGGCTCGGGCGCCTGGGCACCGCCGGGGTATTTGTACATCGCGCGTCCCCTTAAGCCTCCGGCCGTCGGAAGCGGCAAAAGATTTGGAACCTGAAAATCAAGGGTGACCTTACTCCCGTCATGGACCCGCGTCAGTAGCCCCAAACCCTTCCTGAACGAGTTTCATGCGGCGGCCACAACCGACGATGTGCCGAGGGCTGCTGACCACGGACCTTGGTGGCCCGTAAAGTTCGTGGCATGACCACTCCTGAGATTCCTGAGTCGCACAAGGACCTGCTTAACGCGCAGGTCGGTGTGCTTGGCACGATTGGGGCGAGCGGGCGGCCGCAGCTGTCCGCTACCTGGTTCCTCGCCGAGGGCGAGACCGTGAAGATTTCACTGAACACCGCCCGGCAGAAGGTGAAGAACCTGCAGGCGGACCCCAAGGTCAGCTTCCTGATCCTGGACCCGGGGAACCCGTACAAGTACGTCGAACTGCGCGGCAACGCGGAGGTCACCCCCGATGACGACTATGCGTTCGCCGACCAGGTCGGCGCCAAGTACGGCGGCGCGGACCTGCGCGAGCGGGACCAGCCCGGCGAGTCGCGGGTGGTCGTGACGATCAAGCCCGCGCGGGTCATCGCCTGGGGCTGAGGCGGGCACCGCCCGTGGTTAACGGCACAGTGGTTGACGGCACGGGCGGTTGGCGGCACAGGCGGCTGGCGGCACAGGCGAGGGCCACGGGAAACCCGCGGCCCTCGCGGCTTTCCGTGAGTGGTCAGCGCCCTTGGAGTGGTCAGCGGCCGTGCTCGCCGAGCCAGTGGGCCAGCTTGCCGGCCCGGCTGACCGCGCGGAGGCGGCGTTCCGTCCGCGCGCGGGCGGCGGCGGGCACGACGATCAGCAGGCGGTCCCCGGTGCGCAGCACCGTGCTCGGGCCCGGGACGAGGCCCTGGCCGTCGCGGACGATCAGCGCGATGTTCGCCTCGGCGGGCAGCCTGAGCTCGAAGACCTCCACGCCGTGCAGCTTGGAGCCGTCAGGGACCTGCGCCTGGAGCAGGTCGGCGTGCAGGTCGTCGAGCGGCGCGGCGTCCACGATGATCTCTAGCGGCTCGGCCGGGGCGGTGACGTCGAGCCGTCTCGCCACCCAGGGCAGGGTCGGACCCTGGAGCAGGGTGAACGCCACCACGATGACGAAGACCTGGTCGAACAGCCTGGTCGCGCCGGGCACGCCGGCGCTCAGCGGGATCGTGGCGAGCACGATCGGCACCGCGCCGCGCAAGCCGGCCCAGGAGAGGAACGCCTGCTGACGCAGCGGCAGCCGGAACGGGAGCGCGGCCACGAGCACCGCGACCGGGCGGGCGATCATGACCAAGATCGCGCCCGCCGCGAGGGCGGGCAGGATCTGGGCCGGCAGGCGCGACGGCGAGGCGAGCAGGCCGAGCATCACGAACAGGCCGATCTGCGCGAGCCAGCCCACGGCTTCCGCGAAGCCCCTGGTCGCCGGGCCGTGCGGCAGCCTGACGTTGCCCAGGAGGACGCCGGCCGCGTAGACCGCGAGGAACCCGCTCGCCCGGGCCAGGTCGGCGGCGCCGTAGCCGGCCACGATGAGTGCGAGCACGGCCACCGGGTACAGGCCGGTGGCGGGCAGCGCGACCTTCTTGAGGAAC
>Ga0335075_10008874_pt1 | contig 15384 bp, 16 predicted proteins | sample Lox_Sample_24_FD_206723 | JGI IMG/M metagenome (GOLD analysis project Ga0335075, IMG submission 206723) | Soil microbial communities from Loxahatchee National Wildlife Refuge, Florida, United States - Lox_Sample_2.4 | ecosystem: Environmental > Terrestrial > Soil > Wetlands | place: USA... | reverse complement strand
GACAAATCATAGGCGATGCGCGGCCGCGGCAACCCCAGATGGTCGGTGCGGTCCGACAGCGTGACCCGGTTCGAAGGTTCCGCCGATTGCTCCACCAGGAACCCCAGCCGGAACTGCCGCGACAAGGAGTCGTTCAGCGCCGCGGTCAGCGCCGCGCCGGACAATGGCTGGCCGCTTCGATTGAGGCCTGACGCATTCCCGCCGTTGATGAAGTCCATCACCGTCGTGTACGGATCGCCGATCGGGAAATTCCAGCCTTCGTTGCCGATCTCGATACGGAACGCCGCGCGCTCGCGGCGGAACGGTCCATCGCGCAGCGTCTCGATCCCGGCGGTGGACAGCGGCCCGCGATAGCCGAACACCGGCCGCGGCATCAAAGCCCAGGCCAGGTAGATCGGGTGATCCATCAAATTCCGCCCCACCTGGTCGCTGCTGTTCGCCACCCCGTTCGGCGTGCGGCCATCATTCTTCGACATCAACAGCAGCTTCGACGTCTCGATCGCGTGCGCCGCCAGCACGAACACTTTGGCACTGGCGCTGCCGCGCCCCGTCGGCGGGCCCTCCGCCGTGGCGTACTGGATGTAATCGATCTGGCTGACCTTGCCGCCACCGTCGACGACCACGTTGCTGGCGACGGTGTTGCACAAGATCGTTACATTGCCGGTATTCAGCGCCTTCTTCAGCGTGACGCTGGGATCGTATTTCGCCTCGATCGGACAGATCGGAATGCAGTTGGTATTGCCGGCGCAGACCCTGCGGCTGTCATACGGTTGGGAATTGCGGCCGGCCGGGGTCTGCGTGACCGACAGCTCCTGCCCATCCATCCGCATGCCATCTACTGCGGCGGCGACCGACTGGTCCACCAGCGACAGCGGCAGCTTCGGCATCGGATAGCTGTAGCCGGGCGGGAATGTGATGCCGTGATACGCCTGATCCTGCGTGTCGGCGGAAACGCCGATCGCATGTTCTGCGTCGCCATACCATCGATCCAGATCGGCATAACCGATCGGCCAGTCCACCAACCGGCCGTACACCGTCTTCATGCGGAAATCGTTCGGCACGAACCGGAAACTGCTGCCGAGCCAATGCCGCATGGTACCGCCGGCGACCCGCTCATAGGTGCTGGCGAAGGGCAGCGGGCCAATTTGGTCCAGATAGGCCTGCTGCGGATCCTGCCAGTTGCTTCCCAAGGTCAGCACCGTCGCCCGGGGAGCGTTCAGCCGTCCGGGATCGGTCAATTGGGAGCCGGCAGGCGGCGTCATCAGGTCCGGCGTATACGGCGATTCCGGCACCTTTGCGGTCGACAGATAGAACCGCTGCAGGAACGCATTGTTGTTCGCCGGCAGCGGATCGCCCGATTCCAGCATCAGCACGCGCTTGCCCTTCATCCCAAGCTGCCAGGCGATCATCGCTCCGGAAACGCCCGCGCCCACGATCACGGCATCGAAGCCCTGCTGCCCTGCCGCGCTCATGACGTTGCTCCCGTGCCGATGTAGTCCTCCAGCGACGGCGGCGGATCGCTCCAATAGCCGAACGTCATCGTGCTGAATCCCATCGGATGCGCCTGCGCCACGCTCCAGGCCCAGCCGCGCGTATAGGCGTCCATCGAAATCACGCTGAACCCGATCGGTGCCTGCGGTGGGTTCGGCCCGGCATATTTCCGCAGATCGTCCGGCGCGTACCAGCTTCCCACGTACCAGGCCAGCATGATGCTGCGCGCAACGAAGCGCACCGCATCGCCCGACTGGTTCAGGATCAGGTCGGCCAGCGCCGCCGGCGGCAACGCGGAACGATCGGCGACGATCTTCAGCAGTTGCGCGAATGCCGCCGGCGCCTTCTGCTGCGCGGTATCGAAATACGCCTGCTTGACATTCACCGGATCGAGCGCCGGAGCCAGCTTGTCCTGCGCGATGCCGCACAACGCGCTGGAAGCCTGCACGAACAAATCCATCTCTGTGGCTGGCATGCTGTCCTCCCCGTTCACTGGGCGCGTTCGAGGATATAGGTGAAGTCCGAGAAATGCCCCTGCGTGTCGGCGGCATCCTTGTGGCAGTCGATGCAGCTCGATGAACTCAGCGGCACGCGGCCCTGGATGTACGTCTCCAGCGTCGTGTTCGCGAGGAACTGCGGCGCCGGCGCGCCGGTCGGGTCGGTCTTGCTCTGCGGCGCCGTCGGCCATTGCGTGCTGACGAGTTCATAATGCGCCCACACCGTGCCTTTCAGAATGCCCTGGAACTGGGCATTGAGCTGCGCGGTGTCCGGCGTGATCGGGATGACTCGCACGATCTGGCTATGATAGCCGTTGGGGAACGGCTCGACATTCGGATCCCACGGCCGCGCCGGCGGCTGGTTCACTTGGCACCGGCTGGGCGGACACGCCGGATTATAGAAATTGTAGCGCGACTTCAGAGTCTTCGCCTGTACCTCCGCCGCAGTCGGCACATTGTCGACTTGCTCGAAGGTGGACCACACCCATTGCGGATCGGTGACCAGCTTGCGGCCGATATGCAGCCCCACCATGCCGATCTTCCGCGACTTGCAGGATTCCGCGATCGGCGGGTTGCTGGATGGCGGCGTGTAGATCAGCGCAGTCTCGGTGTGAAAATTCGCCGGATTGTCCCCCTGTTCCAGCACCTTCCAGGACGATTTCACCATGATGGCGCCAAACGCCGGCGGCGTGTCGGCAGCCGACGGAAAATCGACCTTTCCGGTGAATGCCGCCTGCCCGGCCTTGTTGTACAGCGTGTTGGTCAGCACATATTCGAACATCGGCTCATTGATCAGGATCTCGAACCTTGCATACCGCCCGGCCTGGTCGATCAATGGCCCGGTATCGAACGGCTGGTTGAAGGCGGTCAGCAGATCGGGAGTCTTGCCGACCATGCGCAGCACCGGCGTGCCGGCGCTGTGCGGCACCGAGCGGCAGACCTCCGGGATCGGGTCCGGCTTGCCCCACGGCGTCGGCGTCTGCCCCGGCGGCACCATCACCGCGAAAATGTTCTTCCAACTCTCCCAGATAGCGGTGGCATCCTTGCCGATCGGCCCCTGCCCATCGGCCGGCGCGTTGAGCGCCAGGAACGTCAGCCAGGAAAAGAAATCGAACGCGTCCTGCAGATGATCCAGAGTGAACGGCGCCACCGCCTCAACTGCGCACGGCAGGCCGCTGGTCAACAGCGCGGGCGTAACCGGCGTGCCCTGCCTGGTCATATTGCAAACGACGGCCGGACTGGTCTGCGCCCTCGCTGCGGGCACGCTCATTCCGACGCCGGCCAGCGCCATGACAAGCCACAGCGCCATCCTGCGTGCTGCCGCCATCGATTCCCCCCGTTTTTTGGCAGTCGTCCTGTTGGTACTATACCGGCGGTAGAATAAATGTCCAGGATTATCGAATATATAGAATGGATCGCCCAAGACGACCGACGAGCGATTGGTCACGTCGTCCAACCACGCAACGGCTCTTGCTCATCATCGGTCCCGGCACCCGCTTGCCCGTGCGCAAGCATGCACCGGGATGCCGCCGCCGGCGCCGGCCCGCGGGAAACCGCCACGTTCATTTCGGCCTTCCGCCCTGTCTTGCCATCGCCGTTGCTGCCAGGAAGACGCAGAACAATGCTGCAAAGAACCAGAACAATCCGCGCGGTCCGGCCAAATCCATGGCGGCGCCACCCAGCCCCGGCCCCACCAGGGCGCCCAACCCGTACGCCATGATGATCGCCGCATTGGCCGCCACCAACTCGCCACCGCGGAACCGGTCGCCCGCCATACTCAGCGACACCGGATAGATCCCGGTGACGATCCCGCCCCACACCGCGACCACCGGCAGCAACCTGGCCGAGGGCGTCGCGAATGCGGCAATGCCGACCGCGCCAACCAGGCCTGCCACGCCGCACACGCGCAGCATGGTCAGTCGGGCCGTCTTGTCGGAGAGCCAGCCCACGGGAAGTTGCAGTACCACCGAGCCGAGATACAGCGCGGACAAGGTCGTGGCGGCCAGCGTCGGCGAGAATCCCAGGCGCACGCCCCAGATCGGCAGCAGCGCCATGGCGGTTGCCTCATACAGGCCGAACAATGCGACCGTCAGCACGATCAGCGGTTCGCGCGCGAACATGGCCAGCGGATTGGACGCTTGCTCGCGGCCAAGCGCGCGCGTGGCGCTTCCCACGCGCAGCAGTGGCAGCGCGGCGATGATGAGGATCGCAACGTTGGCCAGAAACGGCGGCCAGCCCGCGATGCCGGTGACCGACAGCAGCAGCGGACCGATGCCGAAGCCGGCGGACAGGAATGCAACGTAAAGACCGATAACGCGGCCGCGTCCGCTGCCTTCCGCGAGCATGTTGATCCAGGCCTCGCTCGCCGTGAAGATGCTGGAGCCGAACAAGCCGGACAGCGCGCGCAGCACGAACCATGCGCCCAGGCTTTCGAACTCTTTCATCAGCAGCGTGGTGGCGATTTCGATGGCGAAACACAACAGCAGGAAGCTGCGGAGGCCGAGCATGCGGACGGCGCGCGGCGTCAGCAGCGGCCCGACCAGCACGCCGATGAAGGCAGACGCAGCGTTCAGCCCGTTCAGCAACGGGCTGGTGCCGTGGGCGTCCAGCAGCAGCGACATCAGCGGCGCGAACTGTCCGATGCCAAGGCCGAACCCGGTGACCGAGGCGATAGCAGCCACCAGGCTCCAGCGCATAAACAAACCTCTCCCGCCTGCCGCTGGAGAGGTCAAGGCGCAAAGCGCCGCGGGCCAGCATGATCGGGTCGGCACGCAGCCCAAGAAAGGCAGCGTGCCGGCCTCTCCCACGTCGCGGGGCGGTTCCCAAACTTGTCGAGCCGGGTTGTTAAAACTCAGCCGCGACCAGCGGCGCAGGCTGACCGATGCCTGGTTCCGACAGCCAAACTTCGCGTCTCATATGAGACCGCCAAATGGCTGACTCGTGGCTGCCGCCCGCATGGGGAGCGCAGCCGCGTACGTCGGTCATACAGCGGGTTGGTCTCAGCCGAAGATGTCGTGCGGGCTGTCCGCGCGCAGGCTGGCCCCCAGTTCCGTGCCGATCCGTGCGGCGTCCGGCACGTCGCCATGCAGGCTGCGCTTCAGCAGAAACGACCCGTCGGCACGCGCCACCATCCCCGTCAGGTGCAATTGGCCGTTCGGCAGCAAGCGCGCATGGCCGCCGATCGGCGTGCGGCAGGAACCGTCCAGCTCCGTCAGCATGGCGCGTTCGGCGGTGGCGGCGGCCTTTGCGTCCGGGTCCTCGATGGCGGCCAGCAACTCGTGCAGGCCGGTATCGTCGGCGCGGGCAGTGATCCCGATGATGCCCTGGCCCGCGGCGGGCACCATTGCGTCCGGGTCCAGCACCACCGAGGCGCGGTCTTCCATCCCCAGCCGCCGCAATCCGGCCAGCGCCAGCAGCGACGCGGCGTAGTCTCCCGACGCCAGCTTGGCCAGCCGGGTCTGCACATTGCCGCGGATTGGGGCGACATGCAGGTCGGGCCGGACGTGCAGAAGCTGTGCCTGGCGCCGCACCGACGCGGTGCCCACCAGCGCACCGCCAGGCAGGCAGGCAAACGGGTCGGCCGGGTCGGTCTCGCCGCAATCGGCACCCAGGACCAGGACGTCGCGTGCATCCTCCCGCGTCAGCGTGCAGGCGAGAATGATGCCGGGGGGCAACGCGGTTTCCAGGTCCTTCAGGCTGTGCACCGCAAGATCGATCCGATGGTCGAGCAAGGCCTCGTGGATTTCCTTGGCAAACAAGCCCTTGCCGCCGATCTCCGCGAGGCGGCGATCCTGTACCGCGTCGCCGGTGGTGCGGATGACATGCTGTTCGAACGCGTTGTCGCCTCCCAGGTCGGGCCACTGAGCGATGAGGTCCTCGAGAAAGATACGCGTCTGCAGCCGCGCCAGGGGCGAACCGCGCGTGCCGACGCGCAGCGGCAGGCCGCGCTCGCGTGGCTTGACGTGCGGATGGCGCAGGGCTGGGGCCGCGCTGTGACGGCCCCGCGGCGTGGCGGTGTTCATAACCGTGTCCTATGACGCCATGCAGTCGGTTGAAAGCTGGGAAATATACTGATGCGGCCGGTGCTCGGCATCGAGTCCTCCTGCGACGAAACGGCAGCGGCCGTGTTGGACGGCGCGGGACGCATCCTGGCCGAAAGCGTCGCCAGCCAGGAAGCGGCACACGCGCCCTATGGCGGCGTGGTGCCGGAAATCGCGGCGCGGGCGCATCTGGCGCTGCTGCCGGACCTGGTGCGCGGCGTGATGGCGCGAGCCGGGTTGGGCTTTGCCGACCTCGGCGGCGTGGCGGCCAGCGCCGGCCCGGGGCTGATCGGCGGGTTGATCGTCGGCAGCCAGGTGGCGAAGGGCATCGCCCTCGCTCATCGGCTGCCGTACGTCGCGGTGAACCACCTGGAAGCGCACGCCCTGACCGCGCGGCTGCCCGGGCTGGTAGAAGAGGAAGCCCGGTTTCCCTATCTGCTGCTGCTGGTCTCGGGCGGGCATTGCCAGTGCGTCGCGGTAGACGGCGTGGGCCGTCACGTGCGCCTCGGCAGCACGATGGATGATGCGGCCGGCGAGGCATTCGACAAGGTGGCGAAATTGCTCGGCCTCGGCTGGCCGGGCGGGCCGGCGCTGGAGGCGTTGGCGGCGCGCGGCGATCCGGCGCGCTTTGCATTCCCACGGCCGATGCTGGGGCGGGAGGGATGCGATTTCAGCTTCTCCGGGTTGAAGACGGCGGTGGCGTTGGAAGTGGCGCGGCACGGGGCCGGGGCGCTCCCCGAGGCGCTGGCCGCGGACATCGCCGCCAGCTTCCAGCGGTCGGTCGCGGACGTGCTGGCGGACCGCACGGCACATGCCATGGCGATGATGCGCGCCCGCGCGCCGGAGGCAAGCCTGCTCGTGGTGGCAGGCGGCGTTGCGGCGAACGGTGCGGTGCGCGCGGCCCTGGCCGTGGCGGCAGCGCGAGCGGGATTCACGCTGGTCGCGCCGCCGGTGCGGCTGTGCACGGACAACGCGGTGATGGTGGCGTGGACCGGGATCGAGCGGCTGCGGCTGGGCCTGACGAATGGGCTGGATTTTCCTCCGCGGCCAAGATGGCCCCTCGAAAACCTCTCCCACGAACCAAAAAACCTCTCCCACGAAGTGGGAGAGGTCGAGACGCCGTAGGCGGCGAGGGTGAGGGTGATCGGGTCGGCAAGTAATTGATTCGGCACGCAGCAAGCAGCGCCCACCCCACCGCCATCACCCCAGCGCCTCCACCCCTCTCCCACGCAGCGCCGCCAGCGCCGCGCGAGAGAAAAGTCAGATCTCGTCGATCGGAATCACCGGCCGCGGCATATACTTCCAATCGAACCGCGACAGGACCGGGCTGGTAAGGCCCGGCGCGTCCACTTCCACGATGTCCTGGTGCCGGAAGAACTCATCGAAACCGCCGCGGAAATGGCCGCGCGACTTCACCACCACAACCCGGGCGGCGGCGATATCCAGTCCGAACGCCTCGAAGAACACCGGATCGGCGCATTGATACCGGTTGGACAGCACCACCACCGTGATACCGCCAAGCTGCAAGGCCGCCGCGGCGCCCAGGTCCAGCGTGTTGCTGGCATAGATTCCGCGCCGGCCCCGTACGGCGCCGGACAGCAGCCGCCGCACCTCCGCGGGCGCGGAGAACGGCTTGGAGAATTCGTCCCCGCCGTTACGGTTGAACCGCGCGGTAAAGCGAGCGCCTTCGCCCAGCCGATGCGCTTCCGCGGCCAGCGCGGGATCATGGATCACGCCCACCAGCGCATCGCGCACCCCAGCGTCATGGAAGGCTTGCAAGATCCACATCGTGTTGCCGCGTCCGCCGCCGCCCGGATTGTCCGCCACGTCGGCAAACGCCAACGGATGGCGCGACCGATCTTCCGTCGCCTTCGCCAATCGGGTCGCTTCATCAAGCGATGTCAGCACCGGACGGAAGCGGTCACGCCGCGCCCAGCCGGCGTCGGCGATCTCGCGTGCCAGGCCGTGCGCTGCGTCGGCGTCGGTCGCGGTCACCACCACCGTCAGCCCGTTGAACGGCGTGTCGGCATAGGCGAAGCCGCCCATCACCGAGACGTTCAGCACCCGCCCGGCATACGGCGCTTCTCCCATGCGCTGCTGGCCGAGATCGATCAGCTCCCCGTACGGCCGGTTGGGTGCGTCCTTGCCCGTGAGCTGCGTCACCGTGGGCGGAACGATCGGCAGCCGGATCCGCGCGAGATGCGTGCGCGTGCCGGAGACCAGGCGGCGCAACATGTCGGCGGCCTCGGCGCCGCGATCGCGCATGTCGAGATGCGGGTTGGTGCGATAGCCGATGAAAGCGTTCACCAGCGCCACGTCGTCGTCCGACACGTTGGCATGCAGATCGTAGGTAGCGACCACCGGCACGGCGTCGCCGGCCACGCGGCGGACCATGCGCAGCAGCGTGCCTTCCGGATCGTGGTCCTGCGTGGTCAGGCCGGCGCCGTGCAGCACGCAATACACGCCATCCAGGCTGCCCGCGTTGCGCAGTCCGGTTTCCCACTGCGTCATCAGCGTGTCGAAGAAAGCCTGGTCCACGGGGCCATTCGGCTCGGCCATGGCCAGCACGATCGGCACCGGCTCCCACGCCCCGGCTGCATCCATGGCGGCGAGAAATCCCGGCAGTTCGGCCAGCATGCGCGGTGCCGGCGCGCGGGCTTCATCCAGCATCGCCTGGCCGGACAGCAAGGTGCGGGCGGCGAAATCGGCCTCGGTGGCGACGGGGGCGAAGCGGTTGCACTCGATCGAGAACCCCAACAGAGCCACGCGCATGTCTACCAAATCCATCTCTCGCTAGGCACGGTCGAGCCGCAAAGCGGATCGACAGTAGGGCGAGGGTGTGGCTCCGAGCAACCCAACTCCAAACCCGGTAGTGGCGATGCGCCGCGGATCAATCGATGCGCCACGGATCAATGCGGATTGGTTCTGATCCGCAATCAAGTCCCAGTCTGCCAACGTCGTCTGTCGCGGCGTCCTATGCGACATGCATTGGCGCGGGAACGGTCGCGCCACTGCCCGCAAACCAGCGTCACATCAGGAACACGCCCTTCCCATCGCTCTGCTTGTCGAACAACTGATACGCTTGCTCCGCCTGCTCCAGCTTCCAGCGATGCGTGAACAGCCGGTCGACGTCGACCTTGCGCTCGACGCAGAAGCGCGCGCACTCGGCCTGAATGATGTTGGAGAAGGTCCACGACGCGATCAGCGTCATCTGCCGCCGCAGCAGCATCGGGCTCACATCGATCCGCACATCGCCGCCTTCGCCGACGAAGCACATGGTGCCCCACACCTTGGTGCTGCGGATGGCGTTCGCCCGTGCCTCCGGATTGCTCGACGTATCCAGCGACAGGTCGGCGTAGCGCCCGTGGGTCAGGTCCTTGATGGCCGCCACGGGATCGTTCGAACCGGGATCCACAACGTCGTCGGCGCCAAACTCTTTCGCCCGTTCGAGGCGTTGCGGATTGACGTCCAGTGCGATCACCCGCGCGCCCATCGCCTTGGCGAACTGCGTGCCCGCCAACCCGACCGGACCCTGCCCGTAGATTGCGATCGTATCGTTGCCCGACAGGTTCATCCGCCGCAGCGCGCTGTACGCTGTGCCGGACCCGCAGGCGATCGCCGCGCCGGCCGAGAAGCTCAGCTCATCCGGCAGCGGCACCACCGTGTTCGCGGGGACGCAGAGGTATTTCGCGTGGCCCCCATGTGAATTGCTGCCATACACCTTCACCGGCACTTCCTGGCAAAGCTGCTGCCACCCGGCGCGGCAGTGATTGCACTGCGTGCAGCCTTGGTAGTGGTGCACCATCACGCGCTCGCCGACGCGCGCTTCCTTGTCCGAAACCGCGCTTCCCACCGCGGCCACCACGCCGCACGGCTCATGGCCTGCGATCACGGGATTTGGATTGGCCGGCAGGCCCGTGGCATTGGCGCCGCCGCTGGTCTTCGGCCGGCGATACTGGTGCAGGTCGCTGCCGCACATGCCGGACGCCTTCATCTCCACCACGACCTCGTGCGGTCCCGGAGTGGGATCCGGAAAATCCATCAATTCCAGTTCACGGCCGCCGGTAAACACCACACCGCGCATTGCTTCCTCCCGGTGACATTCGGCCAGCCCTCGGCCATCGCGAGCAGCGTTGCGGCGAAGCAACCCTGTTCACCCGGACGCCCGCACCCGGTGCGCCGATCGAACGAGCCTGCTTCGCCGCTCCGCTCCTCGCAATCACACCTGGGCGCCACCGCGCAGGCTAGCGCGGTTCGCCGCGAACGTCATGCGGGCGGGATTCTCTCCATTACGGCGGCAGCACGTCCCAGATCACGCGCGCATAGCCCATCGCCCGAGCCATTTGTTCGGTCCAGAGCTTCACCTCGGCGACGCTGGTGCCGACATGGCGATCAGGGAATGCCCGCGCATCCGGATGATCCGGGTTCAACTCGCCGCGGTACTCGGCGCGAAACACGCCACGTTCTACTTCGCGAATTTCGGCATGGAAATCGCCGCGGGTCGCCTGCTTCACGTCAGCCATGATGCTCTGCTCTTCATGTCGCTGTCCCTTGCAACGCGTCTGCCCCGCCTCGGTTCGCAGGCGGCAAAGGCAACCGCTCGGCCGCAGGCTCGTTTTTTCCTCAAACTCTCAAGCAAGGAAGCAAGCGCCATGTCGGAGACCAGAACCATCACGAACCGCGGCAACTTTGCCCTTGATCGCGAGAAGGCGTCGCGCGCCGGGCGGGTCGGCGGGCAGAAAAGCTCGGGCAACTTCGCTCACAATCGCGTGCGCGCTGTCGAAGCCGGCCGCAAGGGCGGCGAACGCAGCCATGGTGGCGGCGGAGCGCCCAACAATCCGGGCAATTTCGCACAGGATCGCGAGCGCGCTGCCGCGGCCGGGCGCAAGGGCGGTCTGCACAGCCACACCGGTCCCCAGGACGCGCCATGACGGAAGATCATAACAAGGACGTGCCTCTCCCGCGTCGTGAAGCCGAGCCGCGGCTTCGCAATCCGTTGGGCGACGTTCCCAATCAGCGGGACGGATTGCCGCCGGGATCGCTGCGCGAGCGTCCGCCGGACCCGCAGGGCGATGAAAATCGCGATCCACCGTGCCCACCCACGCCGCCCCCATAACGCCAGGCATGATCGATCCTGCGTGATCGGACGTCGTGGTTGGGGGCGGCGTTCTCCACATAGTCGAAAGAATAATTACGGAGTGCACCTTCATGGCTGACAACGCACAGACTGCTGCTCCCGGCCCGGCGATCGGCAGCGTGCATGAGGTGCGGGGGCTCTTCTCCAGCACCGAGCAAATGCAGACGGCAATTCAGCAACTCTTTGTTTCCGGCTTCGATCGCGCGGATCTCTCGGTGCCCGAACCGGCGGCGCCGGTCGAGCGGTCGACGCCCGAATCCGGCGCGCTTCCGGCCGACACCGACGTTGAGGCGCAGCAGGCCCGTACCATGCACACCAGCACCGCGGCTGCCATTGCGGCGCTGGCAGGAGCGGGCGTGACGGTCGCGACAGGCGGTGCCGCTGCCGCCGCCGCTGCCGTGGCGGTGGCCGCGGGCGCGGCGGTGGGCGGCGCCACCTACGCTGTCAGTACCGCCGCGAACGACCAGGAGCAGGCCGAACTGGATACGCGGGCAGCATCGGGGAAACTGGTGTTGTCGGTGCGTGCGCCGAACGAAGCAAAGCGTTCGGAAGCGAAAGGCATTCTGCGCGCCGCCGGGGCGAGCGACATCACGGCGATCTAGCCGGCCACCCCCGCCACGACTCCCCCTCCGCGTTTTTGGGGGGACGCGTCGTGCCGCATGGGAAACGCTGAATTCTTCAAGTGGAATACACGGATTTTTGCCTTCCGTGGAGCGAACGGACGCGGCGTGGCCGCGCTTAGCCGTTGCCATCCGCTCGCGCTGAGCAAAAGGCGATGCACGCAGCGCGGTGGCGACGGATGGGGCAAGACCGGAGCGGACAGACCGCCCGCAGCAACCAGAAACGAGGCTAACATGGCAAGCACCAAAGGAATGAACGAATTGCTCGTCGATTTCATGCGCGACGTCTATTACGCGGAACGCCAGATTTTGAAGGCGCTGCCGAAAATGGCGAAGGCGGCACAGAACGGCAAGCTGAAGCAGGCGCTGATGCACCACCGGGAAGAGACCGAGAGTCAGGTCGAACGCCTGCAAAAGGCATTTGAATCGCTGGGCCAGCGCGCGCGTGGCCAGACCTGCGAGGCGATCAACGGCATCATCGAAGAAGGCGAGGAGGTCGTCGAGAAGTTCGAGCAAGGCCCGGTGCGCGACGCCGGAATCCTCGCCAACGCGCAGGCGGTCGAGCATTACGAAATGGCGCGCTACGGCACCATTGTCGCCTGGGCACACGGCTGCGGCCAGCACGATGTGGTGAAGCTGATGGAAGAGACCCTCGCGGAGGAGCGGCAGGCCGACCGGCTGCTGAACGAGATCGCCACCAACGAGGTCAACCAGCAGGCGATGAAACAGGCGGCCTAGCGGCCCATCCCCAGCGGCCCATGGCGGCCAATCGTGCGGGCGCCACCAAGGCGCCCGCCCTGGCCGCATGTATGGAGAAGCGACGATGGCACAACAGACGGAAGCACAGCGGAAAACCGTTTCGCGGGTCATGCACGAGTTCAGGCACGGCGAGCTGGAAAGCAGCCGCGGCGGCAAGGTGAAAAGTCGCCGCCAGGCGGTGGCGATTGGGCTGAGCGAGGCGGGCGCCTCCAACCAGCAGTCGCCTGGGCAGAACCGGCGGCAATATGCGCGCACCAAGCGCAAGGAACGGCGCGGCGAGACCGCACAGCAGGAGAAGGAAGGGCGGCGCGCCATGAACCGCGGCACCTCGCGCCGGCGTTCCGGCTCGCGCCCGCGTCGCGGCGAACGCACCCGCGCACAGCTATACAAGGAAGCGCAGCGGCGGAAAATTCCCGGCCGGTCGCGCATGAACAAGTCGCAGCTTCAGCGCGCGCTGCGGAAATAGGCGCGGCGCGCGCGGAACGTTACGCGACCGTGGCGCAAACGATCCGGCGCGTGAAGCGTTGCCGGCGCATGGATATTCACAGGAGGCACGGCCATGGCTGCACACGATCGCACCCACCAGGAACGGCGGCACGACGAGGCGGTGGAAGACAGCTTCCCGGCCAGCGATCCCCCTGCCAACTCCGGGATCGTCGGGCCGCGCGGGCCGCACGCGCATGGCCGCGCAGCACCGCACCGGCGGAACGATGACGCTCGCCCGAAGGGGACGCCAACGGATGAGCGTCACGCCACCGAAACGGCGTATGTGTGGGAGGACGAGATTCACCCGCCAGGACGGCGTTGAGAGTGCCGCGGGCCGTGATCGCGGGTTCTAAAGTGGCCGGCCGCGCTCGCCGGTGCTATTGCGCCCCGCGGGCGCGGTTCGCGGCGAGCTGATCCCGCGTAAGCTGGAACCCGGCCATGATGACGTACGCCGCCGCCGATTTGGTGGGCGTAACCGGTAGCACCATGTTCACCGGCGGTGTGCTGACCGTGACGCGATCCACGTTGGATGGGAACACGGCGTCCACCGCGTAAATCCGCTTGTCCAGAATCCTGTCGCCTTGGGTGACCGCGATGAAGATGGGCACCCTGGCCTCGTTTCCTGGCATCGCAGGACCGCGCGTCAGCACTGCGCCGACCACGACGGTCGCGGCCACGGTACCCTTCTTCTCACCGGGCTGGCACTTGCCCTGGATGGTCTCCATCCGCCCCGCCAGCATCAGCGCGGTCAGGTCTTGGCCCTTGGTCCCCGGCCGGTAAATCGCCACGTCCGCGGTCGGCCCGAGCAAGGCGGTGCCAGGGCAGGCAGGCGGAAATTGGTTGGCGTCCGGCGCACAGGCGGACATGAGCAATGGGGCGCCAAGCAAGGCGGCGCAGATCAAACGGCGGGGCAGAAAGGACATCGAGGACTCCGGAACGCTTGCCGAGGCGGCAAACCCGGCTCGCATAGTGCCGGCGGTTGCACCACGCAACAAGGCGGACTTGTTGTCCTGCGGACTCGACACCGCGGCGCGCTGTCGCCACGCTGCGCGCAGGGTATTGCGCGGAGGTGAAGGCGTGGCGTCGATCGCATGGCAGCCGGCCGCGGCGGGCCGGCTTCGAAACGGCACGGCGCCGGCCTGAGATGGCAGTCTATACCGAGGTCTCCGACGACGCTCTGGCGGCGTTCCTGGCGGAATACGACCTGGGCACGCTGGTTGCGTTCCGGGGCATCGCCGAGGGCGTGGAGAATTCCAACTTTTCGCTTCGTACCACCAGCGGCGACTACATCCTCACCTTGTACGAACGCCGTGTGGATCCGGCCGAGCTTCCCTGGTTTCTTGGCCTGATGGACCACCTTGCGCAGCGCGGCATCGTCTGCCCGCTGCCCGTGCATGGCCGTGACGGCGCGGCGTTGCGCCATTTGTGCGGACGGCCGGCCGCGATCACCACGTTCCTGCCCGGCGTGTGGCCCCGCCATGTGCGCGTGGAGCATTGCGGGCCGCTTGGTACTGCGCTTGCCGCCCTGCACCTGGCCGGCGCCGGCTACGCGCCGTGCCGGCGCAACGCGCTGGGACCCCAGGGTTGGCCGCCATTGCTGGAGCATTCTCGTGCAAGAGCAGATGGCGTGCAGCCGGGGCTGGCGGCGGAGCTCGACGCGGCCTTGGGACACGTGCTCGCGGCCTGGCCTGCCGGACTGCCGGTCGGCCACATCCATGCCGATCTGTTCCCCGACAACGTTTTCTTCCTCGAAGGGCGCCTGTCGGGGCTGATCGATTTCTATTTCGCCGCGACCGACATCCTGGCGTACGACGTGGCGGTGTGCCTCAACGCCTGGTGTTTCGAGGCGGATTTTTCGTTCAACGTAACCAAGGCGCGGGCAATGCTGTCGGCCTATGCCGCAACGCGCCGGTTATCGGCAGCCGAGCAAGCGGCGCTGCCGGCGTTGTGCCAAGGCGCAGCACTGCGGTTCCTGCTGACGCGTCTGTACGACTGGCTGCATACGCCGCCCGGCGCGCTGGTGACCCGCAAGGATCCGCTGGAGTATTTGCGGCGGTTGCGGTTCCATCTGTCGGCGCCCGATGCGCACGCGTATGGAATCTGAACGCACGCACACCCACCCACCCACCGTCATTGCGAGGCGCGAAGCGACGAAGCAACCTCGTTCGTACAAGCCCGTGAACCATTCCGTGTTCCGCCCGACCTGGACTGCCTCGTCACTTCGTGCCTGATACCAACCCGCTGAATGACCGACGTACGCGGCTGCGCTCCCCATGTCATTGCGAGGAGCGAAGCGACGAAGCAACCTCGGTCGCGCGGCGCACGCTCGTCTGAGCGCCGCTCGACCGAGGTTG
>Ga0335075_10008873_pt1 | contig 15385 bp, 13 predicted proteins | sample Lox_Sample_24_FD_206723 | JGI IMG/M metagenome (GOLD analysis project Ga0335075, IMG submission 206723) | Soil microbial communities from Loxahatchee National Wildlife Refuge, Florida, United States - Lox_Sample_2.4 | ecosystem: Environmental > Terrestrial > Soil > Wetlands | place: USA... | reverse complement strand
AGGCTGAAGTCATGATCGTGGGTCGTTGCCCGCGAATAACACGGTGAACGACCCAGGATCATGGAACAGCCAGCCGCGTCGGCTGCCGCCCGGCACGGACATAGCGGGCGAAAGGGGAGCATCCGGGCCACATGCCCCGCCCTGGAAGGGCCTGTGGGACAAGAGAAACGAGCCCCCGGGACCACACCCGTCCCTCTCACCCCGAAACCGCGAAACACCAGGCAACAGAAACTGCAATCAAATACCAGACGTTGCCGCCAGCCGCAAGTCCCGATTTGAGGCTGTGGATTACGCCATAGGTTATCCACAGCCTGGATTCTGGTTGATGCGGCGGATATCGCCGTTCACCGATGGTGTATCCATGACACCCGTAAGTGAATGCTTTCCATCCTTGGATGACGCGCTGGACTGCCAGGAGGGCGTTCTCGATATCAGATCGGCCCTTAGTTACATGTCACCCGGGGCGCTTCGGTGGCGATTGCGGTCAGGACGTTGGCAGCAACCGTGTCGCGGGATCGTCGTCGCGCAGTCCGGGCCATTGAGCAGCATGCAGATGTTGCGCGTGGCGGTCCTGTGGTCGGGACCTGGCTCGGCACTGGGCGGGCTGACCGCGGCGAAGCTGCAAGGATTCCGTGGATTCGACGCGAAAGACGATGTTATTTGCCTCATTCGGCCGGTCGGACGGGCTCAGCGGCGAACTAAGCCGCCGCTGCGTTTGGCTGTCCATTATTCACGGAACCTGACGCCAGCGGACATCCATCCGATTAGGCAGCCGCCGCAGACCAGGACCGCCCGGTCCCTAGTGGACGCCGCGGCTTGGATGGGAACCGACCGCGGGGCGCAAGCCGTGCTCGCCGCCGGGGTCCAGCAGCGGCTGGTCCGCGTCGCGGATCTCGCCCGCGAGGTCGAGCGCAACGAAAGAGTGCGTCGGCGCGGGCTCATGTTCGAAACGCTGGATGACATCGCCGGTGGAGCCCACGCGCTGTCCGAGATCGACTTCACCAGGCGGGTGGTGCGCCAGTTCGGCCTGCTGGAACCCGACAGGCAGGTGCCGCGACGTGACGCGCAGGGCAAGCGCAGATGGCTGGACGTGGTGTGGGAACAAGCCGGGCTGATCGTGGAGATCGACGGCGCGGGGCACATAGACGTCCTGCAGTACTGGGATGACATGGACCGTGGCAACGACTTCACGCTAAAGCACTACCGCATTCTCCGATATGCCGCATTCGTCATCCGTTATCGGCCAGAGTACGTTGCCGACCAGATCCGGCAGGCACTCCGTGATGTCGGCTACTGGTGCTAGCCGTCGATTTTGATTGCAGTTCCTGGCGCTATGGCAACGCAAACTGCAATCAAAGCGAGCGGCCCATTCGCTGGCGGCGGGAGGATGCGTAACATGTCGGGTGTGGGCCACAACAGTTCGCTTGCGGTTGGCGAGCAGTCCGTCTTGATGCTGCATCCGCACTGGAAGACGCTGGTAAGGCCGGTGGCGGCGGCGTTCGTCGTCGTGGCCGTGCTGCTCGTCGCGGAGGTTCTCATCCCCAACGGGAAGGCGGCCGGGATGGAGCGCCTCGTCGTGGCGGCCGTGGCGATCGCGCTGCTGATGTGGTGGCTGATGTATCCGCTGCTCAGGTGGCGGACCACGAGGTACGAGCTGACCACGCGGCGCATGCGCATCCGGGATGGCATCATCGCCCGCAGGGGCAGGGACATCCCGCTGTCGCGGGTTACCGACGTCTCGTTCCGTAAGGGATTGCTTGACCGGCTGCTCGGCTGCGGCACGCTGATCGTCGAGTCGGCCGGCGAGCACGGAGAGATAAGGCTGACCGAGATCCCGCACGTCGAGCGGGTGCAGGCCACGCTGTTCCAGCTCGTGGAGGACGAGCGGCTCCGGATGGAACGGGACGACAGGCGGACGATCGACTAGCCTTCCGCCCGTGACAGATAACAGCATCGAAGTCCACCGCCATGACGACCACGTCGCCGAGATCGAGTTCAACCGGCCCGAGGCGATGAACGCGATGAACACGGCAATGGCGGAGGCGATCGCGGTCGCCTGTGCCGGCCTGCGCGCGGATTCCACCGTGCGGGCGGTCGTGCTCAGCGCCGCCGGGACGCGGGCGTTCTGCGCGGGCGCGGACCTTAAGGAACGCAACGCGATGACCGACGCCCAGATCTTGCGCCAGCGGGAGACCATCCGCAGGGCCTTCGGCGGCGTGCTTAACTTGCCGCAGCCGACCGTGGCCGCCGTGCATGGCTACGCCCTCGGCGGCGGCTGCGAGTTCGCGATGAGCTGCGACATTATCGTGGCCGACGAGACGGCGGTGTTCGGCCTGCCGGAGGTGACAGTCGGGCTGGTTCCCGGCGGCGGCGGCACGCAGCTCGCGCCGCGCAGGCTAGGGACCGGGCTGGCCGCCGACCTTGTGCTGACCGGCCGCCGCATGCCCGCCGACGAAGCCGAACGGCACGGCCTGGTCGCTCGTCGCGTCTCCGCTGGCCAGGCAAGGCAGGCTGCCCTGGAGGTGGCGGCGGCCATCGCGCGGAACTCCCCGGTGGCCGTGAAGGCAGCGAAGCGGGCGCTGCGGCATGGCTGGGGTGTTTCGCTGGAGGTCGCCCTTGACGTTGAGGACGCGGCCTGGCGGACGGCCGCGCTGTCCGCGGACCGGCGGGAGGGAATCGCGGCGTTCGCGGAAAAGCGCGCCCCGCGCTGGCCGGGGGAGTAATGCCCGGCCAGGGGGAGGTAACGTCCGGCGCAGCGTGGCGCCGCTGGCCAGCGCGACCACGAGCAGCGCGACCACGAACGCCACCGTCTCCGGCCATCCGCCGCTGCCGTAGAACACCCCTCCGGCCGACCCGGCGACGCTGCTGCCGATGTAGTACAGGCACAGGTAAAGCGCCGACGCCTGGGCCGGCGCGACCGGCGCCCGTCCCCCGACCCACCCGCTGGCGACCGAATGCGCCGCGAAGAACCCCGCGGTCATCACGATCAGCCCGATCACGATCAGTGGCAGCGACGCGGGAAGCGTCAGCAGCACGCCGGCCACGGTGACTCCCGCGCCGAGGATCAGCACGGTATACCGGCCAAGCCGGTCGGCGAGCCGCCCGGCCGCCGCCGAACTGTACGTCCCCGCCAGGTACACGACGAACAGTGCCCCGATGACCGTGGGCGACAGCCGGAACGGCGCCGCGCTCAGCCGGAACGTCAGGTAGTTGTACACGGTGACGAACGCGCCCATCAGCGCGAACCCGATCAGGTAAAGCCGCAGCAGCCCCGGGTCGGCCAGGTTCCGCCGCAGGCTGGCGAGCAGGCCGCGCATCCGGAGCGGCACCGGCGTGAAGAACATCGACCGGGGCAGCAGCACCGCGAACGCGACCGCGCAGCCCAGCGCGAGCGCGCTGACTCCGGCTACCGCGACCCGCCAGCTGCCGAAGTCGGCGAGCACACCCCCGACGATCCGGCCGCTGAGCCCGCCGATCGCGTTCCCCGCGATGTACAGCCCCATCGCCCGCCCGAGCGACCCGACGTCGACCTCCTCGGCCAGGTACGCCATCGCGACCGCGGGCACCCCGGCCAGCGCGAACCCCTGCGCGACGCGGACCGCCACAAGCACCCCGAGCGACGGCGACAGCGGCGCGACCAGGCCGAGGATTGCCGCCGCCAGCACGGAGATGATCATCACGCGCCGTCGGCCGAACACCTCCGACAGCGAGCTCACCGGGATGATCGCGATCGCGAGCGCGCCCGTCCCGGCGGACATCGCCAGGCTCGCCATCGCCGGACTCGCCCGGAACGACGCCGAAAGCAGCGGCAGCAGCGGCTGCGGCGAATACAGCAGCGCGAACGTCGCAAGCCCGGCCGCGAACAGCCCGAGCCGCACCCGCCGCATTCCCGGGTCGCCATGCCGCAGCCGCCCGCCCTGTCGCGGGAGCGCGGCCTGGGCCTGGTGTGTTACGTCCTCAAGCACGGCCTCACCGTAGGTCGGGACAGGTTCATACGTCCAATACATGAATGGCACGGATACGATGCAAATATGCATGAGGACGGAATGGCCGGCGCGCTCGACGCGCTCGCGCCGCGGCTGCGGCAGTTCGTCGCGGTCGCCCGCGAGGAGCACCTGACCCGCGCATCCGAGTTGCTCGGCGTCCCGCAGCCCACGCTGTCGAGATCGATCGCGCGGCTAGAGTCTGACCTCGGCGTTCCGTTGTTCTACAGGCCCGGCCGCTCGATCAAGCTGACTCGCCACGGCAGGCTTCTCCTGGATGCATCGGAACGGGCAGTGGCGACTCTCAGCGCCTCCCTGCAACTCCTGGCCGACGAGGTGGACCCCACGCGTGGCCGGGTCGCCCTCGGCTTCCTGCACACGCTCGGCACGGACGCGGTGCCGCGGATGCTGCGCGACTTCCGCGCCACCCATCCGGGGGTGCGGTTCGCGCTGGTGCAGGGCAGCTCCGACGTGCTGCTTGAGCGGCTACGGGCGGGTGAGGTGGACGTGTGCCTGACCGCACCGCTGCCGGACGAGCCCGGTGTGATCGCCAGGAAGCTGTACGAGCAGCGGATCGACCTGTTCGTGCCCCCCGATCACCGGTTCGCGCGGCGGCGCGGCATCAGGCTCGCCGAGGCGGCAGGCGAGGATTTCATCTGCATGGTGCCCGGGTACGGGCTGCGCGGGATCACCGACGACCTGTGCCGCGCGGCGGGCTTTTCGCCCCGGGTGGCGTTCGAAGGAGAGGATGCGGCCACCGCCCGCGGTCTAGTCGGCGCGGGCCTCGGTGTGGCGCTGCTGCCCGCGACGGCATCGCTGCTGTCCGAGCCGGGTATCGCCGCGGTCGGGATCACCGCCCCCAAGGCGGCCCGCACCGTCGGGCTGGCCTGGATGGCGGACCGGCCCGTCACCGGGCCGGTCGCCGCCTTCCGCGATTTCGCGCTGCGGTACGAGGGGCGCCCGCTGCGCTGAGCTGCCGGGATACCCCTATGAGCAGCTGCTCTTGTAGACGTACTGCTGTGTGCTCGCGTCGTTCATGTTCTGCCGGGTGATGGCCACGAGCGGGGTGCCGATGTTGGCGGTCACCGGCTTGCCGGTCAGCGCGTCCACCGCCTGCTCCACGCCGTCCTGGCCCTCAAGGTAGGGGCTCTGCGCGATGGCGAGCTGGATGGTGTTGCTGTGCAGCGCCGCCATCTGCTGCGGGTCGGCGTCGAAGGTGGCCACCTTGACCTTGCCCGAGTACCCGGCGTGCTGCACGCCGGTGGCCGCGCCCTCCGCGCTGAGCACGTTGGTGGCGAACACGCCGGACAGGTTCGGGTGCGCGGAGATGTCGCCCTCGACCTGGCTGGTGGCCGTGGAGGTGCTGTCGTTGTCGTACTGGGTGGGCAGTACCTTGATGTTCGGGTACTTCGACTTCATCTCCTGGTCGAAGCCCTGGATCCGCTCATCGGTGGTGCTGATGCCCGGGTTCACGTCGATCACGGCGACCGTGCCCTTGCCGCCGATCTCCTGGCCAAGGTTCTGCGCGGCGAGTTCGCCGCCGCCGATGTTGTTCGACGTGATGTGCGAGACCGCGATCGACGGGTCATCCGTCGTGGTGTCCACGAACACGATCTTGACGCCCTCGCCGGCGATCCGCGAAAGCTCAGGGTTGAGCGCCTTGGTGTCGGTCGGCGCGACGATCAGCGCGTCCGGCTTGCTGACGGCCACCGCGTTCAGGATCGGCGCCTGCTCGGGGGCCGAGAAGTCGGCCGGCCCGGTGACGGTCAGGTGTACGCCGAGCGCACTGGCCTCCGCCTCGGCGCCGCATTCCATCGTGACGTAGAAGTCATCGCTCTTGGTGCCGACGACCAGCTCGAGGGTCTTCCCCGCGGCGCTGCTCGCGCTGCTCGCGCTGCTCGCGGTGCTGCTCGGGGCGCTGCTGCTACTGCTGCTACCGCTTGAGCAGGCGGCCAGGCCCATGCCGAGGGCCGTGACGGCGATCGCGCCGGTAACCAGCGCGGGATATCTGTGTGACATATACGCAACTCCTTCGTTGTTACCGGTCGCTACGCACGTTCGCGCAGTCGCCGCCTTATCTGGTCCATGTAGACGGCGGCACCGAGGACCAGCCCGGTGATGATGTATTGCCAGTACTGGTTGACTTGGACGATGTTCAGCCCGTTCATCAGCAGTTCGGGGATGAAGACGCCGATGAACGTGCCGAGCATGGTGCCCCGGCCGCCGAATAGGCTCGCCCCGCCGATGACCACGGCGGTGATGACGGTCAGGTTGTCGAGAGGGTGCCCGGAGATCGTCGTGGAGTTGTAGTAGCCGAGGTTCATGATCCCGGCCAGGCCCGACACGAAGCCGGCGACCGTATACACCTTGATGAGGTGGAGATCAACATTGATCCCGGCTCGTTCCGCCGCTTCGGGGCTTGAACCAATCGCGTACGTGTACCTGCCGAACCGCGTGAACGCGAGGATCAGGCCGAAGACCAGGGTGGCGAGGAACGAGATGACGATCACCCACGGAATCCCCACGAACGACCCGAGCATGACGCTGACCAGCTTGTTCGGGACGGAGGGAAAGTCGGCACCGCCGGTGATGAGATAGGAGAGGCCCTCGGCGACGCCAAGGCCCATGAGGGTGGCGATGAGCGGAGGGATCTTCAGCTTGGAGACCGCGACCCCCTGGCACGCGCCGAACACGGCGCCCGTCGCCAGACCGATGATCACCCCAAGCCAGATCGTACCGGCGCCCGCGTTGGGGCCCCCGTTTTCCAGGAAGAACTTGTCGGCCACGACCCCGGTGAGGACGAGGACGAATCCGACCGACAGGTCGATGCCGGCGGTAAGGATGACGAACGTCTCGCCGATCGCCATCAGCAAGAAGGGGGCGGTCGTCTGAGCGGTGAGGTTCAGGTTGTCCGCCGACAGGAACTTGAGGCCGCCCCAGCCGGTGAAGACCGCCATCAAGATGACGAGCGCGGCGAACACCCAGGTCTCGCCCGCCGAGAGCGTCCGCGCCAGCAGGCGGCGCGCGCCGGTCTCGCTGCCCGGGCGCGGGATGCCGTACCCGCGGCGGATCGGGGAACCGGTTCCTGGACCGCCTGATGGACGCCCCGCGGTGAAGGTCATGCCTGGTTCCTTCCGTCTTCGGAGGCGTTGCCGTCTCCGCCTGCCGCCGCGGCGGCCGCGTCCAGTTCGGCCTGCTCGTCGGGGCCCTCCAGGGTGAGCGCACCGGTCATCGCGCCCACGAGCTGTTCGACCGTGGCCTCGGACGCCGTGAACCTGGCCACCCGGTGGCCCATCCGCAGCACCTCGACCCGATCGGCGACGGAGAGTACCTCTGGCATGTTGTGGCTGATCAGGACCACGGTGATGCCGCGGTCTCGGACCCGCCTGATGTTGTCGAGCACGCGCCCGCGCTGCACCACGCCCAGTGCGGCCGTGGGCTCGTCCATGAAGATGATCTTGCTGGCGTAGGCGACTGCCCGGGCCACCGCCACGGACTGGCGCTGCCCGCCGGACAGCGTAACGACCGGGGCGGTGACGTCCTTCAGCTCGACGCCGAGATCCGCGAAGGCCTTGACCGCGCGCCTGCGCATCTCCGGCTTGTTCAGAATGTGGAACAGCCGGGATCGGTAGATCTCCCGGCCGAGGTGCAGGTTGGCGGCGGCGTCGAGATCGGGCGCGAGCGCCAGGTCCTGGTAGACGGTTTCGATGCCGTGCCGCCGCGCGTCAAGCGGGCTGCTCATGCTGACCGGCGAGCCGTTCACGAGAATCTGCCCGCTGTCCGCCCTGATCGCACCGGAAAGCGCCTTGACCAGGGTGCTCTTTCCCGCGCCGTTGTCGCCGATCAGCGCCACGACTTCGCCGGGGTAGGCGGTGAAGTTCGCGCCATCGAGCGCTAGCACATGGCCGTAATGCTTGACCAGGTTGCGGGCCTCGAGCAACGGCGTGACCGTGCTCGGCGGATGCCCTTGCTCGGTCATTGGCCCGTCAGGTCCTGACGCGGACAGGTCAGGCACAGATGCGCCCCTTTCCGATCACGTTCCGAGAAATTGAATGCTCGTACCGGTCCCATTATGTCCGGACTTCCCCCAATGCCTAAGACGGCCACGCCGTCTGCTCCGCACGGGCACGGAGAACGTGGCCGCCAGGCGAGCTGCCACCGGCCGCTCCTTGGCGTTGAGGGGTCACCTTTGGTAACGTTCACATCATGCGTCCCGATTCTGCGACCCATTCAGCGGGCTGTCAAGTACCTGACTGAAGATGCTGCTGAAGATATATTTACCGTTGACACTTGGGACTTGACCGGATAAGGCCAGTCAGGAGCAGTAGGAGGAATCCGCTCGGTGGTCCGTGGTAACGTTCCCAAATCCTCGCGGGGCCCGGGATGAGTGCGCGCCCCGGAGCGGCCGACACCGGGCCGGGCGCGCGCCCGACGATCCGGGACGTCGCGCGGCTGGCGGGGGTCAGCCCCATGACGGTCTCCCGCGTCGTCAATGGCGGCCAGTCGGTGCAGCCGGAGACGGCCGCGAAGGTCGAGCGTGCCATCCGCAAGCTCGGCTACCAGCGCAACGACGCCGCGCGCAACCTTCGCAAGCGCGGCCATCTCACGTTGACCATTGGGCTGCTCGTCGACGACATCGCGAACCCCTTCTTCTCCGCCTTGGCCCGCGCGGTCGAGGATGCCGCCCGGCTGCGCAACTACCTGGTGCTCATCGGCAGTTCGCAGAACAGCCTGATCCGCGAACGGGAAGTGATCTCCGCGTTCTGCTCGCGGCAGGCCGACGGCCTCATCGTGGTACCGACCGCGGGCAGCCAGGAGTTCCTCGCCCACCAGATCAAGCGCGGAACCAAGGTCGTGTGCGTGGACCGGCCCGCCGCCGGGCTGGCGGTCGACACCGTGCTTGTCGACAACCGGCCTGCCGCGCGCCAGGCCGTCAGTCATCTGCTTGAGCAGGGGCACCGGCGTATCGGCTACCTCGGCGACAACCAGGACATCTGGCCGGTCAGGGAACGCTACGAGGGATACCTGTCGGCTTTCGCGGACACCGGGGTGTCGCCCGACCCGGCGCTCGTGCGTCACGGGTTGCGCAGTCGGCAGGCCGCTGCCGCGGCCGCCGCCGAGATGGCCGCACTTCCTGAGCAGTCCCGGCCGACCGCCCTGTTCACCACCAACGACCTAACCACGATGGGGGTCATCGACAGCGGCATGCATGTGCGGCTGGCACTCGTCGGCTTCGACGAGTTCGCCCTCGCCGACAAGCTGACCCCGCCGATCTCCCTCGTCGCGCAGGACCCGGACGTGATCGGCGCGACGGCGGCCACCAGGCTGTTCGCGCGCATCAACGGCGACACCTCGCCGCCAAGGGAACTTATCCTGCGAACAAGGTTCATCACCCGCGGTTCGGGCGAAATCAGCCCGGATCCAGCGAGCTGAGTCCCTACGCGCCCTAGTGGTTTTACCGTGGTTTTACGATTTACCTATGACCCGTGTGCTGCTCGCCGAGGACGACACCTCCATCTCCGAGCCGCTGTCCCGTGCGCTGCGCCGCGAGGGGTATCAGGTCGAGGTCACCGAAGACGGGCCGGCCACCCTTGACCGCGCGCTGTCCGACGGCGTGGACCTCATCTTGCTTGATATCGGCCTGCCCGAGCTGGACGGGCTTGAGGTATGCCGCCGCGTCCGCGCCGAGGGGCACGCCGTCCCGGTGCTTATCCTCACCGCCCGTGCGGACGAGGTGGACACGGTGGTTGGCCTCGACGCGGGAGCCGATGACTACGTGACCAAGCCGTTCCGGCTCGCCGAGCTGCTCGCCAGGGTCCGCGCGCTGTTGCGCCGCGGGACGGCGGAGCCGGCCGGGACGGTGCGCGGCGTCCGGGTGGACACCGAAGCGCGGCGGGCCTGGCACGGTGACGCCGAGCTTGATCTCACCACCAAGGAGTTCGACCTGCTGTGGATCCTGCTCTCCGGCGCCGGGAAGGTGGTGACCCGCGAGCAGATCATGCGCGAGGTCTGGGACGCGAAATGGTGGACGTCGACGAAGACGCTCGACATGCACATCTCCTGGCTGCGGCGCAAACTCGGGGATGACGCGCATAACCCCCGGTACATCACGACCGTGCGGGGCGTGGGGTTCCGCTTTGAACGCGGGGACTGAGGACTAGGACAGTGCGAGCACGGTTGTGGCTTTCCGCGACGGCGGTCGGCGTGGTGGCGGCGGTCGTGGCCGGTGTTCCGCTGCTTGTCGCGGGGGCCATTCGGGACCGCGTCATGCTCGCGCTCGGACTGCCGTTCTTCGCGGTCTCCGTCTGCCTGGCGGCGGTGCTTGCCCGGGTGATCGCCCGGAGGACGGCCAGGCCGGTCGAGGAACTCGCCGAGGCGGCCGGGCGGCTGGGGACCGGCGACCCGCGTCCGGTGGGCCGCAGGTACGGGGTAACGGAACTGGACCAGGTGGCCGACGGCCTGGACAGCGCCGCGCGCCGGGTGACGCACCTGCTCACCGTTGACCGTGAGCTGGCGATCGACGCCTCCCATCAGCTGCGCACGCCGCTCACGGCGCTGTCCATGCGGCTGGAGGAGATGATCGCGGCGGCCGGCGAGCCCGAAGTGGTCCGCGAGGAGGGGACCGCCGCCCTGGCGCAGGCCGAGCGTCTCGCCGACGTCGTCAGCCAGTTGCTCAGCCCGGCACGCCGGGTGGGTGCGGGATCCGCGGCGCTCATCAGCATCGACAAGGTGGTGCTGCAGCAGATCGAGGAGTGGGAGCCCGCGTTCCGCAGGGCCGGGCGGAAGATCGTCCTGATCGGCGACTCCCGCCTGCAGGCCTACGTCACGCCGGGAGGACTCGCCCAGGTCATCGCGACGCTGCTGGACAACGCGCTGATGCACGGCGCGGGCACGGTCACGATCCGCAGGACGCAGTCGGAGCGTTCGGTGGTGATCGAGGTCGAGGACGAAGGCGACGGGATTCCCGCCGACCTGGTGTCCCGGATCTTCGACCGCAGCGTCAGCAGCCGGCCAGAGGGGACCGGCCTCGGGCTCTCGCTGGCCCGGACGATGGTGGCCGCCGACGGCGGCCGGATCGTGCTGGCCAGGCGCAGGCCCCCGGTTTTCGCGGTGTTCCTGCCACGCAACCCGCACAGCGGCCACGCGCAGACCACCCGCTCCGGCCCCGCCTTACCGGCCCGGTCCCGTCAGGCGGAGCGGGGCTTGCGGTGGCGGCCACCGGATGAGTGATGGAAAATCTTGGTCGCCGCGGCTGGCTGGCGTTCCCACGGGGGCGCCTGCGTGACCTGCGTGACCTGCGCGCTCGGCTGGCGGGACCACGACGGCGGCTGGTGATGGGGCGGACGCGACTGGTCCAGCCAGAGAGGTGCCGGAGGAGGCGCCGCCGCGTACGCGGGTTCCGGGAAGGATTCCGGGGTCGGCCCCGCCTCCCACGGCGGAAGGGCGCCGAAGCCCGTTTCCGCGGCGGGCGCGGGCGCGGGTTGCGCGGCCGGGGCGAGGAAGACCCACTTGCGATAGGCGAAGTAGCGGAAAATCGTGCCGAGGCCGGTGCCGATCAGGCTGGCCATGTTGTAAGCGATCGGACCCTTGAAGCCGAGCACGTATGTCGTGCAGGCGATCACGAGTTCCGCGATGACAAGCCCGACGATGTTGAGCGCGATGAACAGGATGCCCTCGCGCAGCAGCGGCTGGTTCTCCCGGTGCCGGAACGTCCAGAACCGGCTGCCCACATAGGTGACCACGGTCGCGGCGGCGATCGAGATCGCCTTCGCCGTGAGCGGACCCTGATGGTAGGCACTGTGCAGCACGGCGGCGCCACTCAGGTCGATCACGGCGCCGATGCTGCCGACAACGCCGAACTTGGCAAGCTCCGGCACCAGGTGCCGGATGCGGGCGTACAGGCTGGCGATGAGTCGGACCATGCGCGGCGGTCTCCTTTGTCAGGATGCCCGTCTACGTTAGTGGACCTCCCTTACCGTGGGATTACGGTTTGCTGGAATGTCACTGCACGGCACGCCGCAGGCGACCGGCGGTCAGCCGCCAGGTGAGGAAGATCACGGCGGTGAGCACGAACCCGACCTCAAAGGTCAGGTCCCCGGTGGATGGCACATGCCTGGGGACCAGGCCGACGTATTCGGTCTGGTTGGAGAAGAGCCATATCGAGATGCCCATTCCGATGGCCATCGCCACCGGGCCCGCCCAGTTCTCGTACCTGTGGTTGAAGAGCAGGTGTTCGATCCGGTCCGGCGGCTGGCGGCGGCGCAGGAGTTGGTCGCAGAATATGACCGCCAGCCATGGCGCGATCCAGTAGGCGATGATCAGCAGGAAGTTGTCGTACTTCGTTCCCGCGTTGCTCAGGCCGGACCAGGCCAGGAAGAACCCGATCGTGCCAAACCCGAGCGCCACGATCGCCCGGCGCAGTGACAGCGGCAGCTTGATGCCGAGCGCGGTGAACGAGAGCGCGCCGGAGTAGATGTTCAGCACGTTGGCCGCGACCGCGCCGAGCGCGATGGCGCACAGGGTGGCGTCGGCAAGCGCGGTGGGTAGCACGCTGGTGAAGGCGCCGGTCGGGTTGCTGTCCACCCCGGCGGCGACGCGGGTCAGGGTTCCGGCACCCGCGCCCACGATCTCCAGCACGGTGCAGGACAAGAAGAGGCCGAATCCCGCCCACCAGGCGATCGCGAACTTGTTCACGGCTGGCTTGTAGTAGCGGGTGTAGTCCGAGGCATACGGGTTCCAGCCCACCGCGTAGCCGAACGTCGCGCCCAGCGTCAGCAAGAACGCGCCGGGCACCGTGTGATGCGACGCGGCGGGGTGCGCCTTGGACAGCATGACTCCGGAAGTGATCACGAAGATGATCGCAAGTACCGGGAACGCGTACCGCTCGAAGACGTGGATCAGGTTGTGCCCGAAGAAGGCGACCACGATCTGCGCCGCGACGATGATCAGCAGGCAGCTCACCTGCGGCAGGTGGGTGAGCGTGTTCAGTGCGAGCGCCCCGCTGACGCTGTTCACCGCGAACCAGCCGATTCCGGCGGTGACCGAGTTCAGCCCGGCGGGAAGGATGTTCCCCCGGTAACCGAAGCCGAGGCGGCTCAGCACCATCTGCGGTACGCCGAACACCGGCCCCCGGACGGAGAGCAGGCCCTGCGTGATACCGCCGAGCGCGCTGCCAACCGCGATCGCCAGCGCGGCTTCCGCGAAGCTGAGTCCGAACACCGCGACGGCGAGGATGCCGACGAAAATGGTGGCGAATTCCATGTTCGGCGATGTCCAGGTCCAGAAGAGCTGAAGCGGACGGCCATGCCGTTCCCCGAGCGGTATGAACTCGGCGCCGCCGGGCTCGACAGCCATCACGCGGTCGCCGTATGTGCCCTCCCGGACCTCAATGTCAACGTCGTCGGTCATCGCATGCAGTACTCCCCGCAAGCTGACGGGTTTACCGTCCCGGAGGTGGTTGCACTAAGAATGTGCTGCTCCGCGTAGGCTACAGGCCGTGTTGTCTGCCTCTTCGCCATCGGGATCCGCATCCGAACCAACCTCCGCGCCGGGCGGCCCCATCCCCCGGAAGACGGGTACCGGGATGCCGATCGTCGGCATGATCGGCGGCGGGCAGCTCGCGCGGATGACCGCGCAGGCGGCGATCGGGCTCGGCGCCTCGTTCCGCGTGCTTGCCGGTTCCGATGCCGAGAGCGCCGCGCTTGTCACCCACGACGTGGCGATCGGGTCTCATCTGTCGCTGGCTGACGTTTCCGCGTTCGCGGCCGGATGTGACGTGGTGACGTTCGACCACGAGCACGTACCCACTGAGATCGTCTCAACGCTCGAGTCATCCGGCGTGCTCGTCCGGCCGGGTGCCGAAGCGTTGCGGTTCACCCAGGACAAGCTGGCGATGCGGAACGAGCTGACCGCGCTGGGCGTGCCCTGCCCGCGGTACGTGCCGGTTTCGTCGGTGGCCGACGTGGCCGCGTTCGCCAACGGCACCTGGCCCGTCGTGCTCAAGGCGGTGAGCGGCGGCTACGACGGCAAGGGCGTCTGGGTGTGCTCATCCGCGGATGACGCCGCGGCGGTGATCGATCACGGGATCGCGCTGCTTGCCGAGGAATTCGTGCCGTTCCGGCGCGAGCTCGCGGCCCTTGCCGCCCGGTCGCCGTCGCGACAGGGCGCCGTGTACCCGGTGGTGCAGACGGTCCAGGTGGACGGAATCTGTCGCGAGGTGATCGCGCCCGCGCCGGATCTGGACCCGGAACTGGCGGAGTCGGCGCAGGCGCTCGCGCTGCGGATCGCATCCCGTATCGGCGTGGTCGGACTGCTGGCGGTGGAGCTGTTCGAGACCGAGCGCGGGCTGCTGGTCAACGAGCTCGCCATGCGGCCGCACAACAGCGGGCACTGGACGATCGACGGGTCGCGGACGTCGCAGTTCGAGCAGCATTTGCGGGCGGTGCTTGACCTGCCGCTCGGCGCCACCACCCCGGTGGGCTCGGTAACCGTGATGGCGAACCTGCTCGGCGGTACCGATCCGGACGTGTACGACAGGTACATCCATGTGATGGCGGCGGACCCGGCGGTGAAGGTCCACTTCTACGGGAAAGGAGTCCGCCCCGGCCGGAAGATCGGCCATCTGACGATCGTCGGCGCGCCCGGGGACGACGTGGAGACTCTCCGTAACCGGGCGCGCCGGGCAGCCAGCTACCTCCGCTGGGGCACCGAAGACGGCGACTAGACCGCGGCCGGCGTCCTCGTTTGCCCGCATCAGTCGCTCCCGCTCGTTCTGTGCGCGACGTCTAGTTTCGCGCCCGTTTCGCCGGGTATGGGAATACGGAACCATGCAAAAGCCTGCTTATTACAAATTCTGCGAATGGGCGTAACGGGCGGTCCTTTCGAACTACGCTTTCAACCGGGGCTGTAGGCAACTGGTCGTGGAGGATACGTGACCATCGGCGAAGCGCTGGCCGAGGCGCGTAACAAGGCGGGCCTTTCGGTAGATCAGGTCAGCGAGCGGACCAGGATTAGGGAGATGGTCATCCGTGGCATCGAGCAGGATGACTACGATGCGTGTGGCGGTGATCTCTACATACGCGGCTATGTTCGCGTCATCGCCGGCGTGGTCGGTATCGATGCGCAGCCGCTGATCCGCGAGTACGACCTGACGCATGCGGGAAAGCTGCCCCTGATCGTTTCGGAAGAGCCGCCCACCACGATCGACCCGGTGCCGCCAGGTCTGCGGTCAGCCGAGCCGGACCAGCCAGCACCGCCGCCGATGGCGCCGGAGCCAGAGCCGGAGCCGGAGCCGCTCACATCCGAGCCGCCCACGCTGATCGAATCGATTATCCCCGGCCGGCGGTCAGCCGAGTCGGCCGCGTCCGTCACGCCCGGGATGATCACGCCGGAACATGTCGCAT
>Ga0335075_10008872_pt1 | contig 15385 bp, 15 predicted proteins | sample Lox_Sample_24_FD_206723 | JGI IMG/M metagenome (GOLD analysis project Ga0335075, IMG submission 206723) | Soil microbial communities from Loxahatchee National Wildlife Refuge, Florida, United States - Lox_Sample_2.4 | ecosystem: Environmental > Terrestrial > Soil > Wetlands | place: USA... | reverse complement strand
TTCAGCAGCGCGAGGTCGGTCTTGTCCAGGTTCGTCAGGTCGGTGCCGAGGATCAGCGGCGAGGAAGCCAGTGACCACAGGCTCAGCTGAGTCTGCCGCTCGTCGTAGGTGAGCCCGTCGTTGCTGCCGTTGCCCACCTCGATCGAGTCGTAGTCGTTCCAGGCGCCGGGCTCGCCGTACGGCTGCCAGGCGGCCACCTGGTCGAACCTGGACTCGACATTGCTCCAGTCGGTCAGCGGGTAGCTGCTGCCGTTCGCCCCGCAGTAGCACTCGATGTCGCCGCCGGTCCGCCAGCCGTTGCTGTACTGCTGCCAGGTCGAGGCGTCGTCGATGTTCAGGCTGTTGGACAGCTCCAGGTGGATCGGGCGGCCGGTCTGCCGCAGCGCGTTGGACCACGCCTGGACGTCGGGGATGTCGAAGGAGCCGACGCCGTCGAGCTTGACGTAGTCCGCGCCCCAGGAGGCGAACTCATCGGCCCACGAGTCGATGAACTGCTGCGCGCCCGGCTTGCTGTAGTCGATGCCCACCATGCCGCCGCAGTTGTAGTTGTTCTCGTGAACGGACGGCTCGGCGATCTGGTCCGCCGTATAGGACGTTCCCTCGATCGGCGTGTTCTCCGCGACCGCCTGCTCCGAGATGCCGGGGGTCACGTAGATGCCGAACTTCAGGCCGAGATGATGCACGTAGTTCGCGGTCGCCTGGATGCCGTTGAGCGATCCCACGGAGGGGAACTTCGAGGGGTCGATCACCCACCGGCCGTCGGAGTCCACGTTCGGCCCCTGGCTGCCCGGGCACTCGTACCAGAAGTCGTCGATGTTCACGTACTGGTACCCGACGCTTGCCAGGCCGCTCTTCTTCATGGCCAGCGCCTGCGCCTCGATACCGGCTTCGGTGGGATCGTGCCGGACGAAGCTCCAGCTGCTCCAGCCCATGGCCGGGGTTAGCCCGACGCCGTTGTCTTCCGCGCTGGCCGGCACGGCCGTGGTGACGGTCGCGGTGACCGCGGCGCCCACTGCGAAAGGCACCACCGTCACCATAGCGACCAGGATCCGCGTGCATCTCTTCGAACTGTCCACGACGTTTTCTTACGACGCGGAACAAATGACGTCAATACCTCGCAAAGTTAAACATCACGGCGGCCGGGCTTCGGCGCCGTTGCCCCGGCTGGCCGCGGGGTGGCGGCGCCATTCGCCGGCGCACGGCGCCACGGGAGTGTTCCGCTGATCTCGGTTTCGAGTGAGAAGCTCAGGAAGGTCCTGATCAGGACGATGAGTCCAAGGGTTAGCACGTCGTTGAGGGTGGGCGCGACGGCAATCGTCCTGACGAGATCGGCCACTACCAGTATCTCCACGCCGAGCAGCAAAGTGCCGCCGATGGCCTGGCGCAATGTCGTATAGGCCTGCCGTGGGCGTCGCGACCGGCGCAATGTCAGCCCGGCCGTGAGGAAGGACCAGAGTGTTCCGCCGATCAGGACGAGGACGCCAAGCGCCTCGAAGGCTTGCGCCACATGGTCCAAGACTTCGGTGAACGTCATCCCGGTGGCCGACTCGAAAACGACGGTGGGCTAGCTTACTTCCCCGGCGGCTTCCCGGACGGCCGCGTCGATGTCCTTCGGGCTCACGTCGAGTTGCTTGGCGATGTGCTTTTCTGCCTTCAGTGCCGCCTTGTCCAGGGCCTGCTGCATCTTGCTCTCCCCGACTACCACGAGGGCGGCCTGGCCGCTATCGATGAGCTCCCCCAGATCCTTGGCATCGGCCCGGGACATGCCGCGCCACAGGTGCCCGCTGACTCCGCCGACAGCCGCGCCCACCAGGGCGGTGCCGATAATCGACGGCGGGAACAGCAAGCCGACGACCGCGCCGGCGGCCGCACCGCCCCACGCCCCGTGCCGGGTGGCCATCTCATCCTTGTTGACGTGCACCTTGCCCTTGTCGTCCTTGGTTACGACGGCGGCGTCATAGGTTCCGACCGCTCCCATGGAATGCAGGTCCTTCACCACCTGGTAGTCAGCCCGTGCCTGCGCCACATCTGAATAGATGGCGATGTAGATGAAGACTGCTTCGGGCTTTGCCATGTTCTCCCCTTCCTCCTGATCGAGCCAGATCGCACCACCCCAGATTGGCCGCCGGGCCGCAAGGTCACATCACCCTGGTGGGGTGATGGCCGGTCCTCAGCGCCCGGGGAGACAGGAATTAACGCCCGGCGGGTGACCGCCGGAACGCCAGCGGCCGCACCAGCTCGCCCCAGCGGTGCATGAGCGCGGGCCCGAGTGGAACGTCGGCCAGCCGCGGCATGTAGTGCAGGAACGTAAACCGGAGCCGGTAGGCGAGCAGGCCGTCGGTGGGCACCTGATCGCCGGCCACGGCGCCCGGCCGCGGAAGACCCTCGTACGGCGCGGTCCGCAGCGGCTTGTCCGCGGACGCGAGGTACCTGACCTCGACGCCGCCGGGGGCCGGCACGCTGGACGGCCGGCGCGCCGAATTGGTCGAGAAGACGACCACGCGCACCGACGGGACCGCCGTGATCTCGCCGAGGACGCGCGCGATGCCCTGGTCGAGTGATTCCGTGCTGCTGTGCCAGGGAGCGACGAGCGGCTCCACGTCGAAGATCATCGTCTTGACGGACAGCTCCCTGGCCTTGGCGAACAGGTCACCCAGCCCGGTCACCCGCACGTAGTGTCCTCTCATGGAGCTAGTGGACCCCCGCCTGAGCTGCGAGGCAAGGACCGCCGTCAGTTTGCCGCGCGTGAGCCGGCGGCACTCTTGTTGATCGCGGCCGCCGATTCCCCTGCCCGGAAGAGGTAGAGGGTGGCCAGGCTCCGGTAGGGGCGCCATCGTTCAGCGATGGCGAGGACTTCGGCTGGTGTCGGCAAGTGGTCCAGTTGATAGGCGTCGCGGATGGCCTTGCGCAGCGCGAGGTCGCCGGGCAGCACGACATCTTCCCGGTTCAGTCCGAGGATCAGGGCACCCTGCACGGTCCACGGACCTATCCCGGGAACCTGGGTGAGCTCTGCGATGATCTGCTCGTCGGGCAGTACGCTCAGCGCGCCGGCGTTCAGCCGGCCGTCGGTCAGCCGTTCGGCCAGGTCGCGTAGCGTGCCGACCTTCCGCCCGGACAGCCCGGCCTGCCTCAGCCCGGCGGGATCCGCCTGGAGCATTTCCGCCGGAGACGGCAGGTGACCGCCGAAGATCTCCTGGATCCGGTCGAGAATGCGGCGCCTGGACGCGACGGACAGCTGCTGCCCCGTCACCTGGAACACCAGCGCCTGGAACAAGTTCATCGGCGGTATCCCGTCCAGCCGGCGGCGCGGGTCATAGTCCGGCCGCCGGTCGATCAGCGCGGCGATGACGGGATCGGCGGCGTGCAACGACGTACGGGCCGCCTCCAGCCTGGCTAGGACGTCGGTGGCCGGTGTGGTCATGACGGCGCCGTTCTGGCCGCGGGCTCGCTGGCGATCGGCTCGCGTTCCGGATCAGGTTCCACCTGGGCAGCATGGCTGGAATGCAGGTGGTGATCAAGAAGCCGGGCGAGGGCCTCGTGCCGGTCCGTGCCGGTATCAGTGCTGTCCAATAGTTCCGCCGCGTAAGCGCGGGTCAGCTCGTGGAAGGCGTAACGGCCGGGCTGGTGCTCGGTGATCAGGGCGGTGCTGGTCAACTCGGCCATCAGGCGGCTCGCGGTTTCCGGTGCGTCGCCGAGCAGGCTGGCGCTGGCCGCGACCGTGATAGCGGTAGCTGGATGCAGCGACAGCAGCCGGAAAAGACGGCAGGCCTGCGGGGTGAGGTGATGGTACGACCACGAGAAGACCGTCCGGGCATCGGCGGCTACGCCCGCGATGCCGAACGCGTCGAGGCGCCCCCGCGTCCGCCGGAGATCAGTGGCGATCGAGGCCAGCGTGAAGTCAGGGTGAGCAGCGGCCCGTGCGGCCACGATGGCCAAGGCCAGCGGCAGGCGCCCGGACAGCTGGATGATTTCCTCCACCGGTGCCGGCTCCGCCGCGACCCGGTCCACGCCGAGCCTGCGTTCAAGTGTCTCCCGGGCCGTGAGCACGGAGGGGAGTTTCAGCGTGAGCAGCCAGGCGCCCTCGGTCATGGCCAGGCCGGCCAGCGGGTTCCGGCTCGTCGCGATCACCAGGCACCCCGGGCTGCCGGGCAGGAGCGGGCGGACCTGCTCCACATCGCGCGCGTTGTCCAGCAGGATAAGGACGTGCTTTCCGGCCAGGACGCTTCGGTACATGCTGGCCTTGGTGTCAAGGTCGCCTGGTATGTGCTCGGCTGGCAGTCCCAGCGAATAGAGCAGCGCGCCCAGTGCCTCCGCCGGGGTCACCGGGGACGCGCTCGCGTCGAACCCGTGCAGGTTCAGGTACAGCTGACCGTCCTCAAAGTGCTTCGCCACGTGGTGTGCCCAGTGGATGGCGAACGTGGTTTTGCCGATCCCGGCCATCCCGTCGATCGCGCAGATGGCGACCAGGGGGGATTCGCCGCCGGGGCTGAGCATTTTTGAGACCCGCAGCAACTCCGGCTCGCGGCCCGCGAACGTGGGCAGGTCAGCGGGCAGCTGCGCCGGGGGAACCAGCGGAGACGGCGCGCCGGGCGGTGAGCTGACCCGGGCGGCTTGGCTGTCCGGCAGCCGGACAGCCCCAGGCGCGCTGGCCGTGTCGGCCTGGTCCCCGGCCACGGCCGTTGGCAGCTCCTGCCGGAGCACCTGCCCGTGGGCGGTGCGCATCTCGGTACCAAGGTCCACCCCGAGCTCATCGCGGAGCCGCTGCCTGACGGCCTGATAGTGCGATAGCGCCAGCGCCTGCTGCCCCGCGGCGGCGAGCAAGAGCATGAGGCGTGCCTGCAGTGCTTCGTTCAGAGGTTCATCCGAGGCGACCTCCCTGAGCAGCGGAAGTATCCGCAGCGGCTGGGCGCAGACCAGGGCGGCGTCAGCCGCGTCGGCAACGGCGCCCGGGTACTCCCGGTCCACCGCCGCGAGGTAATCGCGGTTCCGCCCGTAGATTTCCAGGCCCTCGCCGCATGCTCCTCGCCGTAGCCCGAGGGCTTCCATCAGCAGATCGAGAGCGTCCGCCGGGCGGTCGCCGGCGCGAGCCGATCGTGCGTCGTCCACGATGCGGCGGAAGGCGATCAGGTCCGACGTGCTCTCATCGGCGGAAAGCCGGTAGGTCCCGCCCTGCCTGATCACCCACCGTCCGCTGGTCCTGGCCTTGAGATCCGGTTCGAGCAAGCGCCGGATGGCGCCGATGTACTTGTGGATGACATTGATCGCGCTGCCCGGCGGATTCCGCTCCCAGAGCAGCTCGATCAGGTCGTCGGTGGTGACAAACTGATTAGCCCTCACCAGGAGCAACGTGACCATTGCGCGTTGCTGGTTCGGTCCCAGATCCACCTCGGCCGCGCCACGCCAAGCGCGCACGGGTCCGAGGAGGCTGAACTGCACGTCCACAGGCACAGTCGTCAATGTGCCATATCCGCGATGCGCGGAAAATAGTCTGAATATCGGCTTTCTGCTAACCTATTGCGCATTCCATGTGCGCATGCCGCATTCTCGCTCAATTATATTGTGATCCTGCTGGATGTAGGCTGACCAGCTCATTGGCCGGCTGGCCGATGGGCGCAGCGGCCTAGTCGCCCCGCTGGGTGCGAAGCTCGCGGGACAGTGAGTGCGCGTCGCTGTAGGCGCGCGGTGTGACGCCGAACCGGGCCCGGAACTCGCTGATGAAATGTGAGACGCTGCCGTACCCGACCTCTTTCGAGACACGGGCGACCGCGAACTGGCCGTCGATCAGCAGCTCGCGAGCCCGGTCGAGGCGCATCTCCTTGACGAACTGATACGGCGACCGGCCGGTTACGTCCCGGAACAGGTGCGCGAACGCGGACGGGCTCAGGCTGACCTGCTCGGCCAGGTCGGCTACGGTCAGTGGTTCGGTCAGGTGCCCCTGCACGTACTGGAGAACCGCCGACACCGGGTTGTTGGCGGCCTCCGCCGCGGCCAGGTCCAGCAGCCGGGCGTACTGCTCGCGCTGCAGGACCCGGTACACCATCTCCTTCAAGTACATGGGGGCCAGCACCCGCCGGTCGGCGCCCATCTCGATGGACTGCAGGAAGCGAAGCACCGCGCCCGCGAGCTCCTGGTCGAGTGCTGACACGAACGCCGGCGGCTCCGCGGGCTCGTCCTCGGCGGCGGAGTGGCGGAACGCGGTGGTACGTCGCTCGAGCATGTCGCTCGTCACCTGGCGCACTACCGATGGGTCGATCTGCAGGACAAAAGAAAGGAACGGCTTGGCTGGCGACGCCGTCAGGATCTCGGCCTGGAAGTGCAGGTGGCTGTTCAGGACGAGATAGTGGAACGGGTCGTACTGGTACGTCGCGCCGTCGACCGTGACCGCCTTGCGTCCCTGGGCGACGATGCACAAGGACAGGGACTGGATCTCCTCCCAGGACGGGCCGGCTGGCGACGTGAACCGGTAAATGGTCAACCCCGGCCACACGCCAGTGTTGCCGCCTTCCAGGGGAGCTCGGTGGGATAGCTCGGCGATGAGGGCGCCGGCGGGGAGATCACTGGGGGGCGTGTCCATCCCTGCCTCCACATGGTTGAGGCCTGTCCACCGCTCATGCTACGCACCGCACATCCGCCCCCACCAGCCAGGAAGACGAAGTTCATTCATATTCCAGTGCGCCGGAATAGCGTCGACTCCGCCGCAGTACGCGACAGCGCCGTATCGACAAGCCCCTGGGAGTAGCCCATGCCCGTCATCACCGTCGGCACCGAGAACTCCGGCTCCATCGACCTTTACTACGAGGATTACGGCAGCGGCCCGCCGGTGGTTCTCATCCATGGCTACCCACTCAGCGGCCGCGCCTGGGACAAGCAGGTCCCGCCCTTGCTCAAGGCCGGGCATCGGGTGATCACCTACGACCGGCGCGGCTCCGGCGGCTCGAGCCATCCGGCCACCGGGTACGACTGGGACACGTTCGCCGCCGACCTGAACACGCTGATCAACACGCTGGACCTGGACCACGTCACACTCGTCGGCCACTCCATGGGGACGGGCGAGGTCACCAGGTACCTGAGCACCTTCGGGTCGGCAAAGATCGACCGGGCTGTGCTCATCGGGCCGATCCCGCCGTACCTGTCGCAGGCACCCGACAACCCCGACGGGGTGCCGGCGAACCTGTTCGACGGGTTCCGGCAGCAGGCCGCGGCGGACCCGCCGGCCTGGCTGAAGGGATTCCTCGACAACTTCTACAACATCGACCAGTTCGGCGGGAACCGGGTCAGCGACGAGGCGTACCGCGCCAGCTTCAACGTGGCGGTCGCGATATCGGCCATCGCCACCTACGAATGCATCGCGACCTGGCAGGCCGACTTCCGCGCCGACCTGCCGAAGATCGACATCCCGGTCCTGGTCATCCAGGGCGACGCAGACCGGATCCTGCCGTTCGACAAGACCGGCAAGCGACTGCCGGGCATGATCGCCGACGTCGACCTCGTAGTCGTCGAAGGCGGCCCGCACGCCATTCCCTGGACCCACACCGACGAGGTCAACGCCGCGCTGCTCCGCTTCCTCGGCCACCCGGCCGCCTAGCGTGCCAGCGGGCGGGCCGCGCCCGGCTGATCTCCACCCCTGGGTTGAGTCCCGGAAGTCAACCCCCGCGCCGATGGCACCGCACTCATGATTGCCTAGCGTTCTCGTCATGACCGAAACTAAGCGTCGGTTTGCGATAACGCTGCGCCGGCACGTTCGCCGCGCACCCGGATATCCGCTATGAGCGGCATCATCATCGACCTGGCCGCATTGGCTTGGCTGCTGACCAGGCAGGTCACCGCGAGGCCGCTCAGCGGGGGCTACACGCTGCCGCTGATCCTCGGGATAGTAGGGCTGTTCGAGTTCGGCGCGTACTTGATGGGCGGCGGCCAGCAGCTCGCCTCTTTCCTCAAGGGCCACCGGTCATTCTCCACCATCCCGGACGGGAAGACGGTCGTGGCAGCCGTCGCCGGGAGCCTCATCCTGGCCGTCGTGACCGGCGCGATACGGGCACCCACGGTCCGGCTGTGGTGGCAGGACGGTCAGTACTGGCGCAAGGGAAGCTGGGTCACTCTCGTGCTGTGGATCGTCTCCCTCGGCGCTCACCTGGGCTACGACGCGCTCACCGCGCACAGCACAGGGAAAGCCGCCGTCGGCGACGCCACCATGCTGCTGTTCTTCGCAGTCTCGCTCACTGCCCAGCGCGTGGTCCTCACCGCTCGCGCCCACCGGATACCCAGGGGGTAGCGGAATGCCGTTCGCCCTGCGCCGCAAGCCTCAAGGACGGTCTTCGCACCTCCCAGGCCGCCAGGGAGCGATCGGCGAGGTGCGCGGTACGGGGCAGCCCTCTGCGACGTTGGCCAGAACGTGCCCGCCTGCCAGGCGGACGTCTCAGCCAACCCCAGGATCGGCACTCGCAATGAACGCCGCCCAGCCCAGCCCGATGTGATCTCCAGATCGTCCGCCAAGGAACCGGATCCGAAGGAGCCGCCATGCCACCGCCCGCCACCCCACACCAGGGAACCCGACCAGTTCCGGGAAGCCGCTCCGCCGCCGCGCCAGCGGGGACGCGCGACAAGCTCACGTCGCGGCGACTTAGTCTGGGCCGCCGGCTAGCTCAGGTCGCGGTCGCGCTGGTTCCGCTACTGGCACTGGCTGCCGGTACCGGGCCGACGGCGCAGGCGGCGACCTGGCGGCCGGCGGCACCGCTGGTGGTGCGGACGGACGACGGCGCGGTGCGCGGCATGGCCAGCGGCGGCGCTATGGAGTTCCTCGGCATTCCCTACGCGGCCCCGCCGGTCGGCAGGCTGCGCTGGCGCCCGCCACAGCCCGCCGCCCACTGGCAGGGGATACGGGACGCGACCAGGGTCGGCAGTCAATGCGCGCAGCCCGGCGGCGCCATCCTCAGCGATCCGACAGCCGGCAGCTCCGAGAACTGCCTCTACCTGAACGTGTACACGCCTGCGACGGCAGGCACCGGGCGGCTTCCGGTGATGGTGTGGATCCACGGCGGCGGCTTCACCGGAGGGGCAGGCAGCCTCTACGACGGCGCGGTTCTGGCGGCCAGGGAGCACGTTATCGTGGTGACGATCAACTACCGGCTCGGGATCTTCGGCTTCCTGGCGCTGTCATCGCTGGACAAGGAGGGAGGACCCGACTCGAGCGGCGATTACGGGCTGATGGACCAGCAGGCCGCGTTGCGCTGGGTGCGGCGGAACGCGGCCGCGTTTGGTGGTAACTTCCGCGACGTGACGATCTTCGGCCAGTCGGCGGGCGGGCTGAGCGTCTGCGACAACATGGCCTCTCCGACGGCGGTCGGCCTGTTCGCCCGTGCGATCGCCGAAAGCGGCTGCCTGACCCCCGTGCCATCCAGGCAGGCAACGGAGCAGCGCGACGAGGCCCTGGCCGCGAACCTGGGCTGCACTGACATGGCTACCGCAGCCGGATGCCTGCGAGCCAAGCCGACAACGGAACTGGTGGCCGCCGAGGGCACCAGCCCCGTCCCCGCCACAGGGTGGGGACCAGTCCCCGGCAACGCGGTCCTGCCGACAGCGCCGGCCCCTGCCTTCGCCACCGGCCGCTACACTCACGTGCCGCTGCTCCAGGGTACGAACGCCGACGAAGGCCGGTTCCTCGTAGGCTTGGAGTTCGACGCCATGGGCAAGCGGCTGACCGCGGCCCAATACCCGTCAGCGGTACAGGCTCTGTTCGGCGCGAGCCTCACGCCGCGGATCCTCGCCCGTTACCCGCTATCGGGCTACCCGTCACCCGATCTCGCGCTCGCTGCCGCAGAGACAGACGGAGGATTCAGCTGCCCGGCGCTCCAGGCCGATGACCTCTTGTCAGCCAGCAAGGTATACGGCTACGAGTTCGCCGACCCGGACCCGCCCGACCCCTTCGGCGTGACGTTCAGCTTCCCGCTCGGCTCCGCGCACAGCACCGAGATCGAGTACGTGTTCCAGACCATGCCGGACATCGGCGTCACACCCCGCCCGGACAACATCACGCCCCCTTTCACCCCTGCGCAGTTCGTCCTCTCCGATCAGATCATGGGTTACTGGGCGCGGTTCGCGACCACCGGCGACCCGAACGGCAACGGCGTACCGCCCTGGCCCGCGTTCACCCCGGCACGGCACCAGATCCAGGAGCTGACCCCGGCCGGGACCGCACCGCAGGCGGGCTTCGCCGTCGAGCACCAGTGCACGTTCTGGGACAGCGCCGGGCTGTGACCGTGGCCTTCACTGACGTACGAGGGGCAGAACCTATGCTCGTCAAAAGGCGTCGCCTCCGCGAACCTCGCCGGAAAACCGGTGTGGCGGCGCGCCACCACACCAGCCGCCTCCACCCGCCTGCCGTAGTGTGGGGATGTGGCGGGCAGCCCGGCACTCGTCCTGCGGCCAGCGACGTCCGCCGACGTGAAGAAGCTGGCCGCTGTCATGGCGCGTGCCTTTTACGAGGACCCGCCGTTGATATGGCTGCTGCCCAATCCGGCCACCCGGCTCAGTCGTGTCACCCGCATGTTCGCGGCCGTCATCGGAATCGAGTCGCTCCGGTTCGGTGGCGTAGACATCGCCTGTGACGGCGAGGAGATCCTCGGCGGTGCGGTCTGGCTGCCGCCCGGCCGCTGGCACCCCGGCTTCCGGGAGCAGATTCAGGCAGCGCCACACCATGCCGCGGCACTGGCCACGGCCTGGGGCCGGGCAGCCCAGTACGGGCGCGCTCTCGAGGATGCCCACCCGAAGGAACCGCACTGGTACCTGAAGGTGATCGGCGTCGATCCCCCCTGGCAGGGCCACGGAGTCGCAAGCCTGCTGCTGCGATCGCGGCTGGAACACTGCGACCAGGACGGGCAGCCGGCCTATCTAGAGGCGAGCAAGCCGGGCGGCGTCTCCATCTACGAGCATTTCGGCTTCCGGCGCATCGGTACGATCGACATGCCAGAAGGCGGGCCGGTCCTGACGACAATGTGGCGCGGGCCAGCTACTTAGCGACAGACGTGCCCGACGAACCAGGCAGCCTGGGCAAGGGCGCTGTCGGCGGCGACGGTGATGTCGGGCTGCAGGGCGAAGTCGTGCCACATGCCTGGCCACCGGCTGTAGGTGACGTCCACGCCGGCGGCCGCGGCGCGGACCGCCAGATGCTCGGCGTCGGGAGCCAGCAGGTCGTCGGTGCCGCACTGGATCAGCATCGGAGGCAGGCCGGCCAGGTCGGCGAGCAGCGGCGAGATCATGGGCTGCGCCCGGTCGTCCGCCGGCGCGTACGCCTGGGCGCATGCCTCAAGCCAGGCCGGGCTCAGCACCACGTCCCGGCGCACCAGTTCCGGCACCGCGGTTCGGTCAGCGGTGAGATCGAGCCACGGCGACAGCAGGATGCACCCGGCCAAGCGCGGGGCGCCGTCGCCGGTCCCGGGGAAGGCCAGGGCAGCGACCAGGGCGAGCCCGCCGCCGGCCGAGTCGCCTGAGACGACAACGGAGCCCGTCGCGGCCTCCTCCCGAACGTGGTTCATCACCGCGCGAGCGTCATCCACGGCGGCGGGATAAGGGTGCTCGGGCGCCAGCCGGTACTCAGGCAGGATGACGCGGCATCCCGTCCGTGCGCTCAGGCGAGCCGCCCAGTCTCTGGCCTCCGCGGGCGAGCCCACGCAGTAGCCGCCGCCGTGGAAGTGCACGACGGTGACCGCGCCACCTCCGCCGCCGGCCCCGGTTGCCTGGCCGGCGACCAGGACGACTTCGACCGGGACCCCGTTCCACGCTGTCTTCGTGACCGATGTGCCCCGTGGCAGCGGCCATGGCCCCATGATCTTGTCGAGCCGCCGCCGCTGAACCTCCCAGGGCAGGCGCGGGTTGAGCACGTGGCAGCTAACCTGCCGGGCGCCCAGGCGTACGAGCGCCGGCGGCACGCGGACGTTCATCAGGCCCCGGCGACCGGGGCGGGGGCGGGCACGTGTTCCGGCATGACCGTGTACTGCGAGAGGTCGAAGCGACGGACCCGGTGCCGGTAGATAAAGGTATGCACGGGCCAGTTGCTGGTATTGCGGCCGGAGGCGGTGGTGTACCAGTTGTGGCAGCCGGTCTCCCACACCGACGTGGTGCTGGCGGACCGCACCCAGGCGTTGAACGAGGCGTGCACGTCGGGCCGCACCGACAGCCACCGCAGCCGCTGCTCGCGGAGGGCTCGCAGCGCCCCGGCCACGTACCCGATCTGGCCTTCGAGCATGTAGATGATCGAGTTGCCGCCCAGGTTGGTGTTCGGCCCGTAGAGCAGGAAGAAGTTCGGGAAACCGGCCACGGTGATTCCCAGGTAGGCCTCGGCTCCGTCGCGCCAGGCCTCGTCGAGGCGCCGCCCGCCCAGGCCGGTCACCGACATCGGGGTCAGGAACTCTGTCGTCCGGAACCCGGTGCCGTAGATGATCACGTCCGCCGGGCGGAGCGTGCCGCCCGCGACCACGCCATCGGGCGCGATCCGCTCCACCCGGTCGGTGACCAGGCCGACATCGGGGCGAGCCAGCGTCGGGTACCAGTCGTTGGAGAACACCACCCGCTTGCAGCCCATCACGTAGCCGGGGATACAGCGGGCACGCAACTCCGGGTCGCTGATCGCCCTTAGCTGGCGGCGCCACATCAGCCTCGGTGCCGCCAGCAGCTTCGGTGACAGTACGAAGCCGCTGGTCAGCAGTTCGCCATAGAGGAAGATGCGCAGCCGGTCGGCTTTCCTCAGGGCCGGCAACGTTTCGAACAGCGCCTGGTCAGCGCGGCGATAAGCCCGGTCGGACTTCGGCAGGACGTACGGGGCGCTCCGCTGGTACACGTCGACGTGGGCAGTGTGCCGGGCGATCTGGGGCACGAACTGGATCGCGCTCGCCCCGGTGCCGATGACCGCCACCCGCTTTCCGGTCAGGTCTTCGCGATGATCCCAGCGGGCGGAGTGCCATGACGGGCCCGCGAAGTCGTCCCGGCCCGGGATGTCGGGGAAGCTGGGGCGACCGAGCTGGCCGACGGCGGACACCAGCGCCGCCGCGCGCAGCGTTCCGCCGTCGGCGAGGGTGAGGTTCCAGGTAGCACTGCTGTCGTCGAACCTGGCCGCGGTCACCTCGCAGCCAAGGCGCAGGTGCGGACCGAGCCGGTGCTCAGCGGCTACCGCCTGCAGGTAGTCCAGGATCTCCTGCCGCGGCGGGAACCGGCGGCTCCAGCGCGAGGCCCTGAAGGAGAACGAGTAGAGGTTGCACGGCACGTCGCAGCACAAGCCCGGGTAGGTGTTGTCGCGCCACGTCCCGCCGAGGTCACCGGCCTTGTCGACGATCAGGAAGTCGCTGATTCCCGCCTGCCGCAGCGCCACGCCCATGCCGATTCCGGCGAACCCGGCCCCGATCACGACCACCCGGTACGGCGGATCTCCGGTCACTTGTCAGCTATAAGCCTTGTGACCCCAGCCGCGCTAGTGGTGGCCGACTGGCTGGACGGAAGGCCCAGCGCGGACTGCATCGCGGTCACCGCGGCGTCAATCGCGACCCGGGCGGTCAGCGCGCTGGTGTGCGCACGGTCGATTTCACCCAGACCGATGCAGTCGAACGCCACCCGTGCGTCGTGAATGGCCGCCTCCAGCTCCCGCGCGGCTTCCTGCAGCGCCGAGTCGTCGCTTGCGCCATCCGGAAACATCATCAGGCTCCCTTCCGTGGCTACTGGGTCACTGGACCGGGACTCTACCCACCGGCATCGTGGTCATGTCCCGGCAGCGATCACATCATCAGCATCTGGGAGTTCTGCCTGTCAACGCGCCGCCACGCGGTGGCCCACTCTCTCAGGTCCTCCTCGCCTCCGCCGCAGCCCAGGATGATGGCCTTCATGACGTCGAACTTCGGCAGGGCGGTACTGTTCATCGCGGCATATATGGTGGAATGCACGACAATTTGGTTCGCGTTTCTCGCCATTATCCGCCATGATGGATCTCCAGACCACCATTTATATTGCCACAGCAGGCGGACGAACTCGACCGGAGTGGTCGCGCTGAGCGGGTCGGGTTTCTCGTTAGATCCAGAGACGTCGTTAATCTGCTGGCTGGTTGCCTTGCCGACCGTAGACCGGTGGCGCCCCGTGTTTTGGCTGGCGTCCGCGAACTGTTCTTCTATCTGCTCTTCGAGCTTGTGCAGCGCGCTGAGGACCTTTGGATGCTCAAGGGTCTCCTGACGCTGTAGCCGCCAGCGGAGTCCTGCGATAATAGTGGCTGTCCTGGTCGCCTCCATCTCAAGTGCTGCCTGCGGGTCCCGGTCGTCAGGGACGCCGCGGCCATGCCGGCCGGGCATCAGACGCGCTCCGGCAGAGGCGGCTTGACGAGCGCCCCGGGGCGGGCCGCACCCAGGGCGGGCAGCAGCGTTGCCGCTCGTAGCGGGGAAGTCCAAGGAATAGTCATAGTGCCCTCGTTTATTTGGGATGGACCGAGTAACCCCATCCAGGGGTGCCGGTGGCGTGTTGGATTTTCGGCTCCGCAGGGTGATAGTGGAGTCCCTGCGAGCACGAGTTGCCGATCACTGCGCGAGCGCTTTTCCTGTGTCCAGGCTTTGCCATGTGCCCTGCCGCGCCATGTACACCGGTACCGCCAGGCTCGCGAGTGTTGCCAGAGTACATCCGGGCTCACGGGCTTACATGCCTTATGGTCTACTTGTCCGCGTCCCCGTACAGCAGGTCTGGCGTTCGCGCGTGTTCGCGGTGTTCGGAATCGTTTCGTCCGTTTTGTACATCTGGTATTTGGAACTTGCCTATAGATACCGTGAAATTCCTAATGCACTGTGCGCTGAACGTTGTTCGGTGCGGTGCAGGCCCGTTTATTTGGTCCGGTGGTGTGGACAGGATGGGTCGCGTTTGACGGAGGCCAGCTCGGTGGAGCGGGCCGGTGCTCCACGAGAAAGGCCTGGCCATCAGGGGGGTGGCCGGGCCTTTCTCGCATGTTATCCAGGCCAGCTCGGCGCGTTGGCAGGGCGGCCCGACTCATCAAGATGAATGGTGCTAAAGATAAAGCCGTTGGTCTGAACGCGACCGGAGTGTGATTGCCGCCGGGGGCGGTTCTCCTGGGGAGGCGGCTCGATGGTGAGTACGGTCAGGTCAGCGTTGGTGAGGTCTTGTTCACGGGCCCAGGTGGTCATCGCGACCACCATGGCGCCGAGATGGCTGGCGCACGCCTCGATGCTCCGGTGGATCCGAGGGTGCTGAACGTCCAGGTGTGCCTGGAAGCGGGGCCGGCGGTCGCAGGTGCTATCAGCCTGGCAGAAGCTAGAGCACGTGCACGGCAGGATGCTGAACATGACGATCCTTTGTGCTTGGTTCGGAAGTAATCGCATCGCGGCGGTGGCCGGTCTTGCCCGCGACA
>Ga0335075_10008870_pt1 | contig 15387 bp, 17 predicted proteins | sample Lox_Sample_24_FD_206723 | JGI IMG/M metagenome (GOLD analysis project Ga0335075, IMG submission 206723) | Soil microbial communities from Loxahatchee National Wildlife Refuge, Florida, United States - Lox_Sample_2.4 | ecosystem: Environmental > Terrestrial > Soil > Wetlands | place: USA... | reverse complement strand
GGGACTGGATGTCCACAAGGAGACGATCGCTGTGGCGGTCGCCGAGGGCCGGCGCGGCGGCGAGGTCCTCCAACTCGGCAATTTTCTCAATCGCTCGGATCACATCGAGAAGTTGGTCGCGCGGCTGACCAAGGGCAATCGGACGCTGTCGTTCTGTTACGAGGCCGGGCCATGTGGCTACGGCCTTTTCCGCTCGTCACCCTCGGCCACGACTGCCTGGTGGCGGCGTCGTCGCTCATTCCGGTGAAAGCGGGGGATTGGGTCAAGACGGATCGTCGCGACGCCGTGATGCTGGCCAAGCTTCACCGCGCCGGCGAGTTGACGGCGGTGTGGGTTCCCGACGACGCCCAGAGGCGATGCGCGACCTGATCCGGGCGCGCGCGACGGCTGTGCGGGTGCTGGGCAAGGCGCGGCAGCATCTGCAAGGTTTTCTCCTCCGGCATGGGCGCGTCTACGCCGGCAAGAAGGGGTGGACCCGGGCTTACCACCGCTGGCTGACGACGGTGCGGTTCGACCATGTCGCCCAGCAAGTGGTGCTCCAGGATTACATTCACGCCGTTACGGACGCCGAGGCGCGGGTCGAGCGCCTGCTGCGCCAGATCGAGGATTTGGCGCAAAACTGGTCGCAGGCCCCGGTCGTCGCGGCCTTGCAGGCCATGCGAGGCGTGGCGTTCATCGTCGCCGTGACGCTGGTCGCCGAAGTCGGCGACTTCTCACGGTTCGCCAACCCTCGACAGTTGATGGCATATCTTGGTCTGGTTCCATCCGAACACTCAGCGGACGCACCGTGCAGCGGGCAGGAATCACCAAGGCCGGGAATGCGTTGGCACGCCGCGCCCTGATCGAGGGCGCCTGGACTTATCGCATGCAGCCGCGCGTCAGCCGCAAGCTGCATGACTGTATCGGGGCTTTGCCGCAAGGGGTCCGCGATATAGGCTGGAAGGCTCAGGTCCGGCTTTGCGCCCGCTATCGCCGCCTCGCCGCGGCGGGGAAGTCCAAAGTCGTGGTCACCACCGCCGTCGCCCGCGAGATGCTGCGGTTCGTCTGGGCGATCGCTCGCTCCGTCCAAATCGCCCCTCTGCGCACCACTTGACGCCAGCTCAAACAATGCCCACGGCTGGAGGCGGGGCGCGGTTCGGGAATCCTCGCGCGCTGTTATGAGCCGGCTTATGCCGACGCTCGCCCCTAGACCGAGGCAGCCCAAGACGAAACCACGGTCATGCGGTAGCCAACCCGCGCGTGAGAGCTTGCTCAACCGTCGTCTCAGGCCCCGCCTCCTGCCGTGGGCATCACAAGATCAGCGCGTGGGCGGAAGCCAGAGCGAAAAGCCGCGCGCAAGTCATTGACAGCGAACATGAGAGCAGTCAACAGACCACAGCAGAGCGCCGAAACGAAACCGCAGGTCCTTTGGCGATCGAATCCAGGAAAAGCGCGCATTGAAAGCCCCTTCCGGTTGGAATACGGAGCCCATCAAACACGCCAGCCGATCATTTGTTCGCACTCTTTGTTCGACAGGCGGCAAGGTGAGTTAACAAAAAATTGCTGATCGCGCTCCTCCCACGTCCGGCCATCATGCTCTAATACAGCCACGGGCGGGCGAACTCTATTGCGGGGCCATGAGCGAAGCGAGCCATCGGGAAGTGCGGGCTGGGCTCGAGCCCTCGCTGGCGCGGCTTTGGCGATATGCGCTGGTCTTGTCGAAAGCACGGGACGCGGCTGACGATCTCGTGCAGGCGACGTGCCTCCGCGCGATCGAGCGCGCCGATCAGTATGTCCCGGGGACGCGAGTCGACCGCTGGCTGTTCGCCATTCTTCGCTCGATCTGGCTCAATGAGATCCGATCGCGACGGATTCGTGAAGGCGGCGGGTTCGTTGACGCCGCGGATGCGTTGACGACTGACGGCGAACGTGAAATCGAGATGAATATTACGGCTGCAACGATGTTGAGAGCCATTGACCGCCTCCCGGAGGCGCAGCGCGAGACTGTCCTGTTGGTTTACGGCGAAGGATACAGCTACGCCGAGGCGGCGGCGGCGCTCGGCGTGCCTATCGGTACGATCATGAGCAGACTGGCCGCTGGGCGAGCAGCGCTGGCGAAACTGAAGTAGGAGGGCTGGGCAAGCGTATCTATGGCCGACGATGACGCCGAACTTGTCGCACTGATCGACAACGAACTCGACGAAAACCGCAGAACCGCTCTCTTGGCGCGTCTGGCGGCGGACGAGCGATTGCGCCAGCGCTACGAAGAGTTGCGGCAAACCAGCGCGCCGCTCGCCGCCTGCCTCGACGCACTGCTCACGCGAGCTCCGCTCGCTCGTCTCCGCGCCACGCTTCCCGCTGAGGGACCCCAGCGCCGACAGTCAAGGCGCTTTTCCGGAATCACCCTTCGGGACCTTGCGGCGAGCATGATCGGGATCCTCGCCGCCGGCGCTGCGGCCTGGGTCGCGTTGAGCCTCGGACTCCTCAGGGAACGGCAGGATTGGCGCACGGCGGTCGTCGAATACGCGAACTTATATACGAACGAGACCTTCAGTCCTTTGAATCCGGACGCCTCGCTGCAAGCAATTGAACTGAGCGCCCTCGGCGCTAGGGTGGGTGTCAATCTGACGCCCGAAAGCGTGGCGCTCCCGGGCCTGCGATTCACCGTGGCGTTCATGCTCTCGTACAATGGCGCGCCATTGGGCGTGGTCGCCTATGTCGATCCCTCCGGCGAGCCGGTCTTGCTTTGCATCATCGCCAATGATGCGCCCGACGCCCCGATGCGCTCGGAGCGCCGGGACAATCTGTCGCTGGCCTGGTGGTCGCGCGGCGGACGAAGCCGTCTGGTCATCGGCCACATTCCTGAGGAGCGGGCTGTTGCATTAGCGCAAACGCTCGAAAAGCGAATTTGACATCCGCAGCGGGCGCATGCGGAGCGCGAGGAATGGCCGGGCGCATGACCTTAATGTCGAACACGCGACATCTCTCGAACGCGTCAAACGCGCAGACACTGTTTCCTATTCGGCTTAGGCGCTAATTCAGCAATCTTGGCGCTTTGCCAGTCATTGGCTGCTTCGGATCGGGCAGGCTGCTGTTCGCACCGGCTGCTTCTGCTCCAGAAGCGCCTTCGCCCTATTCAGATACGCTGTTCTATCGTTGTCGTCGGCGACCACGGTAAACATGGTCACGCCTGAAACGCCACTCTCGAAGTCATCCAGGCTCCACGCCTTGCCGTCGCGGCGGCACACCTCTTTCGCCTTTTCTAGCGGTTCGCTCGCCCCGAACTCCTGCGTCGCCGCGAATTCGCCTGTCGGCTCGAGGATCAAGCGGCCGAGGTAAGGGAGGGACGCGCGGTCGGCGTGCTGCGATGGGACCCACAGTCTCGAACGCTTCAACGCCTTCGGGCAATGCAGGAATACTTCGCCGATCGAAACTTCAATGCCGGCTTTCGGCGCTTTGCCATGGAGTTCAGTGGCGACGAGGAGGCTCGGGTCGTCGACGACGCGAGCCCTGCCGTTCACGCGCAAAGTTTCCTCGGAGCCGGGGACGAAGAAGATGAGGCCGACATTCGGGTTGGCGATAATGTTTTCGATCGAGTCGAGGTGATTGTTGCCGGGTCGATCGGGAATGAGCAGGGTCTCGTCGTCGAGGATTTGCGCGAAGCCGGGGGGGTCGCCGCGGGGCGAAACGTCGGCTTTGCCGACCGCGTTCGCGGTGCGCGCTCGATAAACGCACGCATGAACCGGTCGAGCTTCCGCCACCGTTTCTGCACCGCGACCCCTTCAGGCCGCGGATAGATTTCACGCACTTCGGACACCGTCATGATCCCCGCCATAGCGCCATTCCGTTCCCAAGCTTCGCGTTTTTTGAGTTTCCTCACGGACCGACCGCAAGAAGAGAACCGTCCGATCTTTCGGGCGGTTCCTTTCTGCCTCCCGCTCAGCCGATGGCCACACGCGCGCGCCGCCGCCGCGCGGCCAAAAGCGCGAGTCCGCCAAATCCGGCCAGCATCATGGCCCAGGTGGAAGGCTCCGGCACGGCGGTGAGCGACCCGAAGAGCCCGTCCTTCTCCCCGTTGATGCCATCGGTGAAGAAGAGGGTGTTCGGGGTTCCATCACTCCCGCCGCCGCCGAAAACTATGGACCAAAGACCGCCCGCCGTGTCGCCCATGCCTGGGTTGACGTCGATTGAACCCACAAGCGCGTCGGTCAGTGGGTTGAATGCGTTGATCACGTCGGCCACGCCTGGGACGAAGCTGAAATTGCCGACGAGGAGGTCGCCACCGAACTTGCCGAAGCTCATCGGAGCGATGGCGGCGCCCCACGGCGAGGCGAGAGGCCCACCAACGATCGTTTTCTCAAGTGCGCCACTCTCGCTGAATTCCGCGACGGCGCCCTCGCCCGCCGTCGCCATCGTCTGCGCAGTGTGGCCGGACGGCGCGTAGGTCACGAATACGTTGCCGCCAAGATCCGTCACGTTGAAGGGGACGAGCTTATCCGCGCTGATCGCAGTCGGTGTCTCGAACGCGTTAGTGGATATCAATTGGAACGAATTGTTGAACGCGTCGATAGTGCCGCCCGCGTCGTTGGCGGCGAACAGTTCGGTGTCGGCCCTATTGATGGCGAGCCCGGTGAAGCTCGCGCCGGCGACGGACGTTTGGGTGAATGCTTGGGTGAGCGGGGTCCCATTCCAAGCGGAGATCGAGCCGTTCAGGTTGGCAAAGATGAACGCAGCGGATTGGCCATTCCCGCCATTTCCAACATCGAAACCCATCCCCATTGCGTTTGCGACCTGCCCGGTCGGACCTGAAACTCCCGCGGGTGGGATGTTGACAGTGAACAAAGGCCCCGAGAAGCCTGTGCTGCCCATAACCGAAAAAAGCGGCGACGTCTGAGTGCCCTGGTCCGAAATCCAGATGGGACTCCCATTCGCGAACGAGACACCCCAGGGATTCACCAGGCTGGGGTCGGTTATTGTTGCGAGGCCCGGCATGTTCGAGACCAGGTTGGTTTGAGAAAAGCCGTCGGCATTTGCGACTCCGGTACCCCCGCATAATGCAGCGAACACCGCGGCAGGCGTGACAGATGTAAGCGGGAGTAATCTCTTCATTGCGAGCAGTCCTCTTGATCGTTGACGCAAGCGCGGCAGCGCAGCCGGTCTCTTTTAGACCTGCCACTCTTGTTGGAAACGCCGCAGCAAACGGCTTCGGTTCGACGAGCAGCAAACACCGAGCTGGCCCATTTATTCGTAGCCGAAGTCGGAGGGTAGATAACGATTGCGTGAGCTGGTCGATTTATTCGCGCCGAAGTCGGAAGGCAGATAACGATCGCGTGATCATTCGATCTAAACGAATAGATTTTAGGATTTGTTGTAAAATTGTTATAAAAATAGGACGCTTTGTCGTAAAATTGTTATAAAGAGGGCTAAATCGAGGGGCCCATAGGGGCGCTTGCGCCCGACGGCGCGCCCCGTGTGAAGACGACGCGGTACATGGCCGCAAGGCGTCGACTCCAGTTGGCCGTTTGGGCAAATAGCGGTCGTTCCTTGATGGCTCGGGGAACGGGTCTATTCGTCGCGTGCGCGGCCAGGGCTCGGAATCTCGTTTGAGGAAATGCGTCGGAGACGCGCGGAACGGCGCGTGAACATTGTCCCCCTAGTTTTCCCCCAGCTCCTCGGGGAAGTTCGCGCCCTGTTCAGGGTCGAGGGTGTCATCCGCCCCAGATCATCGCTCGTCGCTGTATCAGGCGACTGGCCGAGGAAGGCCGTGAAGTTCCTCACGTTGCGAACGTAGTCCTTCTGGGTGGCTTCACTAAGCCGCCGCGCCGTCATGTCGTCGATCATGCGCTGGCGCAACGGGCTGATGGGCTTGTCGAACATCGCGAAAGCTCCTGTCTCGCACGGGGTTGAACCCCGCGATCTTGAGACAGGTCCGAGCCTTCGCTTTCGTCCTTACTCTCTCACACCGGCCGCCCATTGCCGCCCCTACCGCGCGCGCGGTTTCGTTCAGAGGTCGATAGCGGACCTACAGGGGTCACCTCTCGAAGGGCCAGAGTGCCGACCCGAAGCAGACCTTGGCGCCAATATCGCTGTGCTGCACAACTCAGCAGTCAATGGTAGGCGCCAGGTCCTCCGAGCGAGCGTTCCGCTTTCACTGCTCGGCGGCGCTATGAGACAGGCCGCGAGGTTACTCACTATCGGCTACCTCGGTCCAAAGCGTAGACCGGCCTGCGGGGAACTTAACTCCGTTCAATATCCAAAGCCGCACGCACCACATCTTGCTTGAGCAGATAGAATGAAGCGGCGAGGAACAGGACGTCCTTCATCAGGAAGCCGAGTGGCAAGGTCATGATCGGAAATCCGCCGGCCTCCTGGGCCCAGGCATTCGGCAGGAAGGGAATAATGGTCGTGGTGCCGATGAAGGTTACGATCGACCCAAGCGCGCCCAGGACGCCAAGCCTCGGGATCCAATAGCCGAGGAAAATGAGAGCGCCGAAGATCGTTTCGGTCGTCGCCAGAAAGTAACCTGCACCCCGAACACCGAAGACCGGCAACAGCCAGAAGACGACCGGGCTGTGGCTGATCATCGGGACCAGCATCTCGATGGTGTGCTGGTTCCACTTCTGGATGCTGAACGCGAAGAATGTGAAGACCATCGCTGCACGAATTAAGTGACGGTCAAGACCGCTCCGGAACGGGAAGGTCCTCGAGACGTAAAGAATGAGATGGTTCGCTTGATCCAAAACGCCATTCTCTCTCATGGTCCACCTGGCTTTAATTCCGCGCCAACACGCTGACGGCAACGGCCATGATATCACTCGCTCCCGCCATTATCCGGTATGTGATCCGTCGGCGCCTCGCTGTCCGCCTGTTTCCGAAAGGGAGATGGCGATATGGTGAGCCCATCCTGGACACGGGGCGCCGGGAGCACGAAGGTGCGGGCAGGCCGTCGATAGACAGTGGGCCGAGAGCCCGAGCTCGTTACATGGCCGCCCCTTGCGACTTTCCCGGATGCGCCGTGAGCGCGGATCAGTAGATGTCGTGTTGCCCGCCAGCTCCCGCCCTGAACGAACAGAGACGGAGCAGCAACCATGCGGATCATTGGCCTGGATATCCACCGCGCCTTCGCCGAGGCGGTGGCCTGGGACGACGGCAAGCTCAAACGACTGGGGCGCGTTGACATGCGCCGGCCTCTTCTCGAGGCTTTTGCAAAGAAGCTTTCGAAGGAGGACGTGGTCGTCGTCGAAGCGACCGGAAACGCGGCGTCGGTCACAGCAGTGATCGCGCCGCACGTCAAGAAAGTCGTGATCGCAAACCCCAAGCAAGTGCGCGTCATCGCCCATGCGAAGATCAAGACTGATACGATCGACGCCAGCGTCCTCGCCCAACTTTATGCGAGCGGCTTTCTGCCCGAAGTCTGGATTCCGGATGATCCTACGCAGGCGCTTCGCCGGCAGGTGACCAGGCGCAATCAGATCGTCCGGCAGCGATCGCGCTTGAAGAATATCATCCAGTCGATCCTGCACAGCCATCTGATCCCCTCCTGCCCGCACGCCGATCTGTGCGGGGCGAGCGGGCGGACATGGCTTTTTCACCAGGTCTTGCCTGAGGACGAACGGCTTGCCGTCGAACGGCATCTGCGCGAGTTCGATCGGCTCGGCGATGACCTCAAGGTCATCGAGCGTGACCTTGCCCGTTCGGCGTTACGGGACGAGGGCGTCAAACGCCTGATGACAATCCCAGGGGTCGACATGGTGGTGGCGCTCGCCATCGTGGCCGCGATCGGCGACGTGGGCGCTTCGAGCAGTCGCAGAAGCTGGTGAGGTATCTCGGCCTCAACCCAAGCGTCAGACAGTCAGGTCCTGGACCGGCTTATCACGGCCGGATCGCCAAGCAGGGCCGCGGCCATGCCCGAGGCATGCTCGTCGAGGCCGCCTGGGCCGCAGCGCGAGCGCCGGGTCCCTTGCGTGCGTTCTTCCTGCGAGTCCGCGCCCGCCGCCGTCAGCATGTCGCCGCTGTCGCGACGGCCCGCAAGCTCGCGGTCCTCATCTGGCATCTGCTGAGCAAAGGAGAAAGCTACGTGTGGGCCCGCCCGGCGCTGCACGCCAGGAAGCTGCGCGATTTGGAGCTGAAGGCGGGTTATAAAGCCGAACGCGGCCAAAGAGGCGCAGCTCACGCTTACAATATCAAGAGCCATCGCGATCAGGAGCGCAGGTGGGTCGAGCAAGCCGAGACGGCGTACGCGCGCTTCGTCGCCGGTTGGAATCCGCGTGGTCCCAAGCAGGCGCGCACAGGCGCCGCAACCGAGGGGCGACGATGAAGGCTGCGCGGCAGGGCTTGCGCCTCGCGCCCTGCTCTTCGCCACGCGGTCGCCCGTGCGCGGGAGGAAAATAACTCAGATCCAGCAAAAAAACACTTGTCGATCACATCAGTAGACCCCTGTCGTTCTTCCCGCTCACGTCTTACTCGTTCGGGCAACATCGGCTGCGCTGATTCCTTCCAATGCGAGCCCGAGTGTGACGCCTTCGTCGATGATGCGCCGTAGTTTTTGGGTCAGTGCGATGCGCGTATATTTCGTGGTGAGGGGTGGCAGCTTGGCGAGTCCTTCGGCAATCTCGCGGGCACGGGGAATGAGCTCGTTGGCGGGGACGATCTCGTTGATGGCGCCCCACGCCTTAGCCGTGTCGGCGTCGAGTTCCTGGCGGGTAAGGATGAAATAGCGGCCCCGCACGCTGCCGATCACTTCCTGCCATAGGAGATGGACGCCATCGCCGGGTACGATGCCCAATTCGAAGTGCGGTTTGTCCTGGAAAACAGTCGACGGAGTGGCGAGCACGATGTCGGCGAGCAGGATATATTCGGAGTGCAGCCGCGCCGGGCCGTTTACCGCAGCGATAAGCGGCGCCTCGATGTCGAGAATATTCATGAGGACCTTTCGGCCCTCGCGATAGATCTTGTCGTAGCCTTGAGGGGTGAAGAAGTCGAAACCTTCAGGGGTGATCGTCTCCATGAAGGCGTCGCCGCTACCCGTCAGGATCACCACGCGATTATCCGGGTCAGAGCCGATCGCGTGAAACAAGTCGACAAACTGTTCGTGAGTATGCCCGTTGAAGACCAACGTGTCCCCGTTGGTGTGGAGCGCCACTTCCAGCACGCCAGATTTCGAACGGTTCAGGCGGGCGTTGGGAAAGCCGTCCCGATACGCATCAAAGCGGCTCATCGGTTTCCTCCCGTTCAATTAACTGACGCCGCTCTCGGCTTGAGGGCGCCGCCGACGCTGCTCGTGGCTGCCGACGAGGTGATCGAATAGGATCTTATAGCATTTTTTTGCCGCCTAACGGCACTGAGCAGACATTGTTACTTTAGGAAATCTTTCCGCGACTCAACGATAATCCACAAAGGTCCGCAGATGGCGCAATGGCTCACCGTAGTCTCATGGGTCGCGGTCATTCTCGGTCTGCTGACCGCGCTCGCGATCGCGTTCGATGTCGCAGCCCATCCCCAGCACATGAAGATCATGAATGTCGCATGGCCGATCACCGGACTCTATCTTCCGATCGTCGGCTGGTTGCTTTATGCCGACATGGCGCGGCGAAAGCCGACGAGGGACATGCATACCGCGCACGGCGCCGATATTGTGGACCCGGGAAACTGCAGTCGTTTCCAGCGACTTCCTGGTGGAGCGGAGGGGATTCAAACCTCTGACCTCCGCGGTGCGGGCGCCCGCGCTTGACGGCGCAACCGCTCCCGGTAGTTCACTTCCGAAGGCGACGCTCGATAAGCCCTAGACTGGTGCTGCTTCACTCGCTCGATGCGCGCCCAGCGCTTCGTAGGTCTCGCCGGTCTCGACGTGAGTCGCGGCGTCGCCCGTCGCGACCTCATACCGGCGCACGATCACATCGACATAAAGCGGATCAAGTTCAACGCCGCGACAGACGCGGCCGGTCTTCTCGGCGGCGATGAGGGTCGAGCCCGAGCCGAGGAATGGATCAACGACAGTATCGCCGCAGTTGGTGAGATCGAGGAGCGCGTCTTCGAGCATGGCGGTCGGCTTAACGGTCGGATGATCCTTCAGACCTCGGCGGGCGTCGGAGCCGCGCGAGGAGGCGCCAGGATAGGTCCAAACGTTCGATCGCCAGCGGCCCTTCTTCCCCAATTCAATGTTGTTGATGTGCGGCGCATCTCCCTTTTTGAACAGCGGTAGCAGTTCGTGCTGCGAGCGATAGAGACCACCCATACCAGCATTGGTTTTCGCCCAGACGATGAGATTGAGCGGCCTGAGGCCGAGTTTCGAGGCCGCAGCGAAGACGGTCGGATACCCGCGCCAGTCGATAAAGGTGCCGAAAACGCCTCCGTCGCAGAGGTAAGGCACGACGGATTTTATCCAGGACATGTTAAAGGCGAGGAACTCGGCGTCTGACATCTCGCCTGAGGCCATCGCGAACTCCCGGTGGGCGCCGCCAGTGACGTGACCGGAGATGCGAACATTGTAAGGCTCGTCGGTCAAAACCAGGCGCACGGGATCATCTCCGTCGCTGAGCAGACGGAGCGTCTGAGGATCGGTCGCGTTGCCGCAGACTACCCGATGGGATCCGAGCTGGAACATGTCCCCGAGTTTTGCGACCGGTGCCGCGAACGGTTCCGGTTCAAGCGGCCCCTGCTCGAGCCCACCGGCGCCGTCGCCAAGAATGACCTGGTCGATTTCGTCGAGGGTAAAGCCAGAAACCTCGATGGGAGCGTCGGTCACGATCAACTCGTTGAACTCGATCTTCAACGCGTCGAGGTCCCATTGGCCCTTTTCTGCGAGACGATTGACCGCGAGCCTAAGCACGCGTTGTTCTTCCGGCCTCAAATGTCCGATGCGGACGCAGGGAATAAGGTCAAGGCTCAATAGCTTGGCGGCCTCGTAGCGTACCTCGCCATTGATCGGCTCGTTGTCGCGACCCACAAGTAGAGGATCGCAAAAGCCTAGGGCGCTGATCGAAGAAGCGACCTCCCGAACATGAGCGGGATCAAGTTTGCGGACTTTTCTCGACGAAGGCCGAAGGTCAGCGATCGGAATATAGGAAAGCTCCAGTCGCGGGAGGATGTCGTTTCGTCGCGGGCGTACAGCCGAAGCCTGGGCCAGCCGCTCCTGCTGGTCACGGCGAACGCGGCTCTTTCGGCGCAATTGCTCGGTAAAAACAGGCCGAAGCGGACTCGAATCTGCACGATCAATCCCGACCATCTCCATTGTCGACCAAAACAAAACCCAGTGACCCCTTTTGCCTGTCAGGCCCGCAAAAGATCGGTTCGGCGGCCGATTGTCCCTGAAGTTGGGCCTGGACGAAGGTCGCGCGACCAAGGCTAGCGCGTTCACTCGTAGCGGCTGACATAGCGCCGCATCCAAGGCCTCCGAATCCTCGAGGCGGCGAGCGCTTCAGCCGATATCACCATTGGGAAATCACAATTGTCGTCGGTCAGCGCCTGGCTTACGGAATCGCATTGATCGTCGTGCCGGCTCCCAGGGAACGCGAAGAGCTCCGCCTCGAAATCGGCGAGCCATGGCGCGCGCTCAGGGAAAAAGACCAGACCCGACTCGAACTTTGAGGAGACGACGGCCATGCGGCTGATTTTGTCGCGATCCGCTTTCACCGCGAGAATGCCGGTGACCTCGCCGAGCAACTCCTGGACGAGCGAAGTCCCGGCGCCGGCGTCCTCGACGAGCACGCGTTTGGCGGCGTGTCGGAAACCAAGAGTGCGCACCGCGGCCTTGAGCTCGGGATAGTCGACCCGCTTCCGCCAAACGTCGATGAGATACCATCGCCTGTCGCGGCTGATGCACCAGGTGGTGCAGACTGAAAAGTCGTTCTCCGGTCCGCCTTTGTTAGCAGTGTCCCAGCTCTGAAGGATTAGAGAGCGTTCGCGCTGCGGGGGCAGGTCCACATAGCGCTTGATCCAATCGCGCTTGATCATGGCGCCGCCGGGCGGGACCGGCATTTGCTGGTACTGCGCTGAGAACGCGTCGCTGCCGAGTTGAAGCTTTAGATTCTCGAGCACGGCGATCGGCTCGCGCACCGGTGAAAGCGCCTCGCCGACCCGACGGCGATGGACTCTCGTGTCCGATATCGGAATGACCTCGTCGACCTCGGCGATGGCGGGAAGGTTGAGGATCTCCCATTCGTCGGATTGGCCGGTCACGAAGCCGGTTAGGTCATCCATATGGACACGCTGCATGACGATGATGATCGCGCCGGTGCGTTTGTCGTCGAGGCGGGACAACAAGGTGTTCTTGAACCATTCGTTGGCGGCATTGCGCTTGGCCTCGGAATAGGCGTCGTCGGGCTTCAGCGGATCGTCAATGACAATCAGGTCGCCGCCGCGCCCGGTTAGCGTGCCGCCGACCGAGGTCGCCAGCCGAAATCCCCTTGCCGTCAGCTCGATTTCGGTTTCTGAATCTTTTTGCCCGATCCGCGTGCCTTCGAACAGCCTTTGATACCAGGGCGCTTCAAGGACTGCGCGGAAGTCGTTCGCGTGCTTCTTGGCGAGATCGCCGGAGTATGAGACGCAGATGATTCTGCGAGTGGGGTTGTGGCCCAGGAGAAAGGCCGGAAACGCAACCGACGCGGTCATCGATTTGAGCGAGCGCGGGGGCATGTTGATAATCAGGCGCCTAATCTCGCCGCGGCGAACGCGCTCGAGCTGGTGGGCGATTGCCTCAAGGTGCCAGTTCGGCACGTACACTTGCCCTGATTCGAGCGTTACAAACACCTTGCGCACAAAAGCCGTGAAATTGCTGCGCAGCAGCGCGCGAAGGACACGCGCCTCAGAGGCCTTCGTCATCGTCGTCGTCTTCCTCCCTCGAGCTAACGTCTGGATCGGAATTCGATGATCCGGTTCCGGTCTTCCGAAGATAGTCCGATAGGATCTCGAGGTCCTCGGAGGTTAGTTCCTCAGAGCGAACGGTCCCCTCAACCTCGCCGCCATACCGATGGAGGAATTCCATAAGCAGCTTCAAGGCGCGCAGATCCCCGCGCATGGCGTCATCCCCAGAATGACGGAGCATGACGTCAAACCGCGACATACGACGGGTCCGACCCTGCTCGGTCACCGTGACCTTTGAGTTCATCAACTCACGCACGCGCTCACCGATAGTCTTGCTGCTCTTGCGACGGCCCGTCCTGCTCTTGCGACGGCCCGTCGGATTGCCGCTCTGCCCCGGCCGAAATCGAGTGGCCTTCGGCGGGCGGCCGTAGCCGACTTCGTAACTCGAAGGGCTACGGGATCTGCGTCTGGACATCGCTCTCCTTCCTGTTCGGTGTGTGGGTGTTTGCGGCCTGCGGCGCGGTTTGCGTCGTCGTTAGAGGTGGACAAGCGCGCCGCAGTCGGCGCGGACGGTGAGCCGAGCCCGACGGGCGCATTTGTTTGTCGAGATGGAGGATTTAGAATTGAGCACCGGCGTCACCGTGATCGCGATCGATCAACATCATCGGCGACGCGGCGGCAAAGGTCTAAGGCACTAATTCAGGCCGTTTCGCCCGTCGGGAGCCAAGAAGCGAGATGCCGTTTATCTGACCGTAGAAGGGGACGAGCTGGTCTTCGCTACCCCTCGCAGCTTGACTCGCCGACGGGCAGAGCGGGGGTCAAACCGTGGATCGTCAAACTCGTGTCTAGTGGCTTTGGTCCGCTCGTCCAAACATTTACCTTCGACATCGCTCCAAGTGAACCCGGCCGGTAGCCCGAGGGACGCATTCGTCTCAAGGAATAGCTCGTGCGCCGCCGATGCGGCGGTTATCTTCGGCCCTCGCGCACGGCGCACTGAGGGAGCCACCGCGGCGGCAATCGTTGTAATACGCTCGCGGTTAATCGCCCCTCCATCGATCGCGGTCTGCAACAGTCTTAGGAACTCGCCCTCGTGAAGGCCCGCGTTGTGGAACAGACCGTCGACTATCGATGTCTCTTTGCTGGCGGTGAGCACCAACTTGGCCCTCGACAGGATCGCGCGTCTCTGCCGATTGCCTCGGGAGAGGAATCGGATTGCTTCGACGACGGGCGCGGCCCTTTTGGCCTCGTCAGCCTCTCGTGTCCCTATGCTGATGGTCAGGCTGCCGAGTCCTCTCGCCAAAAAGGGAGCGAACCCTTGGGCCTCAAGATAGGGACCATAGGCTTTTGACGGAAAGTTCTCCTCGGCGCGTCCGGCAATCGCGCTCGCCATTAAAAGCATGCCTCTGGGCATTTTCAGGACTTGAACAAACAACGCACCCCATGGCTTCAGGCGCTCGAGAACCCCTGAACGAGCGAGTTCGGCCCGAAAGTGATCGGCAAAAGTCGGCATGACCAGTCCCGGTGATTTTTGATCGGCGATTCCCGCCTACTTGAAGGACCGGTATATGCGGAGTTCCGCGGCAAATTGAGGGCAACCGGAAAGCCCCGACGCCGCTAAAGCCTCAGATCGGCACGGTTTAGGGATCGGTCCTGTCGACCCCGCCTCTGCGGGGATGCTTCCCTGCAGAAGGAGAGCACCATTCCCTGGTCCAGCAAATTAATTCCCTGCTCGGAATCTTAGGGAATTTAGCCATAGCGACCTGAAAACACGGTGGTTTTAGAGACGGTTCCTCGTCAAATAACCCCAAAATCGAAATATTCCCTGCTCTTTTCCCTGCACGCAGGGAATTCGCCCCGTGGAGACTGGTTTCGCAGGACTGCGCACGCCACCAAGAAGCCTCTGTCCGGCCCGGAGACATGGGCTGCCGCCGGTTCGCCGCAGATTGTGTTCCGCCTCAATCGATTGTCTGCTGGCCAAATCCCGGCGAAAAATCCAGCGGCCGCCCAGGTGGAGCGCAAACATTCCACGAGAGGCTAGCGCAACGCATTGACCTAGGGCATGTTCCCTCGCGTGCGCCGCGCTCGCAACGACCAGCGCGACGACAACGGGGCGGTTCATGAACGTGTTGGTCATCGACGTCGGCGGCACCCACGTCAAAATCCTCTCTTCCGGCCAGACCGAGAAGCGAGAGTTCGCTTCCGGGCCAAAGATGACGGCTCAAGAGATGGTCTCGGGAGTCCGGCGGCTCGCCGGCGACTGGAGCTATGACGTCGTGTCGATCGGCTATCCAGGCCCGGTCCTGCACAATCGGCCGGTCGCGGATCCGAAAAATCTGGGCGGCGGCTGGATGGGCTTCGACTTCAGGAAGGCGTTCGGCCGGCCGGTCAAGGTCCTCAACGACGCGGCGATGCAGGCGCTCGGCAGCTATAAGAAGGGCAAGATGCTGTTCCTTGGGCTTGGAACAGGGCTCGGCTCGACGCTGATCGTGGACGGGATCGTGGAGCCGATGGAGCTTGGTCATCTGCCTTACAAGAAGGCCACCTATGAAGATTACGTCGGCGAGCGAGGGCTCGAGCGGTTCGGCAAGAAAAGGTGGCGCAAGCACG
>Ga0335075_10008869_pt1 | contig 15387 bp, 10 predicted proteins | sample Lox_Sample_24_FD_206723 | JGI IMG/M metagenome (GOLD analysis project Ga0335075, IMG submission 206723) | Soil microbial communities from Loxahatchee National Wildlife Refuge, Florida, United States - Lox_Sample_2.4 | ecosystem: Environmental > Terrestrial > Soil > Wetlands | place: USA... | reverse complement strand
CTACCGACCAGTAGGCGTCGTGCAGGTAGTCGCCCGACCAGGTGAACCGCACCGACCAGGGCACCTCGAGGTTGTAGCCCGGCCCTTTCATGTCCACCGGGTTGCCCTTGTCGATGGTCAGGTAGGTGCCGTTCGGCGTGTTGTCACCGGGCCTGCCGGTGCTGATCGGCCAGCTGTCGATCATCTGGCCGTTCTGGTACAGCTCCATGTGGTGCGTCACGGTGCTGGCCACGACGATCAGTGACGCGCCGATGCTGAAGGACTGGGTGAGGGTGTGGTACCCGTACACGCCGGGCGCGCCCTCCACGCCGTTCAGGTGCCCGGTGAAGCTCACCGTGGTGCCGGGCGCCCAGTAACTCTCCGGCCGGAAATACGCGCAGGTCACCGCCATATTGCACGGATAGTCCCAGTACCAGGAGCCCACGATCGGCTTCGACGACGTGATCTGCAGCGCCCGCTCCACCGCGGCCTTGTTGGTGATCTGCCGGTTGAAGTACAGGATGATCGGCATGCCGACGCCGTAGGTCTGGCCGGACGCCTCGTAGATCTCTGTGGTGAACGTCTGCGACGGGTTGAGCGTCTTGAACGCCGCCGTCCGGGTGACCTTCTGGCCCGATGTGCCCGCCGCGCTGGTTCCCGTCGCCGTGGCCTTGACCGTGTAGCTCTGCGCCACGTCCAGCGCCCAGGTGCTGTGCCAGACGGTGCCCGCGGCGTTCATGGTCCCGCTGACCGGGTCGCCGGACGTGCTGACGGTCACCTTGCTGAGCTTTCCCTCAGCGGCCGTCACCGTGATGCCCTGGTTCGGCGCGGCGTTGCCGCTCCCGTTGACCGGTGTGATCGAGACCTGCAGGCCGGTAGGCGCCGGGCTCGCGCCATGCTTGCCGCCCGCCGTCCCGCCGCCCGAGCAGGCCGAGGCGACCAGGCCCGCCGCGCAGCAGATAGCAACCGCCGCTAGCCGCCGGTACCTGCGCACGGGCGAGAATGACGGGCCGGCTGTGCCTGCGATTAATCTTCCCATGCCGGATCCTTCGCGGCTCATGTGCTTCTGCGTTACCGATTGCTTCTGCTAACCGACCAAGACTCAGTGCTCGGAGTTCACCAGGGCTCACTGCTCGGAGTGCGGTGCGGCCGCCGGGCTGCCGTCGCCGAGGCTAGGCTCGCCCGGGGCGCCGGTACGGCTGCTCGTCACGGCACCGGACCGGTCACGCCGGGGGTTCCGGTCCCAGACTATTGCGGCCGGGCGATGGGGACGAATCGGTCGGCGGATCCGGCCGGTTCGGATCAGCGCGATGCCCGCGGCCAGCGCGGCGATCGCCACGGCGGTCCACGGGACGTAGTCGCCCAGCCGGTCATAGAGCGTCCGGGCGGACACCGGCGGCAGGCCGAGCCGCACCACCGCGACCCCGCGGAATGCGGAGCCCTTCCAGGCGAGCAGCCGTCCCCGGGCGTCGAACGCGACCGAGTCGCCGGTCAGGGCGGCCTGCACGACCGGGCGGCCGGTCTCGGCGGCGCGCAGCGCGCTGAGCGCCGCGTGCTGGGGCTGGGCCCACTCCCAGCCGGCCTGCCAGGTGGAGTCCGAGGTCTGGTAAACGATCAGCTGAGCTCCCTGGTCGGTGTCCACCCGGGACATGTCGGGGAACGCCGACTCAAAGCAGATCAGCACGCCGATCGTGAGCGGCGGGCCGGCCGGCGTGGTGACCCGCAGCACGTGCGCCCCCGGGCCTGCGATCATGTTCTGCGCCGCCGCCTTGCTGATCTTGGTCAGCCAGCCGAGTTCCCGCCGGAACGGGATGTACTCCCCGAACGGCACCAGCCGCGTCTTGACGTACCGGCCGTCGATGCCGTTTCTGCCAATCAGCAGGGCAACCTTTGAGTGGTCGCCGTCGGGCGCTATTGAATCCTGGTTGACCAGCAACTGCGCGTCGTCGGAGGCCGACAGCTGCTCCAGCTGGCGCAGCCGCCGGGCGGAACTGGGCAGGCTCAGGTCGACCGCGACGCTGCTCTCCCCCCAGACGATCAGGTCGGCGTGGTCTCCGCGCAGGCCGGCCGACAGCCGCTGGCTGGCGTAGGCGCTGATCTGGGGGTTGTGTACCACGCCCGGCTGGACCAGCGCGATCGTCACGTGCCTGCTGACCGGCGAGGCCGACGTGAACGCGAACGCGACCGGGCCGGCCGCGAGCGCGATCAGGGCGGCGGCCGCCCCGATCACCCGCACCGTGATGGGCCGGGCCACCACCGCGATCAGGATCCCGGTGTTGGCCGCCACCAGCGCGAAGCTGACCAGCCAGACCCCGCCCAGGGCGGCCAGGGCCAGGATGGCGGGATGCTGCCACTGGCTGGCGCCGTATACCGCCCACGGCCCGCCGAATCCCTGCCAGGAGCGCACCCAGTCGGCCACCAGCCAGTAGCTCGGCACCACGGCGAGCGCGGCGAGCGCCCGCCACGGCGTCACCGGCGGGCGCAGCAGCCCCCAGGTCGCGGCGCCGAACCCGGTCCACAGCACCCCGATGAACGCCACCACGAGCAGCAGCCCGGGACCCAGGTTGGGTGCCAGCCAGTCCAGCGAGGCGAGCAGGAACCCGGCGCCGAACCACCAGCCGCGCACCGCCGCCTCCCGCGCCGTCGGGGCGGCCCGGAACAGCAGCATGCCGGGGACCAGGCCGAACCACGCGATGAACTCCAGGTTCGGGGCGGGGAAGGCCAGGGCGGGCAGCGCACCGGCGACAAGCGCCGCATAGCGAACTGGCCGGCTGAACCCGCGCCAGAATGCCACAGTCCTATTGTGGCTCCTGCCCCGCACCATTACGCGCCTTGTGCTCGTCAGCGACGCATCACCCGGCGCGGCGCCACCGCCGCCACGCGGCGAGCTCGGCTGCCGCCGCGGCGACGAGCGCCGCGGCGGCCAGCGCGCTGAACACGATCTCGGGCCACTCGCCGAGCCGTTCGGCCAGCGTGACGTTGCTCAGCAGCGGCACCCGCTCCTCGAGCACGGCCCGCTGCCAGGTCCGGCTGCGGGCGAGCATCCGCCCGTCGGGCGCGATGATCGCGCTGACCCCGGTGGTGCCCGCGACCACCATGGAGCGGTCGAACTCGATGGCCCGGATCTGGGCCATGGCCAGCTGCTGCAGGGTCTCGCCGAGCTGGCCGTCCACCTCGAAGTCGGCGTCGTTCGTCTGCTCGGTGAGCAGATTCGCGCCCGCGGTGACCTCCGACGAAACCAGGTTGTCGAAGCCGACCTCGTAGCAGATCACGTCGCCGAGCCTGATCTTCCCGATCCGGAACACCACGGCCTTGTGCCCGGCCGTGAAGTTCACCGGCTGCAGCGAGGGCAGCGAGCTGAACGTGTCGATCAGGCTGCGGAACGGGATGTACTCGCCGAACGGCACGAGCTGGCGCTTGACGTAGATCGCGACCGGCCCGCGGCCCGGCAGCCAGAGCTGGCCGGCGTTGCGCAGGGGGTTCTCCAGCAGCGTGCCGATGAGCACCGGGCGGTTGATCGCGGCGACCGCGTCGGCGATGGTGGCGTAGATGTACGGGTCCGTGCTGGGATCGATGTCGGCCGAGTCCTCCGGCCAGATCACCAGGTCGGGAGCCGGGCGGGACCCCGCCTTGACCTGCGCGGCGAGCTGCTCGGTGGCGGAGGCGTGGTTCCCGGTCACGGTCGTTTCCTCCAGCAGCTTCTGCAGCGACCTGGAGTGCGGAACGTTCCCCTGCACCGCAGCCACCTCGGCGGTCGGGCTGGCCGCGGTGGCCGCACCCGAGGGCAGCAGGCCGCCGGCCAGGGCGACGCCGGCGGAAGCGGCAAAGGCGAGCGCCGGAACGGCCCGGCGGCGGATCGCGCCGCGGGTACCGCGCGGCAGCGGCTCCGGCGGCCGGGGGCCCCGGCGCGGGAGCACGGGGCGGAGCGCGACCGGGCGCTCGGCCAGCACCAGCCAGGCCAGCGTCACCCCGGCCAGCGCGACCAGGAACGTCAGCAGCGGCGGACCACCGAACTTCACCCACCGGACGGTCGGCGCCTGAGCCTGGCTCATGGCCAGCCGGCCCCAGGGAAAGGCGTATGGCCAGCGGTCGCGGACCGCCTCCACGCCCACCCACCAGGCCGCGACCGGCACCGGCCAGGCAGGCAGGCGCATCATCAGCCGCTGGCCTATCGCGAACGCCGCGAAGATCACGGCCTCCGCGATGGCCAGGGCGGCCAGCGCGTACCAGGCGACGTTGATCAGCCAGGACAGCAGCGGAATGAAGAAGGCCAAGCCGAACCCGAGCCCGACCAGGAAGGAGCCGCGCAGGCTCCGCCGCCAGAGCGCGATCACCAGCAGCGCCGGGCCAGCCGCGGCGAGCGGCCAGATCCCGGTCGGGGGAAACGAGGCCGCGAGCGCCAGCCCGCCGGCGACGGCTACTCCCGTGGCCGGCCAGGTACGCAACCCGGGACCGGTCCGCGCCGTTCCGGCGCCGGCCGTTCCGGCGCCGGCCGTTCCGGCGCCTGCCGTGCCCGCGCCTGCCGTGCCGGCTCCGTCCGGTGCGCGGGTGGGTGCCGCGGGGCGGGTGGGTGCCGCGGGGCGGGTGGAGGCGGACGCGGCCAGGACGGGTCCAGGCACGCCGGGACCGGCCGTGGCCCCGGCGGCAGGCTCGTCCGCGTCGCCGGTTGCGCCGGTCTGCCGCACCGTACCTCCCCCCAGGCGTTCCGGTTTCTACCTGGATTATGCGAGCGTAGCCCGGAAGTTCCGCTGCTCTCCCGGCGCACCGGCGCCCGTGCGGATTGCGAAATGCAATTTCCAGATTCGATGGGATTGCAGCTATCTATCGTGATAGCCTCGTCACCGTCTGTTGATCAGACATGTTCCAATAGGGGTTTCAAGCATCTTTTGCGAGGTTCACGGCCGGTGATCAAGATCCGATACGCAGATCTGCCGGGTGGGTTACACATCCGGGCGGTCGCCCGCGGTAAGGACACGATCATCTACCTGCTGCCCGGCCTGACGGCGGAGCAACGGCAGGCCGCCCTGCGCCGGGCCCGCAGCAGCGGCCTCATGGGGCAGGGCCCGCGGCTGCCGGCCGCTGGCGTTGCCGGTGCGGTGATGCTGGACAGATTCCGGACGACCGTCCGGAACGGCGCGGCCGCCATGCGCGGGCACCCGGCCATCTTCGTTCCCCCGATCCTGATCATCGTGACCGCGGCCGTTGCCTATCTGTTACTGGTAACGGTCTCGATCAGGATCAGCGAACCGCAGTCCGGCGGGCCCGGCGACCCGATCCCCGGCGCGCTCGCGCCGCCGCCGGGAAGCAGAGCGCAATCCCCTGATCCCCAGCCGGCCCACCCGGCCGGCGTGAAGCTCATTTATGCGCCGGCGCCCACGCGGCCGGGCGGTGGCGGGCACCGAAGCCCCTCGCCGTCAGCGTCCCCCACCCCGTCCCGGGCCCGGCCCAGCCCCAGCCCCAGCCCGACTCCATCGCCCTCCCCGACGCCGTCGGCCTCGTCATCCCAGCAACTGGACGGCTCCAGCTCGACCGGTTCCGGCTCGACCGGCTCCGGCTCGACCGGCTCCGGGTCGAAGCACTCGGGCGGCCCCAAGGTGTGCCTGGATCTCAACCTGCTGGACGTGTGCCTGGCCACGTAGCGCCAGGCCGGCGCCATCCCGCCATCCCACGACTGGCGTAACCTGCCAGGGGAAGCAGCCCAGGCCAGCGCAGACCACCGCAAGAGCGTTCAAGACGCCTTGCGCCGCCGCCGGCCATCCTGGCAGCTAGCCTGACGGGCGCGAGGGCCCCGACTGGCCACGGCAACGGAGTCGACCGGAGGGAGAGGCCAGCATGAGCCGCCGGGGCTGGGCGCTGTTCGCGGCGATGAGCGTCATCTGGGGCGTCCCATATCTGCTGATCAAGGTCGCGGTCGGGGGCGTGCCAGTGCCGGTACTGGTTCTGGCCCGGGTCGGGATCGGCTCGGCGCTGCTGCTGCCGGCTGCCGTCCGGCGACGGCAGCTTGGCGTGCTGCGGCCGCACTGGCGCTGGCTGGCGGCGTTCGCGATCGTCGAGATCATCTTGCCCTGGCTGCTGCTGTCGGAGGCCGAGCGCAAGCTGTCCAGCTCGATGAGCGGGCTGCTGGTGGCGTCGGTGCCGATCGTGGTCGTTCTGCTGGCCAGGCTGACCGGCGGAACCGACCGGCTGACCCTGGCCCGGTGGGCCGGCCTGCTGGCCGGCCTGGGCGGCGTCGCGCTGCTGGCCGGACCCACGATCGCGGGCGGCGATGCCCTGTCGATTACTGAGGTACTGCTGGTCGCGGTGTGCTACGCGACCGGGCCCCTGATCGCCAGCAGGAAGCTCGCGGATCTCCCGCCCCTGGGGATGACCGCCGTGTGCCTGGGCTTTGCCTCGATCGTCTACGCGCCGTTGGCCGCGCTGACCTGGCCGGCCGCGATGCCGTCCTGGCGGGTGCTCGGAGCGCTGGCCGGCCTGGCGGTCATCTGCACGGCCGCGGCGTTCCCGATCTTCTTCCGGCTGATCGCCGAAGTCGGCCCGGCCCGGGCGAGTGTGATCACCTACATCAACCCGGCCGTCGCCGTGGCCCTGGGGGTCTCGGTGCTCGGCGAGCGGTTCACGCCGGCCATGGCGGTGTCGTTCGCGCTGATCCTGGGCGGCTCGGTGCTGGCGACTCGGGCCGGCGGACGCGGCGCCTCGATGACGCCGGAGCCGATCGGCGACGCTGGGCGCGAACCCGCGTCCGCACCGGGCGTAAACCCCGCTGCCGCGCCGCAGCCGCCCGGCTAGACTCGCCACATGAATGAGCCGGAGGGGCGGCCGCTGAGGCGAGTGGGGAGCAGGGTGTGATCGACCTCAAAGCCGCGCGGCAGGAGCCCGACCGGTACCGGGCGGCGCTGGCCCGGCGCGGCGCGGAAAAGGACTTCGACGCGTTGCTGGCGGCCGACGCCAGCTGGCGCGAGCACACCGAGCGGGCCGAGCGCCTTCGGGCCGAGCAGAAGCGGTCGTCGAAGGGCAAGCCCGGGCCGGACGAGCTGGCCGAGTTGCGGCGGCTGGCCGCCGAGTTCGCGGCGGCGACCGAGGAGCAGGCGCACGTTGCCCGCGAGCGCGACGCGCTGCTGGCCCGGATCCCGAACCTGCCCGATCCCAGCGCCGCCGACGGCATGGATGAAGACGACGCGCAGCTGGTGAAGACCTGGGGGGACCCGCCGCAGTTCAGCTTCGAGCCCCGCGATCACCTGGAACTTGGCTCGCCCCGCGGATGGGTCGACATGGCCAGGGGGGCGCGGCTGTCCGGCGCCCGGTTCGCGTACCGGATCGGGGACGTGGCCCTGGCCGAGATGGCGCTGTACCGGTTCGTCCTCGACAACCTGGTCGGCAAGGGCTTCCTGCCGGTGCTGCCCCCGATCCTGGTCCTCGAGCACGCCATGTACGGGACGGGCATGCTGCCGACCGAGGAGTCCAACCTCTACCGCCTGGAAAAGGACGACCTCTACCTGACCGGCACCTCCGAGGTCGCGCTGGCCGGGATACACACGGACGAGCGGCTGAACGAGGACCAGCTGCCTGCCCTGTACGCCGGGTTCACCACCAACTTCCGGCGGGAGGCGGGCGCGGCCGGCAAGGACACCAGGGGCATGTTCAGGGTGCACCAGTTCGACAAGGTGGAGATGTTCGTCTACTGCCTGCCCGAGCAGTCCCAGGAGTTCCACGAGCGGCTGCTGGCCTACGAGGAGGAGATCGTCCAGGCTCTCGGCCTGCCCTACCGGGTCATGAACATCGCGGTCGGCGACCTCGGCGCACCCGCCGCCAAGAAGTACGACATTGAGGCCTGGTTTCCCACCCAGGGACGGTACCGGGAGATCACCTCCTGCTCGAATACCACCGACTACCAGGCCCGGCGGCTGAACATCAGGTTCCGCCGTGACGGCAACCTCGAATTCGTGCACACGCTCAACGGCACCGGCGCGACCGCCCGGGCGCTGCTGTCGATCATGGAGAACTTCCAGGACGAGGGCGGCACGGTCACCGTTCCCGAGGTGCTGCGCCGCTATGGCGCCCCGGCCACGCTGGGCGGGCCGGCCTAGACCCGCCGCTAGCCAGGCAGCGGCGTGGCGTACTGGGTATCGAGCGGCGTGCCGTCGCGGGGATCGAGGCGTGTGGTGTCCCGGGGATCGAGCGGCTCGCCGCAGGCCTCGCAGACCAGCTGAGCCACCAGCCGGTGCCCGCAGCGGTGGGCCAGGACCAGCGGCGGTCCGTCGTCGCCGGCCAGGTGCTCGTCTCCCCAGCGCATCAGGGCGATGATGACCGGGTACAGGTCGCGGCCGGCCTCGGTCAGCCGGTACTCGTAGCGGGCCGGGTGCTCTGAGTACTGCTGGCGCTCGAGGATGCCGCTGCCGACCAGGGTCCGCAGGCGGGCGGCGAGCGTGTCTCGCGGCGCTCCGGTCCGCCGGACGATCTCGTCGAACCGGCGGTTGCCCAGGAATACCTCCCGAACGGCCAGCAGGGCCCACTTCTCCCCGACGATCTCGAGCGTGCGCGCGATGGAGCACGCTCTCGGCTCGGATGTGGCGGTCATACCAGCAGTATACCCAGTGAGTTTGAAATCTGGATGCACGCTGATAGAGTGCATCCAGATTCCGGACTAACGATGGAGAGCAGAGGGAGCCGCACCGTGAGCCTCGACGCCCCGGCGACCACCGCCCCGGCCAACGCCGTCACGAGCGCCCGCCGGGTGACGGCCGTGGTTGGCGTCCTGTCGCTGGCCGTGTTCATGTCCAGCCTGGACCTGTTCATCGTCAACCTGGCGTTCCCGTACATCGCCAAGGAGTACGCGGGCACCAGCCTGAGCTCGCTGTCCTGGGTACTGAACGGCTACACGATCGTCTTCGCCGCGGTGCTGGTGCCCGCCGGGCGCTGGGCCGACCGCGTCGGGCGCAGGCGGCTGTTCGTCGCCGGCCTGGTCGCGTTCAGCGTCGGCTCCCTGCTCTGCGGCCTGGCACCGGGCGTGGCCGCGCTGATCGCCGCCCGGTTGATTCAGGCGGTCGGCGCGGGCCTGATGGTTCCGGCCTCGCTGTCGCTCCTGCTCGCCGCGGTCCCGGCCGCGGACCGGGCCCGCGCCATCGGCACCTGGTCGGCCGTGGCTGCCCTGGGCGCCGCGCTCGGACCGGTGATCGGCGGGAGCCTGGTCCAGATCAACTGGCGGTGGGTGTTCTGGATCAACCTGCCGGTGGGGCTGGCCGCGATCCTGCTGGCCGGCCGGGTGGTGCCGGAGAGCAAGGACGACCACCCCGCGGGCCGGCCGGACGTGCTCGGTGCCGGGCTGCTGGCCGCGGCCGTCGGCCTGATCGCCCTGGCCCTGGTCAAGGCGCCCGGCTGGGGATGGGGCTCGGCCGGCTTTCTCGGCCTGCTGCTCGCCTCGCTGGCCTGCGGCGCGGCCATGGTGGCCCGCTCCCACCGGCATCATTCCCCGGTCATCGAGCTCGGCCTGCTTCGCTCGCGGACCTTCAGCGGTGCGTTCGTGGCCTCGATCCTCTATTACGCGGCGTTCGGTGCCTTTGTCCTCAACTCGGTGGAATTCCTCACCGGCGTGTGGCGCTACTCCGCGGTCTGGGCCGGGCTGGCCATCGGCCCCGGCCCGCTCATGGTGCTGCCCTTCGCCCGGCTCGTCGGCCCTCGGCTGGCCGGACTGCTGGGCGGCCCGGGCCGGGTAGCGCTGATCGGCTGCGCCGTGAACGCCGGCGCCCAGCTGCTCTGGCTGAGCCAGATCCAGACCCACTCGGCCTACGTGACCCACCTTCTGCCCGCCCAGCTGCTGGGCGGCGCCGGGGTGGGCCTGACGATCCCGTCGCTGCTCGGCGCGGGCAGCGCGTCACTGGCGCCGGCCCGGTTCGGCACCGGCAGCGGAATCCTCAACATGGCCCGCCAGGTCGGCACCGTCCTGGGCGTCGCCAGCCTGGTCGCCGTGCTCTCCCACGTGAACCCGGGCGACCCGCTGGTCGCGTACCGCCACGCCCTGGTGCTGATCATCGCGTTCTTCGCGGCCGCGGGCGTCGTCTGCGCCGTCCTGCTGACCGCCAGGCCGGGCCGGGCGCCCGCCACGCAGTAACGTTGGGCCGGTGAGCACTCGGATCGTAAGGCCCGGCGAGGGGGAGAAGCGGTACACCGCCCGCGGCAGCGTCATGTTCTTCAAGGCCCTGGCTGAGCAGGACGGCGGGGATTTCTCCCTGATGGAGCGCACGTTGCCGCCCGGGGGCCGCCGCCCGCCGCCGCATCGTCACACCAACTGCTCGGAGGCGTACTTCGTGCTCGACGGACTGGTATCGGTCGTGGTCGAGGATGAGGAGCTGACCGTCGGCCCGGAGGGATTTGTGCTGGTTCCCCGGGGCACCGGGCACACCTTCGGGAATTCTTCAGAACGTGACGCCCGGCTGCTGGTCATGCACGCTCCCGCGATGGACGCGTACTTCGCCGGGCTGCACGAGCTGTGGAACCGGGACCAGGCCCCGTCGCCGGAGGAGGAACGGGCGCTGATGTCCCGGTTCGGCATGGAGCCGGCCTAGCGGCGGGCTGGGCCCGCGCGGCACGCCCCATAGCGGCACGCCCCATACACGTCGCTGGGCGGAATGGAGTTGCCGGCGGCGTCACGTTCCAGAAACCGGCGAGCGCCGGTGGTATCCGATGTCTCTGCCCGCGGTCATGAACCGGTCCCGTTGGGCACCGGCTGCGGTGTAGCCATATACTCTCCGCATCCATAAGACTCCGAACGGTAGTCGAACGCGGGTACGGCGGCCATACCAGCCAGCCCACCGCATGAATGCCAGTGCCCGGGACAACAAGTACTCGGTCCTGCGGCGGCCCGGGCCGAGCGAGCGGTTAGTCAGGCGCCGGAGTGCGCACCGGTTCGCGGTGGGGGCGCTGACGGCGCTGGTGGCCGGGCTCTACTGCGTGTTTGCCCTGGCGCAGTACTACACGTTCCGTACCACGTCATACGACCTGGTGATCTTCGACCAGGCGGTGCGTTCATACGCGAACTTCGAGCCGGGGATATCGATCATCAAGGGCGTGCACAACGACTTCGGCCCGCACTTCTCCGTGCTCGGCGATCACTGGTCGCCCATACTCGCGTCGCTGGCCCCCCTGTACTGGATCCAGGACAGCCCGCAAATCCTTCTCGTCGCGCAGGCGTTCCTGTTCGCGCTGGCGATCCCGCCACTGTGGATGTTCACGCGAAGGGCGTTCGGCGGCGGGACAAAGGCGGCCGCAGCCGCTTACCTGGTCTCTGTGGCGTACGCGCTGAGCTGGCCGATCGCGTCGGCGCTGGCCTTCGACTTCCATGAGGTCGCCTTCGCGCCGGTGCTCACCGCCGTGGCCCTGGAGCGGCTGCAGGCCGGCCGGCTGCGGACGGCGCTGGTCGCGCTCGGCGGTCTGCTCCTGGTCAAGGAGGACATGGGCCTGTTCGTGGCCGGGATCGGCATGTACCTGGCCGTGTCGCGCCCCCGTGTGGTGCGCAGGCAGCTGGCCGTCGCCGGAGCGCTCATCGTAGTCGGCATCGCCGACACGTTTGTCACGACATATATCTTGATCCCCGCTTTTGGCGGGCGCTCCAGCTATTACTGGGCGTATACCGCACTCGGAACAAATGTCCCGCAGGCCATCGGGCATCTGATCGCCCACCCGGCCAGCCTGAAGCTGCTCGTCACGCCGCGCGTCAAGCTCGGCACCATGCTCTGGCTGTTCGGCGCGTTCTGCTTCCTCTCGCTGCGGTCGCCGATAGCGCTCGCCACGATCCCGCTCCTGCTGGAGCGCATGCTGGCGAACCTGTTTCCCAACTGGTGGATCACCGCTGATCAGTACAACGCCTATCTCGTAGTCATCCTCGTCTGCGCCGCCGTCGACGGCGCCGCCCGACTCGACTGGGCGCTGCTGCGCAGGCGGCATCTCGCCGCCCGCCCTCCCTGGACGGTGGCGCTCGTCTGCGCGGCGGCGATGTGCGCCGTCGCAGTGTGCCTTGTCCCACGATTCGGATTCGGACCGGCGCTGCACCCGTCTTTCTACCGCCGGGACGCACTGGAGAGGGCGGCTGCGGCGGCGGACGAGCTGGTTCCGGGCGGCGTCACCGTCCAGGCGGTGAATAATCTTGGCCCGCAGTTGTCGGCGCGGGACACCGTCCTGCTATGGGACGGGGACGGGCACACTCCGCCGCTCGGATCGCCATGGGTGGTGGCCAATACCAGGCAGCTACAGTTCACGTTCTCGAGCGTGCGGGAGCAGCGGCAGCGCCTGGAGTTCCTGGAACGTCACGGTTACCGCGCGGTCTTCAATCGCGATGGTTACGTGGTGCTGCATCGGGCCGGCTCGGGAAGCGCTGCCGCAAGGCCGGGAGCCGGCAGGATGAGCGCTCCCAGCCCGCCTTCCGCTTCCCTATCCCGGCTCCGGCTCGCGGTGGCGAGCCTATGATGTGCATCCAGCGCACCCAGGTCGTGGAAAGGAGGGCGCTTAGTGGCAGCCACCCAGCAGGTGGCCCCGGCTACGCCTGCGTCTGTCCCCGGCCGCCGCCTTGACTCGTGGCTGCTGGCCGGCGGGCTGGTCGCGTTCGCCGCCACCCTGATCTGGTTTATCTACTCGGCATCCGGCCAGCGGAGCTGGGGGCTGGCGCCCATCGACATGAGCGTCTTCCGCGATGCCGGCCTGATCGTCCGGCACGTCCGCCCGTTGTACCACCCGCACCTGGCCAGCCCGCTCTATGACCGGCTCTTTGCCAACGGCGAGCCGTTCGACTACCCGCCATTCGCGGCACTGCCGTTCGCGCTGATGTCTTATCTGTCCCTGTCGGCCCTGGCTAAGCTGGCCGCGATGGCCGACATCGCCGCCCTGGTGGCCGCGATCTGGGTCACATTCGGTGCGCTGGGCTACCGCCGCCAGGCGGGACGGCTCGGGCTCACCCTGCTCACCTCCGCGGCCGTGTTCTACACCGAGCCGGTGCAGCGGACCATGTACCTTGGGCAGGTCGAGATCGTGCTCATGGCGCTGGTCATGTGGGACATGTGCCAGCCGGACGAACGACGGTGGAAGGGCGCCGGGGTGGGTATAGCGGCCGGCATCAAGCTGCTGCCGCTGCTGTTCATCCCGTACTTGCTGCTCACCCGGAGGTTCCGGCAGGCTGCGGTCGCGTCCGGCGCGTTCCTGGCGACCTTGATCGTCGGCTTCATCGCGCTGCCCCGCGATTCCTGGCAGTGGCTCATCCAGGGGCTGTTCCTGAAGGCCAACGCCCATATCGACCTGCACTGGAGCGGAAACCAGTCGCTGATGGGAATCCTGCTGCGCTCGGCTGGCGCGGACGCCCACGGCGAGTGGCTGGTGGCAGCGGCCATCGCCATCGTCCTCGGAACGGCCGGCGCCGTGCTGCTGGACCGGGCCGGGCACCGGGTGGTCGCGGTGCTTATGATCGCGCTGACCACGCTGCTCATCTCCCCGCTCAGCTGGGACGACCACTGGGTGTGGATCGTGCTGGCGATCCCGGTGCTGATCGACTGCGCGCTGCGGGCGCCGGGAGCGACCCGGTGGGCCTGGTTTGGCCTGGCCGCCGCGGTCACGGCCCTGTTCGCCGGGTGGCCGGACAGCTGGCTGGGTCAACCGAACCACCTGACCGGAATCATCTATCTGGTTCCGCAGCATTACCGCCCGCAGGGCGCTCCCTGGCCGGAGGTCGGCTGGCATGGCTGGCAGCTGATCGTGGGCAACGCATGGGTGCTCAGCGGGCTGCTGGCGTTCGTGGCGCTGCTGCTGATCGGCCTGCGCCAGTCCGGACGGGCGGTACCCCCGAGCTCGCCCGAGGCGGCGGCATGAGGGTCGACGCTGCGACCGAATCCGGTGCCCAGATGGCCGCCGGGGGCGGCAGCGACCAGGCGGCGAACGAGGACGCCGCCGGACGGCTGCTCGGCCGGCTGTCCGTGCTGCCGGCCTTGCTGGTCATCGCCTGGTTGCTGGCCGGGCTGCCGCTGCTGCTCCTGGGCGCGTTCACCCCGGTCCTGATGCTGGTCGTGTCGATTCCGCTGGCCGCCGCGGCGGTGACGCTCGGGCTGCGCTGGATTCCCGGCCGGTGGCCGGGCCCACGGCCGGATGGCCAGCCCGCCCAGGTGCGCACGCCCTGGTGGGTGGTGGCCAGCGTGATCGCGATCGCGGTCGCGTTCGGTGTCGATCAGCTGATCTACCACTCTGAGTTCATCATCGTGATGCGGGATCCGGCGTCCTACTACCAGTTCGGTAACTGGATCGCGCACCATGGCTCGCTGCCGATCCCGCAGGATCGCGGGGCGTTCGGCAGCGCGAGCAACCTGGTGTCGTTCGGGAGCTTCGCTTACTACCAGGTCGGGCACGCCATTGTGCCGCAGTTCATGGCGGGCTTGCCAATGGTCCTCGCCTCCGCGTTCTGGGTCGGCGGGGTGACGGCGGCCACGATGGTGTCGCCGCTGCTCGGGGCGTGCGGGGTGCTCGCCTTCGGTGGCCTGACCGCCCGGCTGGTCGGGCCGCGGTGGGCGCCGCTGGCCGCCATCACTCTGGCGCTGTGTCTTCCTGAGGAGTTCACCAGCCGGTCGGACTACAGCGAGCCGCTGACCCAGATCCTGATCCTGGGCGGGCTCTGCCTGGTCATCGACTCGCTGAGCAGCGACGGGGTCCGGGCCAAGGTTCTCGCGGCGCTGGGCGGCCTGGCCCTCGGCATCACCCTGCTGGTGCGGATCGACGGGGCCAGCGACATCCTGCCGCTGATCCCGTACTGCGGGCTGCTGCTCATCGGCCGCCGGCCGCAGGCCCTCCCGCTGCTCGGCGGCCTGGTCGTCGGCGCGATATACGGCGGCGTCGACGGGCTGGTGCTGTCCCGGCCCTACCTGGCCAGCATCAAGTCGTCACTGGTGCCGCTGGCTCTGATAACCGGTGTCGTGATCATCGCGACGCTGCTCGCGATCGCGCTGCTGCAGGGCAAGGGCGTGCCGAAGATACGGGGAACCTGGCTGCCCAACGCGGTTGGCGTGCTGACCGTCGTGATCGCACTCGGGTTTGCCTTCCGCCCCTCCTTCCAGACGGTGCGGCAGGCCTCGAGCAAGAGCTTCGAGAACAACATGGCCGGCTACCAGCGCCTCAACCACCTGCCCGTCGATCCGATGCGGGTCTACTACGAGCTGAGCATGCACTGGGTGTTCTGGTACCTCGGCATCCCGCTCGTGGTGCTGGCGACGCTCGGAGTCGTCCTGCTTTCCCGAAGGTGCCTGTGGGCCCAGGCGCCGGCGTGGACGCTGCCCCTCGTGCTGTTCGCCTGGGTCATCGTCACGACGCTCTACCGGCCGTCCATCACGCCCGACCAGCCGTGGGCCAGCCGCAGGCTGGTTCCGGTCGTTCTGCCCGGTTTCATCC
>Ga0335075_10008868_pt1 | contig 15389 bp, 13 predicted proteins | sample Lox_Sample_24_FD_206723 | JGI IMG/M metagenome (GOLD analysis project Ga0335075, IMG submission 206723) | Soil microbial communities from Loxahatchee National Wildlife Refuge, Florida, United States - Lox_Sample_2.4 | ecosystem: Environmental > Terrestrial > Soil > Wetlands | place: USA... | reverse complement strand
ACCGTCCTCGGCCTTGATGAAGGCCACATCGTCGACGATGAACACGCCGGGCTCCGCGATGCGGGCCATGTCCTCCGCGACGGCCTCGGGCGACAGCCTGCGGTAGGACCGGCCGTAGAACGTCCACGCGCTGCAGAACGAGCAGTCCCACGGGCAGCCGCGGGTGAACTCGATGGAGGCGGCCGGGTCCATCACCCCGATGAAGTACTTATGGCGACGGCTGCTCAGGTGCCTGGCGGGCAGGTGCTCGTCCATGTTGTGCAGCAGCCGCGGCGGACGGCCCGGGCCGTCCGGGGTGACCGCCCCGGGCACCTCGGCCAGCGCGCGGTCCCTGGCTGCCGCGAGGAGCGCCGGGGCGCCGGTTTCGCCCTCGCCCTTGAGCACGACGTCGATGGCTCCCTCGGAGTGCTCGAGGACCTGCCCGGCCACGAACGAGAGGCTGTGCCCGCCGGCGAACACGAGGCAGTCCGGCAGCACGGTCTTGATCCACGTGGCGAGGTCCACCACTTCGGGCACGTTGGCCAGGTAGTTGAGGCTGAACCCGACCGCCTCCGGACGGAACGCGGTGACCTCGCGGGCCAGCTCGCCCTTCCGGTAGACCTGCAGGTCGATCATCCGCACGTCGTGCCCGTCGGCTAGCAAGGCCGCGGCGACCCGTTCGATGCCGAGCGGCTCGAGTCGCAAGAAGATCTCCGAGTACATCAGCGCACTCGGATGGACGAGCAAGACGCGCATGCGATCAGACCTTGGATCGGCGGAGCAGCTCGACTGTCATCACAGCCAGTTTACGCGCGCGGATTCCGGCGGCCCCAGCGCCACCGAGGTTCCCGCGAACGCCGCCGTCAGATCCGCCACCGTCCGCCTGGCGAACCATGGCGCGAGCAGCTTGGCGATCGTGGCCCGGTGCGCGTACAAATCGCCGCAACGGGAGAAGTCCGCGGACAGCAGCCGCTCGAGGAAACCGAACGTCGCGACCAGCCTGGCCGCCCCGATGAGGTCGGCGAACTGCCGCGGGGTCAGCGCCGCCACCCGGACCCTCGTGCCGTCCGCGGTGGCGAACTCACGGGCAAACCCATCCATGGTCACGGCGGGCTGCCGGAGCGCGCGCCGCTGGTCAGCGGTGGTCCCGCCCCACACGCCGTCGGTGACGCCCTGCTCGAGCGCCCAGGTCAGGCACTGGGTCCGCGTCGCGCAGGTCTGGCAGATCCTGATGGCCTCCTGAACCTGGCGCAGCGCGGGCCCGGCGGTGCCGATCGGGAAGAAGAGTTCCGGATCGGCGTCGCGGCAGGCGGCATTGTCCCGCCAGTTCTCAGGCTCGGTCATGCTGTCAGCGTCGCGCCGGACAGGGTGAGCAGGCGTCGCACGGATCGTGTGATCTCGGCAAATCACTCCAATGGTGTGAGGCCCGGTCACCCTGCCGCGACGCAGGCTCGGCAGGGAGAGGAGCACGCCATGAGCACCAGCCACCGCCAGCAACGCCAACTTCGCCGCATGGCGGCTCGCCTGCGCCGGTCAGACCCTGATCTGGACGTGATGTTCGCCATCTTCGGCAGGCTGTACCGAGGCCAGGAAGTCGCGCCCTGGGAGCAGGAAGTCCGGCTGCCGTCCGGCGGGCGCCGCCGCTGGCGCGCCACGGGCGTCAGGACACTGTTCGGCCTGCGTCTCCGCCCGACCGACGAAGCCGGCACGCGAGCCTAGCGCCGGGGGTCAGGCTCGCGGGTGCTCGACGTCGAGCGGGACGGCCGCGGCGCTGATCACGGACAGCGAGGTGTCTTCCGGGCGCGTGACGGCGTTCAGCATCCAGTCGCCGAGCACCCGCGCCCGGTTCCCTGACATGGCACCCAAGTGATAGCCGCGGGTGACCACGCCGGCGACCGGCCCGGACAGCGGGATGCCGAGCGGGTTGGCGGCGCCGGCCACGCCGCCAAGGTCGACGAGGAAGCCCAGGTCGTGGTGCTTGTACGGCCGGGCCGTGCCGTGGCCGAGCGAGGCGGCGACGTTCCTGGCCACCTGCTTGCCCTGCCGTTCGGCGTGCTGCGCGGTCATGCCGGTGGCCTGCCCGGGCTGCGTCAGGTCGGGCACCGCCGCGCAATCCCCGCAGGCGTACACGTCCGGGGCGCCGGGCACCGCCATGAACTCGTCGACCACCAGCCGCCCCCGGTCGGTGGCCAGGTCGAGCCCGTCCACCAGCGGGTCGGCGCGCACCCCGACGCACCAGATCAGCGACTTGGTGGGCACCTTGTCCCCGGTGGACAGCTGCACCGAGTCCTCCAGCGCTACGGCGACCGACTGCCCGGTACGCACCTCCACGCCACGGCGCCGCAGCACCCGGGCGGCGGTCGTGGACAGCCGCGGATCCAGCTGGGGCAGCAGCCGCGGCGCGGTGTCCAGCAGCATCCAGCGCACCGGCTGGCCGGCCAGTCCCGGCAGGGTCCTGGCCAGCCGGGTGGTCATCAGCTGGCCGTGCGCCGTGACCTCGGTGCCGGTGTAGCCCGCGCCGACCACGACGAAGGTGCAGCGCGCCGTCCGCTCGGCGGGGTCGGTGGCGAGCGCGGCCAGCTCGAGCTGCCGGATGATGTGATCGCGCAGGTACACGGCTTCCGTCATGGTGCGGAACCCGACCGCGTAGTCGGTGATGCCAGGGACCGGCAGCAGTTTGTTGACGCTGCCCGCGGTCAGGATGAGCCGGTCGTAGCCCGTGTGGCCGGAGGTGCCCTCGGGGCCGAGCCAGCTGACCTCCTTCCGCGCCGCGTCGACGTGCTGCACCGTGCCGAGCACGAACCGGGTCTTGCGCAGTCGGCTGGGCAGCGCCACCCGGATGTGCCGCGGCTCGAGCAAGCCGCCCGTGACCTGCGGCATCAGCGGCAGGTACAGGAAGTAGTCCGTCGAGTTGATCACCACGACCTCGGTCGTGGGGCCGGCCAGCCTGAGCAGTTCCCGCGCGGCGTTGAACCCGGCGAAGCCCGCCCCGACTATCACCACGCGGTGCTGTTTGCGATCGGTCATGTCCTCCACCATGGCGCTGCGGGCGACGGGGGCGCGTCCGTACGGCCCCTGGCCGGCACCCTGGGGGCGCCCGTACATTGACCCTATGCCTGATGACTTTCTCTCGACCTACGCGCAGGCCCAGCCGTACAAGCCGGCCGTCATCGAGGACAGGCCCGACGGGTCCGTCGTCAGCTGGACGTACGCCGAGCTCGAGGAGCGGTCGAACCGGCTGGCGAACCTGCTGCTGGCCCTCGGTGCCAGGCCGGACGCGAAGGTGCTGTGGTGCGGGCCGAACTCCCCTGAGGTCGTGGCCGTGCTCAACGCCGCGCGGAAGACCGGCACCGTCGCCGTGCCGCTGAACTACCGGCTATCGCCGGAAGAGGCGCGCTACGTGATCAACCACAGCGACGCCGAGATCGCCCACGTCGACCACGAGTACCTCCCGCTGTTCGCGGCACTGCGCGACCGCGGCGAGCTGGAGAACGTCCGGCACATCATCGCGGCAGGCGGCCCGGGTGGCCACCCCCAGAACCGGATCCCGGCTGGGGTGCTGACCGAGGCCGACATCGCCGCCGCGCCGGCCGATCCGCCGGACCTCGGGGACACCCCGGGGGCGGGCGGGACGATGATCTACACCTCGGGCACGACCGGCAAGCCGAAGGGCGCGTTCCGGGCCGCCGCCCCGGACCCGGAAGTCTTCGGCGCCCTGCTGAACCTGTTCGGTTACCGGCCCGACGACGTCTACCTCACCTCGGGCCCGCTGTACCACAGCGGCCCGAGCGCGTTCCTGCGCGCCGCCCAGCTCTTCGGCCAGACGATGGTCCTGCAGCGCAAGTTCGACGCCGAAGACTGGCTACGGCTGACCGACACCTACCGGGTGAGCTCGACGTTCGCCGCGCCCGCGGTGATGCGGATGATCTGCGCGCTGCCGCGGGAGGTCAAGGATCGCTACGACCGGTCGTCCATGCGCGTGATGATCGCCAACGCGGCGCCGTGGAGCTACGAGCTCAAGAAGCGGTACGTCGCGGACTTCCCGCCCGGGTCGCTGTTCGAGATCTACGGCTCGACAGAGCTTGGCGTCGACACCGTGCTGCTGCCCGGGGACCAGCTGCGCAAGCCGGGCTCCTGCGGACAGCCGGCCCCGGGCATCGAGATCATGCTGGTCGACGCCGACGGCAATCGCGTCACCGGCACGGGGCCGGACCACGCTGGCGAGGTTTTCGTCCGGTCGAAGGTCATGTTCGACACCTACTACAAGAACGATGCCAGCTACGCGGCGAACAGCCGCGGTGACTTCCACACGGTCGGCGACATCGCGTACTGGGACGACGAGGGCTACCTCTACATCTGCGACCGCAAGAGCGACATGATCATCTCCGGCGGGATGAACGTCTACCCCGCCGAGATCGAGGCGGCGCTGGAGCAGCATCCGGGGATCTACGAGGTCGCGGTCTTCGGGATCCCGTCGGAACAGTGGGGCGAGGTCGTGCACGCGACCGTGGTGCGGTCGGCGGAACCGGCAGGTGCGTCGCTGACCGGCGCGGAGGTGACGGCGTTCGCGCGCGAGCACCTGGCCAGTTACAAGGTGCCCCGCTCGGTGGACTTCGCCGCCGAGCTGCCGCGCACCGGCTCTGGCAAGGTGCTCAAGCGCCAGCTTCGGGCGCCGTACTGGGCGGGCCGGGCAGCGCAGGTGGGTTAGGGCTCCCGCCGCGCGCCCGGGGCGCCCGGATGCCCCATTCGTAAATGACCACGGTGCCCGCGATGACGTCGTGCAGGGCGCGGTTCTCGCGCCCCAGCACGATGCCAAAGAGGCCCAGGCAGCAGAACAGGAAACTGAACGGGAAAGCGATCGTCCGGATGGCGGCGCGTCCTGGCTCGAGAGCGGTCCCGTCGCCGCGCACGACACGGATGCCGAACAGCGCCATGCCCGCGGTCCGGCCGCTCGTCGCCCACGAGCAGCCGAAGTACGCGAGCTCCCACACGGCGAAGATTCCGACGACCACGCCGGATGAGCGGTTCCAGCTGACCAGATTGCCGGTGATGATCTGCGCGCCATAGGAGATGGCCGCCAGGCCGAGCGAGAACGCGCCCACGCTCACCGCCAGGTCGACGGCGAACGAAAGGAGCCGGGAAACCGCGCCGGCGTAGTGTCCCTGGTAGCTCAGGGACCGCTGGGAGGTCACGGCTCGGCCCGCGCGGTACGCAGCGCCGGCGGCGCGGGCCGCTTCCGCCGCAGCAGCAGGTCCACCCAGTGGTCGATGACCTGATCGAGCCGCGCCGTCTGGCAGCGCACGGCGTCGATCGTCTCGCGCACGATGCCGCCTGACGACTCGGCGATGATCGTGCCGAGGTCCGCCTTCTCGACCAGGCTCGCCACGTCGATCCGCTGCGCGAGCTCGTTCACGTCGACCTGGCTGACCAGGGCATTCAGGTCGACCTGGCTGACCAGGGCGTTCAGGTCGAGTTGGCCGACCAGGGTGTTCAGGTCTACCTTCCGCAGCACCGCGTTGATATCGACGCGATCGATGATGGCGTTCACGTCGACCCGGGCGGCGATCTCGTTGACGTCGAGCGCGCCGACCACCAGGTCGACGACGCGCTCGGTGACCTGCTGGGCCAGCGCCTCAGCGGGGTTGGTCGCTCGCCTGAAGTGGTCTCTGGGGCTCACAACAGCCAGTATTCAGGAATAGCCGCGGTTTCGCTGTCATCCCTGACGGATGACGTCAGCGGCAGTCCCTCCCGGACCTGGCTGACATATATGATCTCTCGCGGGCAGTGCCACTGGGGAGCATGTACAGTGCCGGTGCCCTCGATGGCAATAGCGGGGAGGAAAGGTGCGCACGCATCGCTACCGGATCACGATTTCCGGTGGTCTTGGCGAGCTGGGTTATGAGGCGTTTCCTGACTTTCACATTGAGTACGCCGACGGCAATACCGTGCTAATTGGCGAGAATCTCGACCAGGCTGCCCTGTATAACGCGCTCAACCGGATCCTGGCGCTTGGGCTGGAACTGGTGGCTCTGAGTCGGCTGAACGGGGCGCCCGCCTGATATCGACCAGTTCGAGGCCGAGTTCGCGCACCGCCTCCAGGATCGCGTGCAGCTCCGGCTGGCCCAGATCGTCGGACAGCACCGTGATCTGGTAGGCGTGCCTGGCCACAGTCACCTCCTTGCCGGACTTGGCGACATGTTCCCATCCTCGCCGGGACCGCCGGTTTCCAGGTCACCCGCGCGGGATGATCCGCCGCCGCCCGTCGGCTGATTGGCTCGCCGCAGGATCGGAGGTGGGCGATGGCCATGGACACGTTCGTCGTGTTCGCCGCGAGCTACGACACGCTGGGCGCGGCCGAGGCCGACTACCACGCCGTCCGCGAGTTCTACCTGACGTCCGGGCTGCTCGACACCTACGACGCGGCCGTCATCACCAGGGACGATGCCGGGAAGGTCAGCATCGTCGCCAAGCACGAACAGCCGACGCGCCGCGGCGCCTGGCGCGGGCTGGGCATCGGGCTGGCCGGCGGCGCGCTGCTGGCGCTCTTCCCGGCGATAGGCCTCGGCGCCGGGCTGCTGCTCGGCGGGGCGGGCGGCGCCGGCTTCGGCGCCCTGGCCGGACACGTCACCGCCGGCCTGCGGCGGGCGGACCTGAAGGATCTCGGTGAGCTGCTCGACGAAGGGCAAAGCGGGCTCGTGGTCGTGGCCGCCAGTGACCTCGCCGACCGGGTCGAGCGGGCCATCGGGCGCGCGAGCGGGCTGACGAGAAAGCAGCTCACGGCCGACGAGACGGCGCTGGAGGCCGACATCGACGCGGCCGCGCCCAGCCCCGCGCGCGACGCCGACGACAGCTACCGGCAGGCGGTCGCGGCGGCGGAGGCCGCCGTGCGGGAGGCCGAGGCCGCGGCCGCGGCCGCGGAGCAGGAGGCCCAAGGCTATACGACCTTCCAGTTGCCGGGGGACAGCGGCGCCGGCGGCGCCGGCGGGGCGAGCGGGGCCGGCGGGTTCACCGGGTGAGGCGGGGCCGGCTCATTCGGTCCGGGTGATGCGGGCTGAGGCGCCCGTGGGCGATGGTGCTGGCAAGTCAATTCACCAAGCCCCGGCGAGCCCGCCGGGGCCAGACACGCGGAGACCACATGGCGACTCTCACCGCATGGAAGTTCTCGACCCCGCAAGGCGCCGATGTTGCGCTGGACAAGCTGGCGAAGCTGCAGAGCGAGCAGCTGATCACCATCCAGGACGCCGCGGTAGTCAGCTGGGAGGCAGGACGCAAGAAGCCCAAGACCCGTGAGCTGCACGACACTAAGAAGGCGGGAGCGCTCGGCGGCGGTTTCTGGGGTCTGCTGTTCGGCCTGATCTTCTTCGTCCCGATCCTCGGCCTGGCGATTGGCGCGGCCACCGGCGCCCTGTTCGGCTCGATGGCGGACGTCGGCATCAGCGACGCGTTCATCGCCAACGTCAGGGACAAGGTCACGCCGGGCACCTCGGCGCTGTTCGTGCTCAGCTCTGACGCGGTGTTCGACCGGGTGCGCGACGAGTTCGCCGGGTCCGGCGCCGAGCTCATCAGCACCAACCTGTCCGCGGAGCAGGAGGCCCAGCTCCGCGAGGCGTTCGCGAACGAAGACTAACCGTCTGTCCGGCTCCGCCAGCGTGTCCGGCTCCGCGTCCGCGGAGCCGGACACGCGGCGCGCCGGCGGGTCATTGGGAGGACTAATGGAATCCGCGGACTATGACAACGACGACCTGCCGGCGGCGCCAGGCCTGCTGCTCGCGCAGTCATGGCAGGCGACGATCATCGTCGGCGCCATCACCCTGATCCTCGGGATCATCGTGAGCTTTCACCCGGGCGGAACGCTGAACGTCCTCGCGGTCCTGCTCGGCATCCTGGCGATCTGCTCCGGGATTTTCCACCTGGTCCGGGTATTCGGCCGGGGCGCCGGCCACCGGGTATGGAACGGGATCGCCGGCCTGCTGTGGATCGTCATCGGCGTCCTGCTGATCCGCCACCTGAACCTGACGATCGCGGTCGTCGGCCTGTACGTGGGCATCGTGTGGATCGTGCAGGGCGTGACCGCGCTGATCGTCTCCGCGGCGGGCGGCGTTCGCGAGGGACGGGGCTGGGGGATCGCCTTCGGCGTGCTGAGCCTGATCGCCGGGATCGTGGTCACCGCCACCCCGGTCACCTCGCTCACCGCGCTCGCCCTGCTTCTCGGCATCTGGTTCATCGTCATGGGCATCGCCGAGATCATCGGCGGCCTCATGCTGAGGCACGCGGCGGGCGAGCTGTCAGACAGCCTCGCCGACCCGGCGAACGCGCCCGCGTAGCGGCGGGCACGGCAACGTAGCGGCGGCATCGCCACGACAGGAGGAGGCCTGCGATGGGCGTGGAGCGGGAACGGGTAGCGGGATTCGGCCGGCTCGAGGACGGGTTGCGCCAGGCCGGCGAATGGTACCGATGGGGGCCGTATCTCAGCGAGCGGCAGTGGGGGACGGTCCGCGAGGACTACAGCGCGAGTGGCGACGCGTGGAATTACCTGCCGCACGACCACGCCCGCTCCCGGGCCTACCGGTGGGGAGAGGACGGGCTCGCCGGGTTCAGCGACATCGAGCAGCGGCTGTGCCTCGGCCTGGCGCTGTGGAACGGCCGCGACCCGATCCTGAAGGAGCGGGCGTTCGGGCTCACCGGCGAGCAGGGCAACCACGGGGAGGACGTCAAGGAGTACTGGTGGTACCTGGACGCCATCCCCAGCCACGCCTGGAACCGGTGGCGCTACCACTACCCGCAGGGCGAGTTCCCGTACCAGAACCTGATCGACGTGAACCGTTCGCGCGACAAGTTCCAGCCCGAGTACGAGCTCATCGACACCGGGGCGTTCGCCGACAACCGGTACTGGATCGTCGAGGTGACGTACGCCAAGGCCAGCGCCGACGACCTGCTGATGAACATCGCGGTGACCAACGCCGGCCCGGACGCCGACACGCTGCACGTGCTGCCGACGGCCTGGTTCAGGAACACCTGGGCCTGGGAGACGGACGCCCACAAGCCCGCCATGGCGGCCGGCGAGACGGACGGGTCAGTGCAGGTCGACCACCCGTTCCTCGGGCCGCTCGAGCTAGTGGCCGACGCCGGGCCCGACGGCGCGGCTCCGGCGGTCCTGTTCTGCGAGAACGAGACGAACACCCAGCGGTTGTTCGGGTCGGAGCCGATCACGCCGTACCCCAAGGACGGCATCAACGACCACGTCGTGCACGGGGCCCCCACCGTCAATCCCGACCAGACCGGGACCAAGTGCTCGTTCTGGTACAAGCTGACGGTGGAACCCGGTGCCGCGGCCCAGCTCCGGGTGCGGCTCCGGCTAGCGGAGCCCGGAGTCACCACGGCTCCGTTCGGAAAAAATTTCAGTGACGCCCTCCAGACGAGGGAAAACGAGGCCGACGAGTTCTACCAGGAGCTCACGCCGCGGACAGCCAGCGAGGACGAGGCGCTGATCATGCGGCAGGCGTTCGGCGGGCTGCTGTGGAGCAAGCAGCTGTTCTACTACGACGTGAAGCGCTGGCTGGACGGCGACCCGACCCAGCCGACGCCTCCGGCTGAGCGCGAGAACGGCCGGAACGCGAAGTGGCGTAACTTCAACGCGTTCGACATCATGTCGATGCCGGACAAGTGGGAGTACCCGTGGTACGCCGCGTGGGACCTCGCGTTCCACTGCGTGGCGCTGGCGCACGTGGACCCCGCGTTCGCCAAGTACCAGCTGACCTTGCTGTGCCGGGAGTGGTTCCAGCACCCGAACGGCGCGCTGCCCGCCTACGAGTGGGACTTCTCCGACGTGAACCCGCCGGTGCAGGCGTGGGCGGCGCTGGAGGTGTTCGCCGTCGACGGGGGCCGCGACATCGACTTCCTGAGCCGGATCTTCGACAAGCTGCTGCTCAACTTCGCCTGGTGGGTCAACCTGGAGGACCGCGAGGGCAACAACGTGTTCGAGGGCGGGTTCCTCGGCCTGGACAACATCGGCCCGCTGGACCGGTCGCACCTGCCGGTCGGCGGCACCCTCGAGCAGTCCGACGCCACCGGCTGGATGGGCTTCTACACGATCGCGATGGGCACCATCGCCTCGATCCTGAACCGGGCCAGGCAGCGGCCGGCTTCCGATCTCGTGCTCAAGTTCATGGAGCACTACGCCGCCATCAGGGACGCCCTGGCCAGCCAGGGGCTGTGGGACGAGGCCGACGGGATGTACTACGACCGGCTGGTGACGCCGTCCGGGACGGCGGTACCGGTCAAGGTCCGGTCGATGGTCGGCGTCATCCCCGCGCTCGCGGCCTTCGTCCTCGACGAAGACGACCTGCGGTACTCGCTCGTGGTCGGCAAGCAGTTCGCGGACCTGCTGAGCGCGGAGGGCTTCGACGACACCGCCAAGCTCCGGGAGAGCGGCGTGCTGCGCGGCGAGCCGGGCTCGCAGCGGATGCTGTTCAGCCTCGCCGGGCCTGACCGGCTGGAGCGGCTGCTCACCAAGGTGTTCGACGAGAACGAGTTCCTGTCCCCGTACGGGTTGCGCGCGCTGTCCGCCTACCACCGCGAGCATCCCTACGTGATCAGCGTCGAGGGCATCGAGGCGAGCATCGACTACGAGCCCGCCGAGTCCACCACCCCGATGTTCGGCGGGAACTCCAACTGGCGCGGCCCGATCTGGTTCCCGCTGAACTACCTGATGGTCACCGTGCTCGAGCGGTACCACCGGTTCTTCGGCGACGACTTCACGATCGAGTACCCGACCGGGTCGGGCCACCGGCTGACGCTGGACAAGGTCGCCGCCGACCTGTCGGACCGGCTCATCTCCATCTTCGCCGAGGACGCCGGGGGACGGCGGGCGTGCTTCGGCGGGACCGAGCTCATGCAGACCGACCCCGCCTGGCACGACAACCTGATCTTCAGCGAGTACTTCCACGGCGACAACGGCGCCGCGATCGGCGCCTTCCACCAGACCGGCTGGACCGGGGTGATCGCCGACCTGATCCGCCGTCGGCACGGGGAGGTCGAGAGCATCGGGGACGTCCTCCGGCGGATTACCGCGGAGACGCGGGAGCCCCGGCCATGACCGCGCTGGAGGACGCGGTCCGGACCGCGTCCGGGGCCGCGCTTCCTGGCAGCGAGTTCCCGCTCGGCGCGACAGTCACGGAGACGGGCACGAACTTCGCCGTCGCCTCCGGCGCCGCCGACGGGATGATCCTGTGCCTGTTCGACAAGAACGGCGCGGAGACGCGGATCCCGGTCGCCGACAACGACGGAGGGGTGTGGCACGTCTTCGTGCCAGGCGCCGGGGCGGGGCAGGCCTACGGGTACCGGGCGACCGGACCGTGGGACCCGGCCCGCGGCCTGCGCTGCAACCCGGCGAAGCTGCTGCTCGACCCCTACGCGCGGGCGATATCCGGATCGGTCGGCTTCGGGCCCGAGTTGCTCGGCCACTCGGTGTCCGACCCGAACGCGCCGAGCGACGCCGACTCCGCGGGCAGCGTGCCGCGCAGCCTGGTGGTGGACAGCGAGCCGTTCCGCTGGCGGGCCGGCGCCCATCCGGGACGGCCGTACCAGGACACCATCGTCTACGAGGTGCACGTCAAGGGCTTCACCATGCGCCACCCTGGCGTCCCGGCCGAACTGCGCGGCACCTACGCGGGGCTCGGCCACGAGGCGTCCATTCAGTACCTGACCGACCTCGGGGTCACCGCCGTCGAGCTGCTGCCGGTGCACGAGAGCATCCCCGAGGGGTTCCTGGTCCAGCGCGGGCTCACGAACTACTGGGGCTACAACACGATCGGCTACTTCGCGCCGCACCAGGGGTATTCGGCCGCTGTCAGGGCCGGATCGGCGGGCGGCCAGGTCGCCGAGTTCAAGGCCATGGTGGACGCGCTGCACGCGGCAGGGATCGAGGTCCTGCTCGATGTGGTGTTCAACCACACGGCCGAGGGAAACCAGCTCGGCCCGACGTTCTGCTTCCGCGGCCTGGACAACCCCGCGTACTACCGGCTGGATCCCGCCGATCCGTCGCGTTACATCGACACGACGGGCTGCGGCAACTCGCTGAACGCCGGCGATCCCGTGACGCTGCAGCTGATCATGGACTCGCTGCGGTACTGGCTCACCGAGATGCGGGTGGACGGCTTCCGTTTCGACCTGGCCCCCACCCTGGCCCGCCAGGAGGGCGTGTTCGGCACCAGGTCGGCGTTCTTCGACCTCGTCGCCCAGGACCCGGTCGTGTCGCGCGCCAAGCTGATCGCCGAGCCGTGGGACGTCGGCCAGGGGGACAGCTACGACCTGGGCAGGTTCCCGCCGGTGTGGCGGGAATGGAACGGCAAGTACCGGGACACGATGCGAGACTTCTGGCGCAGCCACCCGGTCGGCATCGGCGAGTTCGCGACCAGGTTCTGCGGTTCGTCGGACATGTTCAACAGGTCCGCGCGCCGCCCGACGGCCTCGGTGAACCTCGTCACCGTGCACGACGGCTTCACGCTGCGCGACCTCGTCTCGTACGACGCCAAGCACAACGAGGCGAACGGCGAAGACAACAGGGACGGCACCGACGACAACCGGTCGTGGAACTGCGGCGCCGAGGGGCCGACAGACGATCCCGCGGTGACCGCCCTGCGGTCGCGCCAGTCCCGGGCCATGCTCGCCACGCTGCTGCTGTCGTTCGGCATCCCGATGCTGCTCGGCGGCGACGAGGTTGGCCGGACGCAGCAGGGCAACAACAACGCCTATTGCCAGGACAACGAGATGACCTGGCTGGACTGGGCGGCCGCGGACACCGGACTGCTGGACTTCACCCGGCGGCTGATCGCGCTGCGCCGGGCGCACCCGGTGTTCCGCCGCAGCCGGTTCCTGGCCGGCGCCGAGGCTTCCGAACTGCGCTGGTTCACCCCGGCGGGCACCGAGATGAACGGCGGCGACTGGTCGGACCCGGGCGCCCTGGCGATCGCGCTGTACCTGGACGGCACCGACGACCCCGACCGCGCCGCCAACGGCACGTGGCTGGTCGACGACGACTTCCTGGTGCTGGTGAACGCCTGGTGGGAGCCGCTGGAATTCGTGCTGCCCGCGACCAGGGAGCAGGCCAGGTGGCGAGTCGAGATCGACACCTGGGACCCGGCGGGGCCGGCGGGGCCGGCGGGGCCGGCGGGGCCGGCGGCGCCCGCGGCGCCCGCGGCGCCGGCGGCCGGTGAGCGGCAGGCCGGCGATAGCGTCACCGTCGGCCCCCGGTCAGTGGTCGTGCTGCTGGACCCGCTCACCCCCTGAACCCGCTCACCCTGCGGCTCTCCGCGCCCTTCAGCTTTGCGCAGGGTTGCGCTTCCCATTCATCCTGAACGAGCCCGTGGTTTCTCTCAGGCGGGCTATCGGCCGCGTTCGCACCACGCGGCGCACGTGCCCCGCGGACCGCCGCCGGGGCATGAACTAAACGCACTGCCAAGCATGATCACGAAAGAAAAGCATCCTATACGCACGCTTTTCTTTCGTGATCATGAAACTAGGGGCTGATAACAGCAAGAAGCGAGGACGCTTCCCGACGAGCTGAAGCGCCGTCACGTCCCGGCGTCAAGCCGCCGGTCCAGGTTGACCGCCGCGCTGATCAGCGACAGGTGGCTGAAGGCCTGCGGGAAGTTGCCGAGCTGCTCGCCGGTGCTGCCGATCTCCTCCGAGTACAGCCCCAGGTGGTTGGCGTAGGTGTGCATCTTCTCGAACGTCAGCCTGGCGTCGTTCAGCCGCCCGGAGCGGGCCAGGGCGTCGACGTACCAGAACGTGCACAGCGAGAAGGTGCCCTCGTCGCCTTTGAGACCGTCGGGGGAGGCGCTCGGGTTGTAGCGGTACACCAGGCTGTCGGAGACGAGCTCCCGGTCCATCGCCGCCAGCGTGGACACCCACCGCGGGTCGTGGGGGGAGATGAACCCCTGCAGCGGCATCGTCAGCAGCGACGAGTCCAGCACCTCCGTGTCGTAGTGCTGCGTGAACGCGCCCACCTTCGGGTTCCAGCCGCGCTCCATGACCTGCTTGTAGACGGCGTCCCGTTCGGTAATCCACCGGGCGAGGTCGCCGGGCCTGGCGCGGTGCTGCGCCAGCCGGATCGCCCGGTCCAGCGCCACCCAGGCCTGGACGCGGGCGTAGGTGAAGTTCTTCCGCCCGCCGCGCGTCTCCCAGATGCCCTCGTCGGGCTGGTCCCAGTTGTCGCACAGCCAGTCCATGATGTCGCTGACCGCGGTCCAGCCCTGGTAGGCGATCTGCAGATCCTCGCTGTCGGCGAGGTAGAAGGCGTCCGCGGCCTCGCCGTAGATGTCCAGCTGAAGCTGGTCGGCGGCGCCGTTGCCGATCCGGACCGGGCGCGAGCCGCGCCAGCCCTCGAAGTGCTCGAGCGACTCCTCGACGAGGTCCGAGGTGCCGTCCACCCGGTACATGATCTTCAGCGGCCCTGAGCCGTTGCCCGCCTGTTCGAGGGCCCGGTCCCTGAGCCACACGCCGAACGCGGCGGCCTCCTCGACGTAGCCCAGCCCGAGCAGCGCGTAGATGGAGAACGATCCGTCCCTGATCCAGGTGTAGCGGTAGTCCCAGTTGCGTTCGCCGCCCTCCTGCTCCGGCAGTCCGGTGGTCGGGGCCGCGACCGGGGCCCCGGTCGGCGCGTACGTCATCAGCTTCAGCGTGATGGCCGACCTGGCGACCATCTCCCGCCAGCGGCCGCGGTAACTCGACCGGTGCAGCCAGTCACGCCAGAACTGCTCGGTGTCGTCGTGCAGCTGCTGGGCGGCCTCGGGAGTGACCAGGCGGGGCTTGCCGCCACTCGATTCGAGCACCACCCCGCCGGACTCGCCCTCCCGGAGCGTCCTGGTCCACCGCAGGCCGGCGCCGGCGGACAGGGGCGTGACGCCCAGGTCCTGGAAGGTGGTGCCCTCCGGTGCGATGCCGTGGATGGTCAGCTCCATGTCGCCGGACCGGAACACCGCGCCGTGCTCGGACAGCTCGAGTTCATGCGACGCGCGGCCGTAGTCGAACCGGGGCTGGACCTCGATGGCGAACCGCATGACGCCGCGGACCACGCGGATGTTGCGCACCAGCCGGTGCTTGTGCGTCGCCGGGCCCTCGACGACCGGCATGAAGTCGTGGACCTCGCCGACCCCGTCCGGGGTCATGAACCGCGTGACCAGCACCGCGGTGTCGGGCAGGTAGAGCTGCTTCGTCACGTAGTCGTCGCGGTCCGGCGCGATCCGGTAGAAGCCGCCGCGGTCGGCGTCAAGCAAGGACGCGAACACGCTCGGCGAGTCGAACCGGGGACAGCAGAACCAGTCCAGGACGCCGTCCGTGCTCACCAGCGCCGCCGTCTGGAGGTCGCCGATGAGGCCGTGGTCACTGATGTTGGGATAGCGAGGCAAGGC
>Ga0335075_10008867_pt1 | contig 15389 bp, 12 predicted proteins | sample Lox_Sample_24_FD_206723 | JGI IMG/M metagenome (GOLD analysis project Ga0335075, IMG submission 206723) | Soil microbial communities from Loxahatchee National Wildlife Refuge, Florida, United States - Lox_Sample_2.4 | ecosystem: Environmental > Terrestrial > Soil > Wetlands | place: USA... | reverse complement strand
AGTGCTTTCACCTGCGCCAGCAATTGTCCTTTGTCGTCGCACGCTCCCCGGCCGAAGAGATCGTTTCCACGAATCGCCGGCGCAAACGGAGGCGACTCCCACTCCTCTTCAGGATCGGCCGGCTGCACATCGTAATGTCCGTAGATCAAAAGCGTGGGCTTGTCAGGCGCGCGCGTCCACGCGCCGTAGACGATCGGGTGACCGCGCGTCGCGATCGACTGTACGCCGTCGAGCCCGATCCGCCGCAGTTGCGCGGCCAGCCACGTCGCGCACCGCCGCACGTCGCGTGCATGATGCGGCTGGCTGCTGACGCTGGGAAATCGGACGAATTCCTTCAGCTCCTCCACAAAGCGGGGGCGGTTGCGCTGGGCATACGCGAGCGCGCGGCGCGGACCCATGACCACCTCCCGCTGTCGGCCTACACCTCGTATTCGAATTCACGCTCCGTGCGCCGTTCTCCCGCGCCGTTGCGCCGGTGCCCGTTCTTGTTCGGCGGCGTCGGCTGCGATTTATCCCACGGCAGCACGCGCGTCGAGGTGCTTCGTTTGGAAATGCCCATAGCCTGCGCGCTGGTCAGCCATTCCTCTGACTGCTCGGCGATCTCCAGCAGCAGCGTCTCGAATTGCGCGCGCGTGCCCTGCAGAATGTGCGGCTGAGCGAGCCAGCGCAGAATCTCCCTGCCGGTCACTCCCATGCGCTGCCGTGGCGACGTCACTAGGCGCTCGTTGTAATACCGCACCAGCACCTCTTCAATCACGTCCCACGCGCTGTCGGCGGCAAACAGCCGCTTCACGTCGTCCGCGTTCAGGATCTTGAACGCTTCCTCCAGCAGCTGCATCACCTCCACGCGCAGCACGTTCAGGTGTCCGAAGGAAAGCCACTTCAGGTTATTGCGCAGATCCAGTCCCGCGCGGCGCACGATGGCGATTGAGCCGAAGCTCGGATCGTACGCGCGCTCGCGGATCACATCCGAAATTCGCTTGTCGCGCCAGAACATCGTCACCTGGTGCACGAAATGCGAGAACAGCTTTTGAAATTCGACGTTGGAGCGCGCCCCGCTCGGCGCGGCCCCCCCGCCGTACCCGAAAATCCGCTTGTACGCCGACAGCCGGTCGTTCTTCGTATAGCGCAGCACCTCGCGCCGGTCGAACTGGTACAGAGCGAACGCGCCCTGCCCGCCCGACAGCCGCACCGTGCCGGCGCGGAACAGCTCCTGCAGCTTCTGCACAACCCGGAATACCCCGATCTTCTCGTGCTGCCACAGGTAGTACATATCCCCGACAGCCATGATGCGTTCCGAGGTAATGGTCTCATCGTAGGCTTCCACGCCTGGGGGTACGCGGGTCGAGCCCATGTCCGACGCGGCTTCCGGCCCCAACCCAATCAGGGCGCCCAGCCCGCGGTCGGCTGGAGGCGGCGTCTTGGCATCCGCATCGACCACCGACTTCAGCATGTCGTCGATCTGCTTGGTCAGCGCATCGGCCAGCTGCGGATTGGAGATCAGATCTCCGCCCAGCCGGTCCGCAACCTGCTCGCGCAGAGCTGCAATGCGGTCGTATAAGGATTGATTGTCCTTGTGCAGCGCCATGGATATCCTCCTTCAGTCGCCGCGCTCCTCGGTTCCCGAGCGCCTGTTTCTTTCTTCTGCCGCCCTTCCGGCCAGCCCCCGCTGGCCGGCCGGAGCTCCCGTCGTTACTCCTGCCATGGTTGTGGAACCGGCATGCCCACCTGCTGCGCCAGGGTGATCAGGTAGGACACCTGGTCACGCAGGTCGTCGAGCGACCTCCGCACACGTGGCGTGCGGTAGCCATCCGGCAGCTGCAGGATGTTGGTTGGCGTTCTGGCTCCTTCCACCATCTCCAGCATGGTTTCCATGACCGGGACAACGTTGTTGTACAGCGCGATCCGGCCTCCGTCTTTGATCAGCCGCGGCCCTTCGTCGGTCACCGTGCCCTCGATTTCCGTCAGGATGTCCTCGAGGTACATGCTTGGCACGTGGTGCGGCGTGTTGAACTCCAGCAGCAACTGCTGGCGCTCGTTCGGACCGATGAACACTGAATCCAGCGCGAAGCGCACCTCCGCCACCGTCTCGGCGATCACGTTGAACTGCCGCGAGATCAGGATCAGCTGCGTCCCCAGGAATGCCGGCAGGTGATTCCAGGTGCTCAACTTGAAGTACTCGTAGTTCCCAAGCCATGTCACCAGCAGCGAGGTCATGTAATCGGAGATGACCCGGAAGTTAGTGATATTCTGCTCGTCTTCCACTGAGTTGGAAAGTGGGTTGCTGTGGCCGTCATGCCGGAAATAGATTCCGTATATCTTCCGGATATCTCCCAGCGTTCCACGCACCAGGTCCGGATCCGTCTGCACCGTGGCCTGGTGTCCTGCATGCAGATGGGCCTGCTCGACGCCCAGCAGAATGTGAAAGTACGTGTTCACGCGCAGGATGGAGGGCGGCACCACCGCGAATTGCTTCACAATCTCCGCGATCTGGCTCTTCGCCATGTTGCGCAGCGCCGCAACGTACTCAGGATCGGCCCGCGGATCCAGCGCGTAGAGCCCGTCGAGCAGGGGGAAGGACTTGTCCTGCGCCACCTGCGCCCGCGCATACAGGCTGGCCTGCGCGCCGGTGATCGTCCCCGCCAGATCGGTCTGTACCGTATAACTGCGCGGGTTCCATTTGGACTCGACCCGGCCTTCCCGCTGCGTCAGCGTAAAGGACTGCGTGAGAGCGCCGACAAATCCCTTCGCGTCGCCGGAGTTCGCCTTCCAGCCCAGAATGTCTCCAATGGCCTGCGCCGCTACCTGGCTCAGCCCTCCCTTCCCGGCGGCTCCAATCCCCGGCGCCCCGCTCGAGGGCCGCGCCAGCGGAGACGGCGCAAAGCCCACTTCCTCGGTCAGGATCGGATAGGCGCTCAGGTCTATCTCGGCTCGGGCTGCTTGCTGGAATATGTGCGTTGGCATAACGTTTTCCTCTCCTCAACGGCTGAAAGTCGATCTTCTCAGGCGGTAAGCGTCACTGCGTCGCGAACCCGGCCATTGGTCAACACCTGGAACGTCAGCACTGGATATCCCTGAACCGGAAAGACGCAGGTCCGGTTGGCATCCGGCTGCAGCTCGCCATAATCCTCCCCGTTCGGGCCAATCACTTTCACGGTGCTGCCCGGTGGCAGCTCTCTCAGGATGTAATGGCTCTCATCCGAAACAGCCCCAGCCTGCAGCATCTGCACGGCCGGAACTTTGCGCACCGCCTTGACCACGTGGACCTGCGCCTCGCTCTCGTCCACCTCCAGGCGCGACGGATGCAGGTCGTAATTGGCCGAACGCAGGATTCGTGTGCCTGGCTTTACGGGCTCCATCTTCCATATCCCGTCCGAGCCGGCGGTCAGCGGAAACCCGTCCAGCGTCAAACCGGCGATGTCGGTTACCGCGTTATTGCAGTCGTCCACGATCAGCAGTGTTTCAGTGCGCTCGCAGGGCACCAGGCAAACCGGCAGAGTGTGCGCGCCCTCGCAACAGGCGTGGAAACTGCTGGCTGCCATGCGGCTGCGCACGCCCTCCGTTTCCACGTGCAGGTCGTAGGTCGTCTGCGTGGGCAGCGCCAGCGTGAACGTCCCGTCGAACTCCGTCGCGTGCAGGGTGCTTCTCGCTCCCGCGGTGGGGCCGTTCTGGCCCGTCACCAGTGTGGGCTGCGCCCACGCCTTTGTGATCTTCGGCGGCGTGGCGGGCGTCACTCCCGCCTTTTGGCACCAGCGAGGATCAATGGTGTAGATTGCGATCGGCTCCGTCTGCGCGGCGCGTACCGCAACCACGTCGAAGCTGCACAGGGAAGTGGCACTGGCGAGAAAGCTGATCGGGCCTACCGTCGCCGTGGCCGCGCCCGCTTCCGCCTCACTCCCATACGTCACCACACCCTCCATGGTCAGCAGCGCCTCGCCGGTACCGATCGGCAGCTGGTCCGGGTGCAGATGGATCTGGACAGGCTGGGGGGCGGGTGCCTGCGCGCCTGAGCTGCCCTGTGCCTCCTGCCCGCCGCGCGCGCCGCCTGCTGCCTGTGAGGGCCCGCAGGTGTGCTCGTAGGCCTTCTGGCTCGGATCCGTCGCGTTCTTCACCGTCACCGCCACCGAAGATACTGTGTTCCAGTCCAGAGCTTGCAGCGTCGCCGCATCGTACAGTTGCAGCGTGATGATCGGTTGGCTCGCGGCCCCCGCAACGAGCCCCGCCGACTTTGCTGGCTGCGTAGACGCCGGCGCGGCATTTCCCGCGGCTGTAGCTTGCGTGTTCGTCGTGGATTTCGCCATCTTGAGCTCCTTGTTTGCGATCCTCATTCCCAGCAGCACTGCGATTCACGTCGGCTCACCGAGTTCATTGGCATGTATTTTCTGTCCGACGCTTCGGTTGCGGATCGAAATCGACGTGTTCCCGCTGTGTTCTACCAGTTCCGGCCAGCAGGCCGCCAGGGCTCGATCCGCCGCTTCCAGCGGCTCGCGGCACTCATTGATCGCGTCCCCCATGCTGCCCGCCCAGGCTTTCCACTCCCCGCCCCGCTCGCGCCCCAGAATCGCCAGGCTGCGCATCTTTTCGTAATGAGCCAATCCATTGGCAAACTGCTGCGCTGCCAGCTGCAGCGCCTCCTGGCATTGGGTGAGCGCTCGCCGTGCCCGATCCATATCGACAGGTGGCGCAACCGCCTTCTCCGCGGCACGTGCCGCGTTGCGCGCTTCTTCCAGCCGTCCCAGCATGTCCAGCACGTTGTTCTCGATCCCGTCGGCCAGCGCCGCCCCCGGTTCCGCGGGACGGTCCCCCACCGTCAGCTGCACCGCCACCAGCACGTCGCTCAGCCTCCGGATCTGAACCGACAACGTCCGAAATGTTGCTTCCAGTGCCATTGCCTCACCCGCTTGCCAGAGCCCGGTAGAAATTCTTCGTCACCACCTGCGGCCGCGCCAGCTTCCGAATCAGCGCCAGCCGGCATGCCCCAATCAGAAACCGCTCCGGAATGATCCCCGGATCTGTCCCCCCGGCCAGGCGCTGCGACGCTTCCTCGATCATGGATTGTTCCTTGTGCCCAAAGTTCAGCACCTGCGCCAGGCTGCGACGGCCCAGCGACGGGTATGGCTGATAGCACATCGCGTCCACCGCCGCCGGACACGCGTCTTCAAACGTCCGCAGCAGAGCTTTGGGGATGCTGTTGCCCGTGGGGCGGGGATAGATGCGCAGCCACAGCCGTCGATACGTCCTCGCCTCCGCTTCGAATCCCATGCGCCGCAGCAGCTCGGTGTTGATGAGCATCCGGAAAAACGGTGTCGGATGGGGGCCCACGCTGTTATACCGCGATACCGTCTCCGGCTCCCGCGCAAGAATGTCCATCAGCGAACCCGCGATCAGCGGACCTCCCAGCAACAGGGCCGACATATCCGCGAACATCTCGCGATTCCATCGCACCCACGCCCGCGCAACCTCCGGGCTCATGCCCTCTTTCAGCAATCGCCGGCCAACGCTGCGCGGGACGTGTTTCGACAGCCCCAGGTCGCTCTGCAGATTATGCGAGCACTCGTGCAGCACCGCCCCCAGCGTCCACGGGTTCACCATCCGGTGATACGGCAGCTGGATCAGCGGAAACGGGTTCAGCTGCTTGCCGAGCTTCTTCAGCGGTATCGCCCGCCGGAACGTAGCCGGCGCAAAGCCGGTCGCCATATAGCAAAATGGCGGCGGCGCCGGCACCTCCCGCGCCACACCCAGACCCAGATAGCTCACCCGATAGCAGTCCAGCGCGATCCGGTCGCAGCTCAGCAGCCACTTTGCATAATCCGCCTGCCGCTGGCCGAACAGCTCGAGATAGAAATCCCAGATCTTCTCGATCCCCCGCACCCAGTGATGTGCCTTGGCCTTTTGCCGCACCATTCGCTGCAGATGCGCGGTGTCCGTCTGCCTTGCCGTCGCCGCCGCCGTCCTGCGCACGTCCTTCGAGATATGCAGCAGCCCCGCCCGCAGCCCCCGAATCAGCCGATTCACCGCCTGCAGATGTCCCGGCGTCGGCGCTTCGGCGCCCTTCCCGAACTCCTCCGGCCCGAACGGGCGCAGCGCCGCCGCATGGCGCGCCACATTGATGGACTGCGTCCAGATCCACGTAGCCGCCACGTCCCTCGGCCGGGAGGCCGGCGTGGCCGCCGCGTTTCCCCCCGGACGGGTTGTCGTGCTGCTGGTCAGTCCCTCAACGGCTGTGGCCATGGCTGTTTCCTCGGCGTTGGCAACATCACCACTTCGCGTCCGTGCCGGTCGGCGATCCCATGCTGCGCGAAATCCCCGACTGGCGGCAGGAGCAACTCCGGAAGCGCCTCAGTGCTGCCCGCCTGACGCTTCCGCGTTCCGATCAGCGCAGCAGTTGGCCGCAGCACCGGCAGTACGCGGGAGCCGCGGACGTACCGCTTCTCCCGCACGTGCACACGCCTCCCACCATGCGCCCCGTGCGAACGCCTCCTGCCCGCGCCACCCCGCCGATTCCCGGCCGGCGGTAGCCACGGACCACGCCGCCCCGGGCGATACCGGGCCGGTACCCCAGCGCGCCTTTCCGGCCGCGCAGCGCATAGTGGCCCGGGTAGCCCCGTCCATGACGATGATGGAAGTGGCGCTCCAGCCGGTGGTGATGGTGCAGAGCGTGCTTGCGGTGCCGCGGATTGCCGAGCACATGCCGGGCCTGGCGGGCGAGAGTCCGCACCGCCGCATGCGGCGTCACCCGCCGTCCGTGCGCTGCCTGGCGCGCGACGCTGCCCACCGTGCGCCGCGCGATCGCCGGAACAACCTTGAGCAGGTGGCGCGTCTGCGGGTTGCGGTGCAGAGTCCGCGCCACTTTGCCGATGCTGCGCGTCAGGTGCGGCTGGCTCTTCGTCACCGCCCGGGCGATCTTCGGCAGGATCCTCTTCGCCGCCGGCGCCACCGCCTTCGCCACCACCGGCAGCAGTTTGCTGGCCGCCATCCCGATCAGGGGAAGGAAGTGCTCCGCAGCCTCGTCCTCGGTTTCCGACTCCGCGGCCAGCTGGCCAAGATGTTCCATCATGGCGTCGGGATAGATTCTGCGCGTCAGACTCGATTCGTCCTCGAATTCACCTTCCATCTCGTCTTCGAATTCGCCTTCGAATTCCTCTTCGCCTTCCTCTTCCCCGAGCAGGCCGCCCACGATGTCCCCCAGGCCGCCCAGGAACCCCTCACCCTCGTCCTCGCCTTCCAGCTCCTCTTCGCCCTCGAACTCGTCTTCGAATTCCGGCAAAGCCTCGAGTTCCTCTTCCAGCTCGTACGCCATAATCGCTCCTCCTCGATCAGGGTTGTGTGTGGTCGCCCCGTTGCTGCCGCCGCCCTTAAATGGCGACGCGGCGGCGGCGCTGGTAACGGGTCCGTGCCCGGCGGCGCGGGCGCCGGTAGGCACGGCTCACTTTGCTGTTGCGCACGATCGCTGTCGCAGCCACCTTCGGCTTCCCCAGCACCGCGCGGATATGCTTCGCCGTCGTCCGCGCAATCCGCTTCCGCGTCATCTTCCGCCCGCGGGCGCTTTGCCGCTTCAGCGACTTCATCGTTTTGCGCACGATCGTCGGCACCGCTTTCACGCCCACCCGCGTTCTCCGCCGCTTGCGCAGGATCCGCGTCAGGATCGCCGTGGCCCGCACCAGGTGCGGCAGTATCACACGCAGCTGCCGCCGGTCGCGCGGCGAGATCGCCGTTACCGTCGCCGCGCCGATCATTGCTTCCGCCTCGCTCTCCTGCGCGGCCCGGTACGCCGCTTCCGCCATCACCTCGGCCAGGGCTTCGTTGTGCGTCGGAGAATGCGTCGCAATCTCGTGGGCCATCTCTTCCTCGCCCTCCATCTCCTCCTCGCCTTCTTCTTCGCCCTCCAGCTCCTCTTCGCCCAGAGCGCCTGCCGCGGCCTTCCCCAGTGACGCTCCCAGCGGGCCCAGCAGCGCGCCGCCCGCAATCGGCGCCGCCACCTTGGCTACCGACTTCAGCACCGGCAACGCCTTCTTCAGGAATCCTCCGAACGAGAACAGTTCTCCCTCGTCCTCGAATTCGAATTCATCTTCGAATTCCTCTTCGCCCTCTTCCTCGCCGAGCAGGCTTCCCACAATGTTGCCCAGTCCGCCGAAGAATCCCTCGCCCTCGTCCTCGCCCTCGAACTCCAGCTCTTCCTCGCCTTCGTCCTCAAGCTCCTCTTCGAGCTCTTCCTCGCCCAGGAGACTCCCCACGGCGCTGCCGATCGATCCCAGCAGGCCTTCGCCTTCCAGACCCGCCTCGTCTTCGAGTTCGCCTTCGTGGAACTCGTCCTCCAGCTCCAGTTCCAGTTCGCCCTCTTGTGCGTCCGCCATGATGCAGACCTCCTCCGGATTGATGACAACGCTCAACATCCTGCCTCGCCGCTGCCTGCCTGTCGAGTCGCATTTTGCAGCGACTCCATTCGGGTTTCCCTCAATCGTGCGACGCGCTGCGCCGAAAATGCCGCGAAACCAGGAATCGGCCACCCCTTCTCAGCTGTGGTTGTACCCGCCCGCGCTCGCCTGCGTCTGCGAGTGCCGCGGCGGATTCTTCCTCAGCTGCGCGATCGCCTTCTTCAGGTCCTCCAGCAGCAGCCCCGCCAGATCCCGGCTCACGCCCAGCCGCGTCACCACTCGCTGCACCACCAGATCGCCCCGCTCCGGCGGCATCGCGTACGACGGCACCTGCCACCCCTTGATGCGCAGCTGATTCGACAGATCGTAGAGCGTGAATCCCGGATCCTGATCGCCGGCCATCCGCCATACGCAGCCCGGAATGCCGTTGTGCCCGTCGTGCAGCACCTCGAACAATCCAAGTTTGCGCACCTCGCCCGCCAGCCAGATCGCCACCTCCGCGCAGCCCTGCGTCACGCGCGCGTATCCCTTGCGCCCCAGCCGCACGAAGTTGTAGTACTGTGCCACCATCTGCCCCGCCGGCCGCGAAAAATTCAGCGCGAATACCCGCATGTTCCCGCCCAGATAATTCACGTTGAAGACCAGCTCCTGCGGCAGGTCCTGCGCGCTCTTCCACAGAATCCACCCGCACCCCAGCGGAGACAGCCCGAACTTGTGCCCCGATGCGTTCACTGACCGCACCCGCGGCAGCCGGAAATCCCACATCGTCGAGGCATGGATAAATGGCGCGATGAAGCCCCCGCTCGCCGCGTCCACGTGCATCGGAATATCCAGTCCGGTCTCCTCTTCCAGATCGTCCAGCGCTGACGCGATCTCCGCCACCGGCTCGTATTGCAGCGTGAACGTCGTGCCCAGTGTCGGCACCACCCCGATCGTGTTCTCGTCGCAGCGCCGCAATGCTTCCTCCGCGGACATCAGCAGCCTCGTCCCCCGGCACGGCACCTGCCGCAGTTCCACTTCGAAGTAGCGCGCAAACATGTGCCAGCAACTGTGACATAATCCGCACACCAGGTTCGGCTTCCTCGTGTCCAGTCCTTCTCCGCGCCGCCGCCTTTGCCATCGCATCTTCATGGCCAGCGCGCCCAGCATCGCTGCTTCGCTCGACCCCGTCGTCGAGCAGCCCCGCACGTTGGCCCGCTCCGGCGCGTTCCACAGGTCGCCCAGCATCTGCACGCAGCGCGCTTCCAGTTCGGCTGTCTGCGGATATTCATCCTTGTCGATCAGATTCTTCCCTAGGCACTCTTCCATCAGCTGCTGAATCTCCGGCTCCACCCACGTCTGGCAAAACGTGGCCAGGTTCTGCCGGGAATTGCCGTCCAGCAGCAGCTCGTCATGCACCAGCTGATACACCGCGCCCGAATTCGTCTCCTCCTGCGGAAATTTGAATTTCGGCAGCGGGTGCGGCAGGAACACCGTCCCGGAGATCTGCTCGTCCAGGTGCTCCACCACCTCGTCTCGGCTGTGAATCGACACGGCTCCATCCTGCCGCGCAGCTCGCGGGCTTATCATCATAGGAATCCGTGCCCCTCGGCCGGAAGTCACTCATTTGAGCGAAGGCAGTTAGAGCATCAGGATTGAAAAGCGGGGAATGTTCGGATCCGCCGTCTGCCCGTCAGAAACGGAAGCCCGGCCCGGTGGCCACGCGCAGGTTGTTATCGTGGTTGTTCGCTCCGTTATCGGAAGTCGTCGCGACGTAGTCGGCCTTCACCAGGTGCAGCGATCGTGCGCCAGCTTGGCAGGGGCGGAGCCGCTTTCTCCCGCGGCCCGCCGACGGTCGCCCGCAATCCTGTTCTCCCCGCCTGCTGGCGCCCTGCCGTTTCCCACAAATGTTGTTCACACAACATACCGCCTCCTCATTGGCTGTGCAGCGACTCCCCGCAGATCCACCACGCTCCGCCCGGGGAACGCCCCAGATGCACGCGATCCGCCGCGCTGCTGAAATCCATCAGCTCCTGGGTCAACCCTGGTACCGCCAGCGCCTCCGTCAGCGCCTCGGCCAGCGACAGAACTCTCCGCGATCCGCAAATCGCGCACGCCGCCGGCCGCGCCTCATCCCGCGACCACATCTTTGGGCTCTGCCCCGACCGCAGCGTCAGCTCCCGTTGCTCGATTTCGACCATTACCCGACGTCTCTTCGTCATGCCAACCTCGCCCGAGGACCAAACACCCTCGGCTTTCACACAGGAATTCCCCAGTCCGCCTCGCTTTTGCTCTCCGGGGAAGCCTTCTGACTGAGGGTTTCTGTGCGTTGTCGCTCCGCCGGGAGGCAGAAGTCCTCAAAACCGGCATCAATCGTTCTCAATTTTTCTCAAGAGCCTCAACGTCCCGGGAAACGGGCACACTGGTCGCCTCAACCACGTCATCAGGGAGCTCCCCATCCGGCGATTGCGCGGCCCCTCCCGTTGATCGGGCAGGGAACTTCTCACCCGGCGAATTTTCCCGCTGCGCACACGCCTGCCCAACGCCAACGCCGGCCCACGCCCACGCTCCACGGGAAGCGCCTTGCTCCCTCAGCCTTGGCATCTTTGCCCAGCCACTTTCGTCGAATCCGGCGCAGCCGGAGGAGCCGCGCAGTGTGGGCAGCGGCTTACGGGTGCGGCGGCGCCGCGGTGTGCTGCGGACTCGCCTGCGCGGCTGCTGTTTTCCTCCGCGCCTCCGCCGCCTTCACGCGCTCCTGTTCTTCTCTGGCTTTCTCTTCCGCTGCCTCGGCATCCGTCACGTAGCGGAATTCCTGCACCCGCCCCGGATACTGCTCGGTCGTGAACACCCGGTTCTGTTTGTCGATCGCAACGCCCACCAGAGCACTGAACTGGCCGGGCAGGTTGCCGTGACCCCAGCCGATGTACGTAAGCAGCTGCCCCTCCTGGTTGAACACCTGCAGCCGGTCCTGCATCTCGTCCGCCACCCAGATGTGCCCGTCCCCGTCGATGGCGATCCCTTTGGGACGCGCAAAATACCCCGGACCGTCGCCCGCCTTCCCAAACGTGCTGATGAACTGCCCGTCGGCGTCGAAGATCTCCACGCGATCGTTCAGCGTGTCGGTCACATACACATTGCCGTCCTTGTCGACCGCCACCCCCTGCGGCGCCGCAAAATCCCCCGGCGTCGTCAGCGCGTGATTCTTCCCGCCCGTGCCCATCCGCCGCAGCAGCTTATACGTGTCCGCGTCGAACACCAGAATCTGATCCTGCTGCGTGTCAGCGACGTACAGGAACCGGTTTTCCGCGTCGATGGCCAGCCCCACCGGATCCACCAGACCCTCCGTGATCTGTCCTGTCAGCTGGTGCTGCGGACTGAACACCAGCACCCGGTGCATTTTTCCGTCGGAGACAAACAGCCGGTCGTCGTCGTCAATCGCAAGCCCGTTGATCCAGCTGAAATGCGCTTCATATCCGTTGCGGATGAGCACCGTCTCGTGCGTTTGCGGATTGAAGATGAAAACTGCGCCCACCTTCTGATCGGCCACATACAGCAGGCCCTTGGAATCCACCGCAACCCCGTACGGCCCCACCAGCTGGAACGGATACGTCTTCGCGTTGGTCTTGTCCGCATCGGGCTCGCTGCCCGCCAGCCGGTCCATCCAGCTCGCCTTGTGTTTTGCCGCCGCGTACTGCGAGTAGTCGATTTTCTCGCCGGCAAAATAATCCTCCCAGCGCACCCGCGCGATGTTGGGCGGGCTCGGCCACACCAGTTTCTTCGGGTCGAAGGCAAACTTGTGCGGCGCGGCGGCCGCCGCGCCAGAGCTAGCCGCGCTCTTCTTCTTCTTCGCCGCATGGGCCCACGAAGGCGCCAGCACGCACAGGGCACCCGCCAGAAGAAGCGCCAGCGCGCGCCGCGGTCGAATCGAAAGCATGGGGATCATCGCTTTCTCCACTCAGTTCCCGGGTACTACCGTGTCGTTCATGTTCATGCGGTTCTTGTGGCACATGTCGCAGAACTGCATGTTGTCGCTCTGATCCTTCACCAGCAGATCGGGCTGCGCGGAGGCGTGCGGCTGGTGGCACGAAAGACAGCTCAGCGGCGTCTTCACCCTGCCCACATGCGTCGGGTCCATCACGTCCGATACGGGATGGCCCTCGACCGGGTGGCCCAGCCCGTAGCGCAAAGGCAGCACCGCAACCTGGTTCGCCTGGTAGTAATTCGCGGGCAGCACGATCGTCCCGTTAAAAATGGCCAGCGTGCCGTCCGGCTGCTTCTGCGGAACCGAGTCGGGCCCGTGGCATTCCAGGCACAGCGCATTCCCCTGCGCGCGCAGCAGGTGATCGTTGTCGCCGCCGTGCGGCGTGTGGCACGTGCCGCAGCCCAGCCCGAAGGCCGGCTGATGATGGTACGACTTCTTCCCGAGGTCCCCGATGTCCGTGTGGCACCCCACGCAGATGCTCACGCCGTCCGTCTTCGGTAATCCCGGCTCGCTGCTCGCGTGCGGGCTGTGGCAGTCCGTGCAGTCGCCCATCGCCCCCGGATGCTGCACCTTCGCCGTCTGGATCAGCTTGTCCTTGTCTCCATGGCAGGTGATGCACAGCGATCGCGCGTCGCTCTGCGTCAGCACCACTTTGCCGTCCTTGGCCGCGGCGTGGCACGTGTCGCACGCACCCGCCGCGAACGGCGGATGCGTGTACTTCGCCATCAGGTGCGGCCCATCCGACTGGTGCGGATCGTGGCACTCCAGGCAGTCGGCCGTCGCGAAGGGCTGGTTGTTGTGCGCCTTCTGCAAATCCGCGTCCTTCGCGTCGTGGCAGTCCAGGCACAGCGCGGGAGCCGCCTTCGTCAGGTGGAAGCGATTCTCCGCCGTCGCCTCCGCTCCCGTCTTGTGGACCGTGTGGCACGTGTCGCAGCCCATATCCAGCGCCGCATGCCGGCTCCCGCCCGCCGCCACGTGCAGCCCCGTCTGGTGGCATTGCAGGCACAGGTTGCTCTTCTCGTCGCCGGAGGCCGGCTTCAGCAGTTGGTTCTTGTTGTCGCTCGAGTGCGGGTCGTGGCACACCAGGCAGTCGCGGCGCGCCGGCGGATGCACCGTGCCCTGGAGATGTGCGGCGTCCTTGTCCGCATGGCAGCTCAGGCACAGCGAGCGCGGCGTGGCCGTGATCAGCTTCACGCGCGTGATATCCCGGTTCACCCGGATCTCATGGCACGCCAGGCATCCCAGCGACATCGCCGAGTGTACGGACTTGCCCTTCGCTTTGTCCCCGTGGCACTCCAGGCATTTCTCTGAGGGTGTGTTCTTGTCCAATGGCACCGGATGGATATCGGCAAAGGCGGACGCCGCCATCGCCAGCAGCGCCGCAAGCGCGAGGCTCGCCGATCGCCGCCCGCTCCCTCGCGGGCAGAACGAGCCGGCGCCCGCCGAACGGCGCGACACCATCGGAATCCACCCCATCATCGCCATGGCAACCCCGGTTGGCCCGCAGCTCTCACACCGGAAATTACAATCCGCCCGCAACAGCCATGGCTGTGAGATAGATCACGCGCGCCGCCCAGGACCGCGCGCTTTCCCTGCGCCCGTGTCGCGAGGCTGAACATTCCTGGTCCCGCCCTCAAGGCGCTCCCTGCGCGCGCCGATGAGCAGCGCAGGCACAGGGAGGCACTGCGGCCGTGAATCGGTGCATACATCTCATGGTTTTCCTGCTGGGCGTTTCCGCAATCGCCGGCGCTCAGCTTGTTGCTCCCACAACCGATGTCCTGGGCGCTCACCTCAACTACGGTCGCGGCTGCACCGCCTGTCATGCGCCCCACAGCGGGGCCAACGGCAACGGCATGGCCAGAACGGCGGACGCGAGCTCCGGCGCCGTCGCTCTCTGGGGCGAGGACGCCTCCGGCCTCTACGGCAAAACCATCGTCACCGGCGGCGGCAGTTACGTCGAAGTGCTGCCCACCAGCATGTCCGCCACCACCCCCGACGTCGAGGGCATCATGACCTGCCTCACCTGTCACGATGGCAACTATGCCTCCCAGGCCATGATGAAGAACCGCCTCTACGAATCCCTCCCCGGCACCTACGGCACCGCCAACCAGGTGCCCACCCTCATCGGCTCCAGCGGCGGCGGCTCCGCCAGTTACCTCGGCCAGCATCCCGTGGGCCTCAGCGCCTCCATCGTCTGCGGCGGCTCCGCCTGGGACTGCAGCCAGGCCAACGGCGTTATCGCCATGAAAGGCCCCAACTCCAGCAGGTTCGTCAGCAACTACGGCTTCTTCGTCAAGCCCGCCAGCTACAACAACACCGCCGTCATCATGTGCACCACCTGCCACGATCCCCACGTCATGAACGTCGTCACCGTCGCCTCCGCATCGGATTCTGGACTGCCCGCCGGCACCTACGCCACCATGTTTTTCCTGCGCGGCCCCTACAATCCCAACGACCCCAACCCGCAGTCGAATCAGACAGCGCAGTTTTGTCGTCAGTGTCATGCTGACCTGTCCAACGAAATGAATGGAAGCACCGCGCGCACCATTTTCTAGGTCACCGCCTGATATTCAGCCCGCGGCGAACCTGCAGTGCCGCTGCGGTCACCGTGCCGTCCGGATTGTGGTTGTAACCGTGGCAGCTCAGCGTGCACGTGTTCGAGGCGTGGTTGTACGCGATCGGCTGCCCTCCATTCGGCGCCACCACGTTCACGTCGAAATTCACCAGACGTTCGCCGGTAATCGTTCCGCTCACCGCGCCCATCCCGTGCGCCGTATGGCACACCGAGCAGCTGAAGCCCGCATTGATGTGCAGGCTGTGCTGATTGAAGCTCGTGTTTGCCAGGATTTGCGATAAGTCGTGGCATTTTGCGCACAGCGCATAAGGCCCGTTCACGCTCGTATCCGGATTCGGGAACAGGTTGGTAATCAGCGCGCCCGGCGTCGGCGCCTGGCTGAATTCGTAACGCCGCTCCAGAATGTGCGTCCACTTCGACCCATGCGGTCCGTTCGCCCCCGTTCCCCCGAATTCCCGGTTGTCGTCGCTGTTGTGGC
>Ga0335075_10008864_pt1 | contig 15392 bp, 11 predicted proteins | sample Lox_Sample_24_FD_206723 | JGI IMG/M metagenome (GOLD analysis project Ga0335075, IMG submission 206723) | Soil microbial communities from Loxahatchee National Wildlife Refuge, Florida, United States - Lox_Sample_2.4 | ecosystem: Environmental > Terrestrial > Soil > Wetlands | place: USA... | reverse complement strand
CAGCAGGATCTGGTTGGCCGGCGGCGGCGTCACCACCGTCCTCGAGGAGGTTCGAGAAGCGCCGGTGCGTCCGGACGACGAGCACAGCGGCGACGCCGAATTGACCAGTCCGATGCCGGGGTCGGTCGTCGCGGTGAGCGTAGAGGAGGGCGCCGACGTAGCGGCGGGCACAGTTGTGGTCACCGTCGAGGCGATGAAGATGGAGCACGCGCTGGCCGCACCCGTCGACGGAGTGGTCGAACTCCTGGTCGCCGTCGGCGACCAGGTCAAGGTGGGCCAGCCGCTGGCCCGGATTATCGCGGGCGGCAACGTAATACCAGAAGCAGAGGACGAATGACTAATTTCCTGTCTGGCGCGACGCTGCCGGACGAGTACCAACAGTTGGCCAAGACGGTCCGAGATTTCGCCCAAACCGTCGTCGCACCGGTCGCCGCGCAGCACGACGCTGAACACTCGTTCCCATACGAGGTGGTCGACGGAATGGCCGAGATGGGCCTGTTCGGTCTTCCCTTCCCGGAAGAGTTCGGCGGCATGGGCGGTGACTACTTCGCGCTATGCCTGGCGCTGGAGGAACTGGGCAAGGTCGACCAGAGCGTCGCGATCACGCTGGAAGCCGGTGTCTCGCTGGGCGCCATGCCGGTGTACCGGTTCGGCACCGACGCACAAAAGCGGGAATGGCTGCCGCTGTTGGCAAGTGGTCGTGCCCTGGGTGCATTCGGTTTGACCGAACCCGGCGGTGGCACCGATGCCGGCGCAACCAAGACCACCGCGCATCTTGACGACGGCCATTGGGTGATCAACGGGTCCAAGCAGTTCATCACCAACTCCGGCACCGACATCACCAAGCTGGTGACCGTCACCGCGGTGACCGGCGAGCGGGACGGCAAGAAAGAGATTTCCTCAATCCTGGTGCCGGTGCCCACGGCAGGATTCACCGTGGAGCCGGCGTACAACAAAGTCGGCTGGAACGCCTCGGACACCCACCCGCTGAACTTCGACGACGTGCGCGTGCCCGAGGAGAATCTGCTCGGCGAGCGCGGCCGCGGGTACGCCAACTTCCTTCGGATCCTCGACGAGGGCCGCATCGCGATCGCCGCATTGTCCACCGGCGCCGCGCAGGGGTGCGTCGACGAGAGCGTCAAGTATGCAAAGGAACGCGAGGCGTTCGGTCAGCCGATCGGCCGATACCAGTCCATCGCATTCACGATCGCACGGATGGAGGCCCGCGCTCATACCGCTCGCACCGCCTATTACGACGCCGCAGCGCTGATGCTTGCCGGCAAGCCGTTCAAGAAGCAGGCGGCGATCGCCAAGTTGGTGGCCAGTGAGGCGGCGATGGACAACGCGCGTGACGCGACCCAAGTCCACGGCGGCTATGGGTTCATGAACGAATTCGCCGTGGCCCGGCACTACCGGGACAGCAAGATCCTCGAGATCGGCGAGGGCACCACTGAAGTGCAGTTGATGCTGATCGCGCGAGAGGTGGGACTGTGAGTGAGGTAAACGGGGAACACCCGGTCAGGACGGTCGTTCAGCGCGGGTTGTGGTTCGAGGAGTTCGAGACCGGCGTGCGTTACCTGCATCGCCCGGGACGGACCATCACCGAGGCCGACAACGTGTTGTTCACGACGTTGACCATGAATACCCAAGCGCTGCATCTGGATGCCGCGTTCTCCGATGCGCTGCCGCCGTTCCACCAGCGATTGGTCAACTCGATGTTCACCCTGTCGACGGTGGTCGGATTGTCGGTCGCGCAGCTGACGCAGGGCACCATCGTGGGCAATCTCGGCTTCTCCGAGATCGCGTTCCCCAAACCGCTGTTCCATGGCGACACGCTGTACGCCGAGACCGTCATCACCGAGAAGCGGGCATCGAAGAGCCGTCCGGGGGAGGGCATCGTGACGTTTGCGCACACCGGCCGAAATCAGCACGGTGACGTGGTTGCCACTGCGAGCCGCAAGACCCTGGTGCGGATGCGGCCACTTGAGGCCGCTGACGGGGAGGCGTGATGGCTCTGCAGAATCCTGGGCCGGCATGGCTTTTCTGCCCCGCCGACCGTCCTGAGCGCTATGAAAAGGCAGCTGTCGCAGCGGATATCGTGATACTCGATCTCGAGGACGGATGCGCTGCCGCCGACCGGCCCGCTGCCCGCAAAGCCCTGGTCGACGTCCAGCTTGACCCGGCCCGGACTGTGGTGCGCGTCAACCAGTTCGGGACCACCGATCAGCAGCTCGATTTGGCGGCTCTCCAATGCACGGGCTACGACACTGTAATGCTGCCGAAATGCGAGACGCCCGAACAGGTTAGCGCGTTGGCGCCGCTGAACGTCATCGTCTTGGTCGAATCGCCGATGGGTGCGCTCGCCGTCACCGAGACGGTATCGGTGGACAACGCCGTCGCGGTGATGTGGGGTGGCGAGGACTTGTTCGCGGTGCTCGGCGGTACTGCTAACCGCTACCCGGACGGGACATACCGCGATGTGGCCAGCCATGTCCGTTCGCAATCCCTGCTGGCCGCCAAGGCCTACCGCCGCCTCGCGTTGGACTCGGTCTATCTCGACATCAAGAACCTCGATGGGCTGCGCGCCGAAGTTGACGATGCGGTCGCGGTGGGCTTCGATGCGAAGGTTGCTATCCACCCAAGCCAGCTGCCCGTGATACGGGACGGTTACGCGCCGTCCCCGGACCAGGTGCAGTGGGCGCGACACGTTCTCGCCGCAGCCGCCGATGAACGCGGTGTCTTCGCATTCGAGGGCATAATGGTGGATGCGCCCGTGTTGCGGCGAGCCGAGCGGATCGTGCAGTTGGTGGCTGGCTACGGCTGATACGCGGCTTGTAGCAGTCCCGGTTTTCGGGTTTGCTACGACCCGTCGCACACCCGCGCCGGCCGTTGGTTGGAGGCGGTATGGCTGAAGCTGCTGTGACGCCGATGACTGTCGACCTTGAGCCCGTTCAACTCGTCGCTCCCGACGGAACACGGACAGCAGAGGTCCGCTACAGTCGTGAGCTTCCGGCGGAGACCCTGTGCTGGCTCTACGAGATGATGGCGGTCACCCGCGATGTGGACGTCGAATTCATCAATCTGCAGCGGCAGGGTGAACTCGCATTGTTTGCGTCCTGCTGCGGCCAAGAGGCGGCACAGGTCGGTGCGGCAGCCTGCCTGCGCAAGACCGACTGGCTGTTTCCTCAGTACCGCGAATTGGGCGTCTATCTCGTGCGCGGCATCCCGCCCGGCCATGTCGGTGCCGCCTGGCGCGGAACATGGCATGGAGGGCTGGATTTCACCAAGAAGTGCTGCGCTCCGATATCGGTGCCGATCGGCACCCAAACCCTGCATGCGGTCGGTGCGGCGATGGCTGCCCAGCGGCTCGGCGAGGACTCGATGACGGTGGCCTTTCTCGGTGACGGCGCCACCAGCGAGGGCGACGTGCACGAGGCACTGAATTTCGCGGCGGTGTTTAAAGCGCCGTGTGTGTTCTATGTACAGAACAACCAGTGGGCGATCTCGGTGCCGCTGCGGAGCCAGACTGCTGCCCCGTCCATCGCGCATAAGGCCATCGGGTATGGCATGCCCGGTGTCCGGGTGGACGGCAACGACGTGTTGGCGTGCTACGCGGTGATGGCCGAAGCCGCGGTCCGCGCCAGAACCGGCGGGGGTCCGACGCTGATCGAGGCGATCACGTACCGGCTTGGCCCGCATACCACTTCGGACGATCCGACGCGATACCGCAGCCAGGACGAACTCGACCGGTGGCAGATGCTCGACCCGATTCCGCGCTACCGGACTTATCTCGACAGCCAGGGACTGTGGTCGGAGCGGCTGGAAGGCCGCGTCGCGGCCCGGTGCAAGCGACTGCGGGCCGACCTGCGCGATGCGGTGTTCGCGGCGCCCGACATCGACATCGACGAGGTCTTCACCACGGTGTACGCCGAAATGACACCGGGGCTCGAAGCGCAACGCCAACAGTTGCGCGCTGAAATAGGCCGGGAGGTGTGATGACCCAGATCGCCGAGCCGCCAACCCATCAGACGGCAGATGTGTTCACCGTTACGCCGCTGACCATGGTCCAAGCGCTCAACCGGGCGCTGCACGACGCGATGGCCGCCGACGACCGGGTGCTGGTTTTCGGCGAGGATGTCGCGGCGCTGGGCGGTGTTTTCCGGGTGACCGAAGGATTGACCGCGACGTTCGGCCCGCAGCGTTGCTTCGACACCCCGCTGGCCGAGTCCGCGGTGATCGGCATCGCCGTCGGCTTGGCGCTGCGTGGCTTCGTACCCGTCCCCGAGATCCAGTTCGACGGATTCTCCTATCCAGCCTTCGATCAGGTGGTCAGCCACCTGGCGAAGTACCGAACCCGCACCCGCGGCGACGTCAACATGGCGGTCACCGTGCGGATACCGTCGTTCGGCGGTATCGGTGCGGTCGAGCATCATTCGGAATCCACCGAGTCCTACTGGGCGCACACCGCAGGCCTGAAGGTCGTGGTGCCGTCCACACCCTCAGACGCCTACTGGCTGCTGCGCCACGCTATCGCCTCTCCGGACCCGGTGATGTTCTTAGAACCCAAGCGACGCTACTGGGGTCGCGAGGTCGTCGACACCGCCCGGCCCGGACTTCCGATCGGGCGGGCGTCGGTACCACGCGCCGGTACCGACGTCACCGTGCTGACCTACGGCGGCCTGGTGGGTACGGCGTTGTCAGCCGCGGAACTAGCTGCTAGCCAATATGGTTGGAGCCTTGAGATCGTCGATCTGCGGTCGCTGGTCCCGCTGGATTTCGACACCGTGGCCGCGTCGATCCGCCGCACCGGGCGGTGCGTGGTGTTGCACGAGGGACCGCGGAGCCTGGGCTACGGCGCCGGCCTGGCCGCCCGCATCCAAGAAGAGCTGTTCTACGAACTTGAAGCACCGGTGTTGCGCGCCTGTGGGTTTGACACCCCCTACCCGCCGGCGCGACTAGAGAAATTATGGTTACCCGGTCCCGATCGGCTACTGGATTGCGTTGAGCGCGTGCTGGAGCAACCGTGAACGCCCCTGCCGATGACGATCGCGTCAAGGCGTTCATCGTTCCCGACCTCGGCGAGGGCCTCGAGGAGGTGACATTGTCGTGCTGGCGCGTCGCGGTCGGTGACGCCGTCGAACTCAACCAGCCATTGTGCTCGGTGGAGACCGCCAAGGCCGAAGTCGAGATCCCGAGCCCATACGCAGGCCGGATTTTCGACTTGCATGGCGCCGAAGGTGATGTGCTGAAGGTGGGCTCGCTGCTGGTACGTATCGACACCATGCCGGGCGCGACACGGGAGCCCCCGGCGTCGACCGGTGCTTCGTCCAACGGTGAGTTGTCGAAGCGGAAAGCAGTCCTCGTCGGATATGGGGCCGATGATGCACTGGATACCAGCCGAAGGCGTCCGAAAGCTAAACCTTCCGTACGGAAACTGGCTGCCGAGCTGCTCGTGGATCTCGGCAACGTGCCGACGGGGCCCGACGGCCTGGTCAGCCGGGAGGCCGTGTTGGCAGCGGCGGGAGTGGGCACCGAGCGGCCCGGAGTGTCATACGACGTGTTGCCGGTGCGTGGGGTTCACGCTCACATGGCAGAGCGGATGACACTGTCGCGCAGCAACATCCCTGATGCCCACGCCAATGTGCAGGTCGACTGCACAGCTCTGATACGACTTCGCGACGAGGCCATTTCGCCGTTCGTGCTCACATTGCGGCTCCTGGTAATCACGTTGACGCACAACAAGATTCTTAACTCCACCTGGGTTGACGGCCCGGACGGCCCACAGGTGCACTCCCATCACGCGATCCATCTGGGTTTCGCGGTCGCCACACCCCGGGGTCTGCTGGTCCCAGTGGTCGCCGACGCGCAGGACAAGACCACGCGCGAACTCGCCGAGTGCGTGGCGCGGCTGACTCGGGATGCTCGTGCCGGCACCTTGAAACCGGCCGAGCTTGCGGGCTCGACGTTTACCGTGTCGAACTTCGGTGCGCTGGGACTCGACGACGGCGTGCCGGTGATCAACTACCCGGAGACGGCGATCCTGGGCATGGGCTCACTCAAACCGCGGCCCGTGGTCCTCGACGACACGGTCGTCATACGTCCTCAGATGACGCTGACCTGTGCTTTCGACCACCGCGTGGCCGACGGCGCCAACGTGGCGCAGTTTTTGGGGGAGTTGCGCCGGTTCATCGAAGCTCCGGAGACGGCGCTGCTCGATTTGTAGCGGTCGCGCTTACTTACGTTGCGCCGTGGCCAGCCGGGCGGCGAACTCCGGTGACTGGATCGAGGTGGCCTGTGGCCCGAGTTCGATGTCTTTGGCGAGTTCGTGCTGTTCGGCGTCGACCGATCCCGGGCTGGCGGTGGCGCGCATGGTGGCTTTCGTTGCGAGCACGACCTCGCGGGGGGCAGCTGCGGGTCCGGCGGCGAGCTCCAGCGCCGCAGCCACTGGATCTTCGGCGACGCTGAGCGCCAGCCCGTGCCGCACAGCGGATTCGGCGTCGAATCTCATACCGAACAACAAGGCGGCCCGGGCCACCTGCGGTCCGACCGCGCGCTGCAGCATCCAGGTCGCCCCGCCGCCGGGATGCAGACCCAACTTCTGAAAACGCGTATCGAACAACGCGTTCGACCCGGCGATGCGCACATCGGCGGCCAGCGCCAGGTTCAGACCCGCCCCGACGGCCGGGCCGTTGACGGCGGCGATCGTGGGCAGCGTGCACTTGCCGACGGCCATGAACCCGTCGTAGATCCGTTGCAGTCCTTGCTTGGCCGCGCCGCCCAGGGCGCTGAGGTCGGCGCCCGCGCAGAACGCTTTGCCGGCCCCCGTGACGACGACGGCATGCACCTCCTGGTCGGCTTCGGCGCGTTCTACCGCTGCCCGCAGCTGCCGGGACATTTCTTCAGTGACGGCGTTGCGGCGGTCAGGGTCGTTGACGGTGAGCAACGCGACGTGGTTGTCGACGCTGAACAACACCAGGTCGGGCTGGGGCATCGGTTACCTCCGAAGGTTCGCCGCCGACGGCACATAGTGCACCATCCGAGGACATCTGCCACACAGACCTCGTTGGCCACAGTGGCTGCTGACAACGACAGGGTAAGTCAATCGGCTACCTGAGCATGTGGCCGGCGCTGGTCGGCGACCCGGCCACGCTCAACTCCCTCATCTAGGAAGTGTCAAGGATCAGCCGACACCGCTGTCAAGGATCAGCCGAAACACTGTCAGGCACCACCCGAAGACAAAATGTCACGCATCAGCCGAGGTAATATACCTGCTCTGCGCCCCCGGCAGGACTCGAACCTGCGACCACAAGATTAGAAGTCATGTGCTCTGTCCAGCTGAGCTACGGGGGCCGGAGACTACTAAGCCCAGGTCAGTCTAGCCAACGGCGCATCAGGCGGACTCCCGGCGCGCAACGCCGAGAGAAATGTCCTTGGCAGGAACGGTGATTCGGCTAGTGTGAGGCCCGCCACACACGTACGCTACCGGCGGCGTGTGCTCAACGGCGAGGGGTGGCAGGCATGACCGTAGCCATAGATGTCAGAGCGCGGTACTCGCATGCGCGCGCCGAGGTGGTGCGCCAGGGCCTGCAGCTCGCCGCAACGCCGATCGGTGCATACCGGACCGGCGCCCTGCTGCTGCGTGGCTACCCGACCGTGGTGCGGTTCGTGGCCGAGTGGCTATCGGCGGAATTTCCCCTGCACGTGGTCACCGGGCATGCGCTGTCCGGGGTGACGCCACTGTCGGTTGGCCGTGTTGCGACGGGCTGGGCGGCGCAGCGTGCGGACCGCATCTTCTCCGCCGCACTGGCGGACTCCTTCGGCCCCCGGTATCGGGAGAAGGTCCGTCATCCGATCAGCGATGGCCCTGCGTGCGCCCGCCGCGGGGGGCTGTTGCAAGCAACCGGGCATCGCCGCCGTTACGCGGCGCAGACCTCGGATATCGCCTATGGCCCAGACGGTCGCGTCCACCTCCTGGACATCTGGCGCCATCCCGCCGTCAAGGCGGGCGACCGGGCGCCGGTGCTGGTCCAGATCCCGGGCGGTGCATGGACCGTCAACGGTAAACGGCCTCAGGCATACCCGCTGATGGGGCGGATGGCCGAACTGGGCTGGATCTGTGTGTCGATCGATTACAGCAAGAGCCCGCGCAACGCGTGGCCGGCGCACATCGTCGACGTTAAACGCGCTCTGGCCTGGGTCCGCGACAACATCGCCGAGTACGGCGGCGACCCCGACTTCATCGCGGTAACGGGCGGCTCTGCCGGTGGACACCTGGCCTCCCTGGCCGCTCTCACCGCTAACGACACGCGACTGCAGCCCGGCTTCGAGGATGCCGACACCACCGTTCAGGCTGCGGCACCCTATTACGGTGTCTACGACCTGACCGATGTCAAAAAAATGCACGAAATGATGCTCCCGTTCCTCGAGCATTTCGTTATGCAAGCCCGCTACACCGACCAACCGGCACTGTTCGAATCGGCATCACCTATTTCGCACGCGCACCGCCAGGCACCGCCGTTCTTTGTGCTGCACGGCGAGAACGACTCGGTGATTCCCAGCGTGCAGGCGCAGGCCTTTTGCACCGCCCTCCGCGACGCTGGGGCGCCTACCGTCTGCTACGCCGAGCTTCCCAACGCCCACCACGCCTTTGACATGTTCGCCACTGTCCGGTCCCGGCTGGCTGCCGACGCCGTCGCCGACTTCTTTGGCGTTGTTTACGGACGATATCTCCGCTCGCGATCGACGGTTTTGGGCCGTCGGGCAACCTCGGCCAGTTGAATTGTTCGGTGCACAACCGTCTGCATCTTTTCAATTCGGCAGCCCGCCAGGGTATTTCGCAGGACATTGCGAACACGTTTAACCTGGTGTTCTGATCCGCACAATCGGCTACCGCCACCGCGCCAACCGGGCTAGCGTTGGAGTGGCCCGCGGCGCAATGCTGGGCCTCGGCAAAGTGACTGGCGCGTCGAGAAGCGGGCCTGGTGACAGGACGGAGGAGGGCGGGTGGCTGAGACGGTCGACGCGGCCGGATTGCCCGCGGCGCTGGGGCCGGTCGATTACCTCTTGCACCGCGGGGAGGCCAACCCACGTACCCGCTCGGGCATCATGGCTTTGGAGATCCTCGACACCACCCCGGACTGGGACCGCTTCCGGACCCGCTTCGAGAACGCGTCCCGACGCGTGTTGCGGCTGCGCCAGAAGGTGGTCGTACCGACCTTGCCAACGGCCTCGCCACGCTGGGTAGTCGATCCCGACTTCAACCTGGACTTCCACGTGCGAAGGATGCGTGTTGCTGAACCAGGCTCGCTGAGGCAGGTATTCGATCTGGCCGAGGTGATGGTGCAGTCGCCGCTCGACATCGCCCGACCGCTGTGGACGGCCACCCTGATCGAGGGCCTTGCCGACGGGAAGGCCGCCACGCTGCTGCACCTCTCGCACGCCGTTACCGACGGTGTCGGCAGTGTGGAGATGTTCGCCCAGATCTACGATCTCGAGCGGGATCCACCGCCTCAGTCGACACCTGCCGAACCTATTCCGCAAGATCTCTCGCCCAACGACTTGATGCGAGAAGGGCTCAACCACCTGCCCGCCAACGTCGTTGGTGGGGTCTTGGGCGCGGTAGCGGGAGCCGTATCGACGGTCGGCCGAGCGGTGCTCAACCCCGGGGCGGCAGTCGCGGGTGCGGTCGACTACGCGCGCTCCGGAGCGCGAGTCGTCAGCCGGGCCGCCGAACCGTCGCCGCTACTTCGTCGCCGTAGCCTGGCCACCCGCAGCGAAGCACTTGACATCCCGCTCGCCGACTTACATAAGGCGGCAAAAGCCGGCGGGGGCTCGATCAACGACGCCTACCTGGCCGGTCTGTGCGGTGCGCTGGGCCGCTACCACGAGGCACTCGGGGTGCCGATCGCCACGCTGCCGATGGCGGTACCGGTCAACCTGCGAGCCGAATCAGATCCGGCCGGTGGTAACCGGTTCACCGGCGTCAACCTGGCGGCCCCGGTAGGTACAGCCGATCCAGTAGCCCGCATGAAGAAGATCCGCAAGCAGATGACCGAACGGCGTGACGAGCCCGCGATGGACATCGTCGGTTCCATCGCCCCGGTGTTGAGCGTGCTGCCGACGCCGCTGTTGGAGTCGATGACCGGCTCGATCGTCGGCTCCGACGTCCAGGCCAGCAACGTCCCGGTCTTTCCCGGTGACACCTTTCTGGCTGGTGCAAAGATTCTGCGGCAGTACGGCATTGGCCCGTTACCCGGCGTGGCGATGATGGTGGTGCTGATCTCGCGGGGCGGTTACTGCACCATCACCGTGCGCTATGACCGCGCCGCGGTGCGCGATGAGGCGCTGTTCGCCCGGTGCCTGCGGGAGGGTTTCGACGAGATCCTCGCGCTGGCCGGCGAACCCACCCTGCACGCGGTGCCCGCATCCTTCGACGCCGAGCCGTCAGGCCCGGAGAGCCGATCGGTGGCGAGTTCATGACCCGCGCCAACGAGGACGGCCAGTCGCGGAAGTCGACGCGTGATGTTCGGTTGCCCGGGTCGGTCGCCGAAATCATGGCCAGCCCACCGGGACCCAGGATCGGCGCGTTTTTCGACCTGGATGGCACGTTGGTGGCCGGCTTCACTGCGGTCATCCTCACTCAGGAGCGGCTGCGCCGACGCGATATGGGCGTCGGCGAGCTGTTCAGCATGGTTACTGCGGGTCTCAACCACCAGCTTGGGCGGATCGAGTTCGAAGAACTGATCAGCAAGGCCTCCGGTGCGCTGGCCGGGCGCGCGTTGAGCGACTTGGAAGAGATCGGCGAGCGGCTGTTTCTGCAGAAAATCGAGTCACGGATTTACCCGGAGATGCGTGAGCTGGTCCGCGCGCACCTGGCCCGCGGGCATACCGTGGTGCTGAGTTCGTCGGCGCTGACCATCCAGGTCGGTCCGGTGGCCCGCTTCCTCGGCATCATCAACACGCTCACCAACAAGTTCGAAACCAATGACGACGGGGTGCTCACCGGCGATGTGCTGAAGCCGATCCTGTGGGGACCGGGCAAGGCCGCCGCAGTCCAGAAGTTCGCCGCCGAGAACGACATCGAGCTCAAGGACAGCTACTTCTACGCCGACGGCGACGAAGATGTCGCGTTGATGTACCTGGTTGGCAACCCGCGGCCGACCAATCCCGAAGGCAAGATGGCCGCCGTCGCCCGCCGGCGCGGCTGGCCGATCCTGCGGTTCACCAGCCGGGGCGGCGGCGGTATCGGCTCCCAGCTGCGCACGCTGGCCGGCTTCGGCTCGATCGTTCCGGTGGCGGCCGGCGCAGTGGGTATCGGGCTGCTGACCCGCAGTCGCCGTCGTGGCGTGAACTTCTTCACCTCGACCTGGTCACAGCTGTTGTTGACTGCCAGCGGCGTCAATCTCAATGTCATCGGCGCCGAGAATCTGAAGGTCCAGCGTCCGGCGGTGTTCATTTTCAACCACCGCAACCAGGCTGACCCCGTCATCACCGGCGCGCTGGTTCGCGATAACTGGGTGGGCGTGGGCAAGAAGGAATTGGCCAGCGACCCGGTCATGGGCACGCTCGGCAAGCTGTTGGACACCGCATTCATCGACCGCGACGACTCGGCCGCCGCGGTCGAGACACTGCACGAAGTCGAAGAGCGCGCCGAGAAGGGCCTGTCGATCGTGATGGCCCCCGAGGGCACCCGTTTGGACACCACCAGCGTCGGGCCGTTCAAAAAGGGCCCCTTCCGGATCGCGATGACGGTCGGCATCCCGATCGTCCCGATCGTCATCCGCAATGCGGAAATCGTCGCCGCGCGGGACTCGATGACGATGAATCCCGGGACGGTGGATGTCGCTGTGTTCCCGCCGATCTCGGTCAGCGATTGGACCCTGGAGACGCTGCCGGATCGGATCGCCGAAGTCCGCCAACTCTATGTGGACACGTTGGCCGACTGGCCGGTCGACGAGCTGCCCGAAGCTGACCTATATCGCCGCGGAAAGAAGGCGGCGCCGAAAAGGACGCCGCGCAAGGCCGCGCCGGCGAAAGCCGGGACGGCCAAGGCCGCGAAAAAGGCCCAGCCTAAAACCGCGGCGAGCAAGGTCACCAAGGCCCAGCCACGCACGCCGCGGCCGAGAGGACGATCGTGACCAGATCGACCGCTGAAGCCGGCACCTTCACGACGACCGACAACGTCTTGGTGTTGGCGTCGGCGTCCTCGCCGGTCGAATCGGAACTGCTCGCGAAATGGCTGGACCAACAACGTTCCCGGCACCCGGAGACCAACCTTGAGGTGCTGCCACTGCCGGCGAGCGATTCTCCGCCCGCCGCCCTTGCACAGCTGGTCGAACAGCTCGAGTCGGACGAGGACCGGTCGATCGTGCCGGTGCGGGTCTTCTGGATGCCGCGGGCCGATGCGTCGGCACTAAACCGGGTGGCGGCGTTGCTGCCGGGACGGAATCCCTACCAGCCCAGCGAGCGTCACCAGCGCCACATTCTGCGTGTGGATCCCTCACGTGCCCAGGTGGTGGCCGGCGAATCGGCCAAGGTATCCGAACTTCGTCAGCAATGGCGAGACATCACGGTTGGCGACAACCCCCGTGACTTCGCGCATTTCGTCACCCGCCGAGCACTGCTGGCGATGGAACGCGCCGAATACCGCATCCTCGGACCGCACTACAAGTCCCCGCGGCTGGTGCGGCCGGAGATTCTGGCGTCCGCGCGATTTCGCGCCGGCTTGGAAAAGATTCCGGGTGCCACCCTCGAGCAGGCCGGCAAGATGCTCGACGAACTGGCCACCGGGTGGAGTCGGGTATCGGTCGACCTTGTCTCCGTGCTGGGCAGGATGTTCAGCCGGGGATTCGACCGCGAGATCGACTACGACGAGTATCAGGTGGCGGCGATGCGCACCGCGCTGGAAGCTCATCCGGCCGTGCTGCTGTTCTCCCACCGGTCCTACATCGACGGCGCGGTGATGCCGGTGGCGATGCAGGAAAACCGACTGCCGCCGGTGCACGTCTTCGCCGGTGTCAACCTGGCATTCGGAGTGATGGGACCGCTGATGCGTCGTGCCGGGGTGATCTTCATCCGGCGCAATATCGGCAACGACCCACTGTATAAATACGTACTCAAGGAGTACGTCGGTTATGTGGTGGAGAAGCGCTTCAACTTGAGCTGGTCCATCGAGGGCACCCGCTCGCGCACCGGGAAGATGCTGCCGCCCAAGCTCGGACTGATGAGTTATGTGGCCGACGCGTATCTAGATGCCCGCAGCGACGACATTCTGCTGCAAGGGGTTTCGATCAGCTTCGACCAGCTGCACGAAACCGCCGAGTACGCCGCCTATGCCCGCGGCGGCGAAAAGCGGCCTGAGGGTCTGAGCTGGATGTACAGCTTCATCAAGGCCCAGGGCGAACGCAACTACGGCAAAATCTACGTCCGCTTCCCCGAAGCCGTCTCGATGCGAGAGTATCTCGGCCCGTCACACGGCCCGATTGTCTCGGACGAAGCCGCCAAAAGGCTTGCACTGCAGAAGATGTCGTTCGAAGTCGCGTGGCGGATTCTGCAGGCGACCCCGGTAAATGCGACCGGCCTGGTGTCGGCGCTGCTGCTGACAACCCACGGGTTGGCGTTGACGCTGGGGCAGCTACACCACACCCTGCAGGACTCGCTGGACTATCTCGAACGCAAGCAAACCCCGATGTCCACCAGTGCACTGCGGCTGCGCACGCCCGAAGGCGTCCGGGCGGCCGTGGACGCGCTGTCCAACGGCCATCCGGTCACCCGCATCGACAGCGGCCGAGAACCGGTGTGGCGCATCGCCCCCGAGGACGAGCACACCGCGGCGTTCTACCGCAACTCGGTAATACACGCGTTCCTGGAGACCGCCATCGTCGAACTGGCGCTGGCGCATGCCGGTCACGCCGAAGGTAATCGGCTGGAGGCGTTCTGGAATCAGGCGATGCGACTGCGAGACCTTCTGAAATTTGATTTTTACTTTGCTGATTCGGCAGCATTCCGGCAAAACATCGCCGAAGAGATGGCGTGGCACGAGGATTGGGAAGCGCACGTCGCAGGGGGCGCCGCCGAGATCGACGCAATGCTGTATGCGAAGCGACCGCTGATGTCGGAGGCAATGCTGCGGGTGTTCTTCGAGGCCTACGAGATCGTCGCTGATGTGCTGCGCGATGCGCCGACGGGTATCGGTGAGAAGGAGCTCACCAAATTAGCGCTCGGTGTCGGCCGCCAGTACGCCGCGCAGGGCCGAGTGCGCAGCAGCGAGCCGGTGTCCACTCTGCTGTTCGCGACCGCACGCCAGGTCGTCGCCGACCAGGGCCTGCTGAAGCCCGGGCCGGACTTGGTCGAGCGCCGGATCGCATTTCGCCGAGAATTGCGATCCATTCTTCACGATTTCGACCACGTGGCACGCATCGCCCGCAACCAGTTCGTTGCCCGCGAGGTTGAGGCGCGGGGCACGGACCGGCAGCATTAATAGCCGGGGGGCAGGTGCCCATACTCTTGACGCATGACCTGCGCTTCAGCCACTAAGCGCGGCGCGGCGGTGTGGCCGCTGCTCGCCGGAGTGGCGGTGCTCGCCGGCTGCACCGCGGCCGGGGTCGGGGCGCTGTCGGTGGCTGCTGCGCTGACCGCGACCGGATTACCCGACCCGGGTCCGGTCACCACGCTGGGCTTGCCGTTCGTGCGGGCGGCCGGGGAGATCGCGGCCGTGGTGGCGGTGGGAGCGTTCCTGTTGGCCGCGTTCTTGGTTCCCCCGCAGAACAGCGGCGTCCTCGACGTCGACGGCTACCGTGCGGTCCGGGTCGGCACGGTGGCGGCCGGGGCGTGGGCCGTCTGCGCCGCGTTGCTGGTCCCGCTGACGATTTCCGACGTCTCTGGTCAACCGATTACCGCCCACCTCAACCCGGCGACGATCTGGTCGCTGGCCAGCCTGATCAACATCGCCACGGCGTGGCGGTTGACGGCGTTGCTGGCCGCGGCCGTGATGCTGGCAAGCCTGCCGGTGCTGCGCTGGTCGTGGACGCCGCTGCTACTGGCCGCGTCCCTCGCGACCCTGATACCGCTCGGGTTGACCGGCCACTCGTCGGCGGGCGGTTCTCATGACCTGGCCACCAACAGCCTGCTGATCCATCTGGTGGCTGCGAGCCTGTGGGCCGGTGGCCTGCTGGCGCTGCTGGCCCACGTCATCCGCGGCGGGCAGCACGCCGACCTGGCCGCGCGACGATTCTCCAGCATCGCGTTGTGGTGCTTTGTCGCGATTGCGGTCAGCGGAATCGTCAACGCCCTGGTGCGAGTTCTGCCGTCAGACCTGCTCACCACCGACTACGGGCGGCTGGTCCTCGCCAAGTTCGTCGCGCTGTGCCTGCTCGGTGTCGTCGGCTGGCGCC
>Ga0335075_10008863_pt1 | contig 15393 bp, 14 predicted proteins | sample Lox_Sample_24_FD_206723 | JGI IMG/M metagenome (GOLD analysis project Ga0335075, IMG submission 206723) | Soil microbial communities from Loxahatchee National Wildlife Refuge, Florida, United States - Lox_Sample_2.4 | ecosystem: Environmental > Terrestrial > Soil > Wetlands | place: USA... | reverse complement strand
TAGCACCGCATTGGGCATTCGCGTCAATCATCGCATCGGGCGTGCTGGGTCCCGCTGAACCGCTTAATTTTCACGCATGGTTCGCAAGTGGAGGGTCCAATCGTTGCTCACGATCCAACTCGATCGGCCGTGACCGACAGCTATATGGAAGGATAGAATCCGAAGAATCGCGCGCAGCTGCGAGCACCACTCAGTCTGGGGTGGGGGGCCTCAACGGAGCTGCGACTCGGAGACGATACAAGAAGGGGCTATCTGTGAGTAAGGAACGCATCAATCTCAAGCGCGCTTGCATGGTGGCCTTGATGGCCTGGATTGGCACGAGCGCGCACGCATCGCAGTTCTTGGTGCCTACGGATCAGCAAGCCATTGTGCAGACCGGTAATGGGGCCCCGGCTACGCTGAAGCTGGAAACCATCCCGGTTCGCAAACCTGGTGAAGGCCAAATACTGATTCGTATCTACGCTGCATCGGTCAATCCGGCGGATTGGGCGCAGCTCAGGCAACCGAGGGCCGTCCCGGGCCTCGACGTATCGGGCGTAGTTGCCGCGGTCGGACCGGGTGTGAAGGATCGGCTAGTCGGTACGCCCGTCTTTGGTATGGTCGACCGTACCGGAGGGGACGGGGGCTACGCTCACTATGCGCTCGCAAATGCAACCAGCACGGCGCCAAAGCCCCGGAGTGTGAGCTACGCATCGGCGGCGGGACTCGGCGTCGTGGGAGTTACGGCGCTGGGTGCCCTCGATGAGGGTCAAGTGCACGCGGGTGCTCGCGTGCTGATCACGGGAGTTGCGGGTGGGGTGGGCAGTGCCGCCGCGCAGATTGCCCTGGCCCGTGGTGCCACCGTGCTTGGCACCGCCTCGGCGCGTCATACGACGTACCTACACCGGATTGGTGTCAACGAGATCATTGATTACACGAAGGGCGATATTGCCGGCCGAGCCGGGATGGTAAACGTGGTCATCGATACGGTCGGAGGCAGAGAAGCGCTCGAGGCATTTCGGGCGTTGCAGCCCGGTGGCCGCTTCGTCAGCACTGCCCGGGCCGCCGTCACGCCAGAGCAATGCGCGAGCGCGCACGTGCGGTGCTTCGGCTCGCCCGGGCACGCCGCGAGCGCACCGGTGAGCATGCTATTGCAGGTAGCGAAATTGGCCGGCGATGGGAATCTACGCATTCACGTGGACCGAATCTATCCTCTAGTGCAGGCGGCCAAGGCGCTCCAATATAGTCACGGCGGTCACGCGGAGGGCAAGATCATCCTCGCAGTCACGCCTCAGGGAGGGGCTCACTAGCCGCGGCTACGCGCAGAAATTCATCGGGGACTGCCGCAGTACGCCGCACTCGCCTATCGCCGACTTGGGTCGGGAGGATCCGCCCAGTACTTCAACGTCGGCTTTCCCGGGACCTGCATCTTTCTCGGGCTTCTCGGAATGTTCGGCGCGGTGTTTTTTTGGACGACAAATGCTCACATAAGAGCACAGACGATCGTCCTTCATGCGATTGGAATCGTTGGAATATGGCGTCTCTTGTCGATGCGTTGGGCATGTCAGATCCGGCGTACCTGTATACAGCTTCGTCGACGTTATTGCTCTGTGAGGGTGCCCTCATCGACTTCTGGGGCAACGTTGGAACCCGTTACGGAGCAGGTTCGCACGGCGCTTTCGGTGTTCGGTGCACGAATGGATCATGATCACCGGCGCTAAGACCCCGACCGGCCTTCGCGCACGTCCGCTTTGCGCCTAGGGAGGCTCAGCGTTGGTCCAAAGCGCAGTAAATGCTGGTCTGTAGAACCAGCCCAATGCGGCAATCCAGACCAAATTCAAAGTTCCCCATGGCCAGTTACCAGTCAGGACAAGGTGAAACAAGAAGATCACAACCACGACGGGCGCCAATATCACGATTCCCAGCGGCGCTGTTCGGCGAACAAGCAACGCCGCACCGCCGACGAGACACGTAACCGCGAGCAAAGGATCCATAAAGTGGCTCGCTGTAAGTGCGTGCTGGAAGGCAATCGCGCCGGCCGCTACCTCGCGGCGGGTGGCGTCCCGTCCTAACGCGTGGCTTACGAGCCATACTCCGCCGGTGAGTACGTACCAGAGGGCAAATACCCATCGGCCCGTGATGCCAACATACTTCGACAGCATAAGAAAGTCTCGCTCTGGGGACTAGATCACAAAGCTTATCGTAGGATGTCGACGACCGCTTTTAGGCACCCAATTCTCCAGGCTGACCGACCGCAGATGGTCCGTTTGCCGACGGCCGGGCTTGGAGTACACCTCGCTACCTACCCCGGGTCCGCCGCTGGCTATCTTGATGCTGCGGTTACAGACACGGGTACGATCTTTCGAAGCAAAATGCGAAATCACTTCTCGTATATAACACTTAGACAAGCCAGTTTCCTGCCCAACTCCAGCATCAATCAGCCTGATATTTGACAGCGCCGCGGGCTCGCGCGCACAGTTCCCCGCGCATACAGATGCTCACAAGGAATGTGGGTCGCTTCAGCCGAAGCCAACAAAAAAAGGAGGGTCTCCATGTATCGCAATACTCTGCTCAGAGCCATGGCGGCCGTGACGCTCGGCGTCGCGGTGATCGGCGCCAGCGCTGTCGCCGCCGGGACTTCCCCGTTTCTGGGCACCTGGGTTTTGAATATTTCCCAGTCCCCGAACTCCGGATACACCAGTGAAACCTTGACGGTGACAGACGCCGCGGGTGGCAGCCTGCACGTGACCATCGATGGCACCCGGGTGAATGGGGCGACGTCGCGTATGGAATACACCGCGGCGGGTGATAACAAGTCCGTGCCCGTGACCGGCAGTGCCGATGTGGATGCGGCAAAAATCAAATTGAACGGCAATGCCGTGACCTATGCCTTCCTTAAAGCGGGCAAGCGGCTTCGGTGGGGCACGCTGACCGTCTCCGCCAACGGCAAAAGCATGCACGGCTCCGTGACGACCGCGATGGCAGATGGCAAGCGGGTGAAGTCACCCATGGTGTTTGATCGACAATAGCGAAGCTCGCAGGCTCGGCCGCCGGTTAGCGCTCGCTGTCCATGTGCGCCAGCTGCGCCTCGGGATAACGCGCGCCGGCTGCGGCGTCGGGCGGTACGGCGCGTTCGATGTCCGCCATCTGTGCCATCGATAGCGTCACCTTGAGCGCACCCAGCGCCTCGCTGAGCTGATCGCGCCGGCGCGCACCCACGAGGGGCACGATGCTCATCTGCTGATCGGAGGCGCGCGCGAGCACCCATGCGATGGCGACCTGTGCGACGGATGCGCCCAGCTGCTGCGCAACCACGCGTAGCCTCTCGACCAGCGCCAGGTTCGCGTCGAGGTTCTCGCCCTGGAAGCGCGGCGCGCGGGAGCGAAAATCACCCGAGGCGCGCTGGCCGGTCCAGTGGCCACTGATCAGTCCACGCGACAACACCCCGTAGGCCGTGATGGCGATACCAAGCTCGCGGCAGGCCGGCAGGATCTCGCGTTCGATGCCGCGCGAGATCAGGGAATACTCGATCTGCAGATCCGCGATGGGGTGCACCGCCTGCGCTCGTCGCAGCGTTGCGGCACCGACCTCGGACAGGCCGATATAGCGTACGTAGCCCTGCTGGATCAGCTCGGCGATGGCGCCGATCGTCTCCTCGATCGGCACGCTGGGGTCGAGGCGGGCAGGTCGATAAATGTCGATGCAGTCCACGCCGAGCCGCTTGAGCGAATAGGCGACGAAATTGCGGACGGCGGCCGGTCGGGAATCGTAGCCGTTGAACTCACCGGGTCGGGGACCGCGCAGCGCGCCGAACTTCACGCTGATCAGCACCCGTTCGCGCCGCACGCCCTGCAGCGCCTGCCCGACGAGCAGCTCGTTGTGCCCCATGCCGTAGAAATCGCCGGTGTCCAGCAGGGTGATGCCCTGCTCGAGCGCGGCGTGGATCGTCGCGATGCTCTCGGAGCGATCAGCCGGGCCGTACATATCGGACATGCCCATTGTGCCCAGACCCAGCAGCGAGACTCGCGGGCCATGACGACCGAGCGACTCGTATTCCATGCAGCTCTCCCCCGGCAGCCTCCGGCGGCAGTGTCCGCGCCGGCAGTGGTGAATTCAACTGCCGCGGTGCTTAAGGGAGAGTGCCTGTGCGCTGCTCATGCTCCGTGGCGCGCGGTCGCCGCAGCAGCGTGCGGCTGCGAAGCCGGGCGCAGGCGCGCACCCAGGGGTGGGGAGGGCAGTGCGGGACGGTCATGCTCGAGCCAGCCCGTGATGTCAGGCTGCGGCAGTTCGCGCGAGCCAATGAAGTAGAGCACGACGAGCAGCACGATCGAGGCGATGGCCAGCAGCATCAGGATCCACAGCCCGTGCTCGATGCCCAGGACGTTCAGGCTCGAGCTGACGGAGGCCTTTCGTGCCACCTGCAGCATGACGGGGCCGAGCAGGAAATCGGCGACGGAGCGCACCAGCTCCACCAGGGCCAGCAGCCGGCCGAGGATCTTGACGGACAGGGCAAACCCCGTGACGAACAACGCCGGGGAGACAGTCGCTCCCGCTCCCAGTCCGAGCAGGCCGATGCCAGCGAGGTTCGCGATCGAAAGCGCCGCTTCGTGGGCGCCGCGCATCAGCAGCCATCCGCCGGCGACCAGCGTGAGCATCCCGGCGAGAATCAGCGGCGGCAGGTAGCGGGTACGCAGCAGCGCGCGCAGCAGCAGCGCCGCAAGGCCCACACCCAGAAGCTGCGGCCAGAACAGGCTCACCGCCGCGAGCGCCGGGCGATGCTGCACCTCCAGCAGCAGCGGGATGCGCAGCTCAATGAATCCGACATAGATGGCGCCTGCGAGCATCGCCACCAGCGTGCCGATCACCGGATAGGTGGACCACATCAGCTTGACGGGCGAGAGCGGCTCGCGCTTGTGGTATTCGATCAGAAGCAGCAGTACCAGGCTCGCCAGTCCGACGCAGAGCGGCACGAGAAAGCGTACCGAGCCGAAACCTCCGGTGCCCAACTCTCCGACCGCCCAGAAAGGCAGCACCGTTGCCATCAATCCAAGCAGCAGGCCCACGGCATCGACAGGAAGATCCGGGTTCTGCGGTGACTGCTCGGGCAGCGTCAGGGTTGCAAGCGCGAGCACGGCGGAGCCGATCAGCGCGAGCCCGCCATACATCCAGCGCCACCCATCGATTGCCGAGACCCAGCCTCCCAGCAGCGGTCCGGCTGTCACGGCGCCGAAAAAGCCGATGTTGATGAAGGCTGCGCTCAGGGGCATGCGCTCGGCGGGGAAGCGCCGGATGACGGGCGGCAGCGCGATGACCAGCAGCAGCCCGGTGGCCAGGCCTTCCAGCACGCGGCCCAAGCCATAGACGAACACCGCGGGGGCCAGCGCCGCAATCAGCGAGCCGAGGATGAATGCCGCCTCGGCGAAAAAGAACAGACGTCGCGGCGTGAAACGATTGGTGAGATCACCGCCCAGCAGAGCGCCGAAGGCGTAGCCAGCGGTGGAGATGCCGGCGACGATCTCGAGCGCGCGGCGACTCGCCGAGAGCGCCCTCATCAGCTCGGGCTGGTAGAGCGAATCGGCGGTGGTCAGCACCACGTAGGGTGCAAGGGCCAGCACGGCGACGGCCAGAGAGATTCCGTAGTTCTTTTCGAGGGGGTAGCGCATGCCCGCCACCCTGGGGCCGCAGCAATGGCGCTGCAGCAGGCGCCAATGCCCTCTGGTGGATAGGCGCGGTGCTGCGGGCCATCAGCGCCGTCCGATGAAAAAAATTCCGCGCATTGCAATTTGCCCGTACGACAAAGTTGCTTCGGCGCTGCCGCAGCGCTGCGACGGCACATGGCGGACAAGCAACGATCGGCAGCCGCGGCGGGCGCAGATCAGCCCGTTTCGGAACCCCGACCCTGTCCCACTGTTGCGCTCCGAATCGGGAGTGCGTGTGTGGTATGTCGATTGCAACGTCAGTCTATTTTTCCGCACAGGCGGTCCATGCGAGGAAGCCCCTATGGCGAACGCAGGCAGTGACAGCTGGGATGAAGGGCGCACACGACAGCTCGCAGCACGATCCGGCAACGTTCCGCGATCCAGCAATACTGCGCGATCCAGCGACGATGCGGTGCGACTGGCGCGCGCGCTCGGATGGTTCAGTATCGGACTCGGTGCCGCTGAGCTGGTGGTGCCGCGCGCGCTGGGCAGGGTCGTCGGCATTCAACGCCCCGGGACGATGCGCGCGCTGGGACTGCGCGAGCTGGCCGCGGGGGCGGCCATCCTCACGCGACCGCGCGAGCCGGCGTTCCTGTGGTCGCGCGTCGCGGGCGATGCGCTGGATCTCGCTCTGCTTGGGGCCGCTTTCGGAGCGCGCGATGCACGGCGTGGACGCCTGACCGCGGCGCTGGGCACCGTCGCCGCGGTGACCGCCGTGGACGTCGTCGCGAGCCGGCGCCTCAGCGCCGCGAGCCTGGACCGGCAGGCCGCGCCGGTGGAGATTTCCCTGTCGGTGGCGGTTGATCGAGGGGCCGAGGAGCTCTACCGCTTCTGGCGCAACCTGGCCAATCTGCCGCGCTTCATGAGCTCGGTGCGCGAGGTGCGGCCGCTGGATGGCCTGGCTCCCGAACAGGCGCGACGCTGGCACTGGGTGGGACTGGCCCCGGTGGGCTCGCTGGAGTGGGAGTCCGAGATCACCGACGAGCGTCCCGGTGAGCTGATCGCATGGCGCTCGAGCTCCGTGACACCGCTGGCCTTCGAAGGCACCGTGCATTTCGCAGCGGCGCCCAACGGCGAGGGCACGCTGGTGCGGCTGCGCATGCGCTATGCCGGCGGCGGGGGTGCGGCCACGGCCGCCGTGGCGCGGATGCTGCGTCAACTGCCGCGTCAGCAGATGAAAGCGGAGCTGCGCCGTTTCAAGCAACTCATCGAGACCGGGGAGATCGCCACCATCGACGGTCAGCCCTCGGGCGCGCGCGGCCCCACGGTGAGGTGGTTCCAGCGCCTCATCCCGCCGACGAAAAAGAGCCGGCTGGCCGGCTCTGGCGACCAGGATGCGTCGCATTCGAGGCAGCCATCGGCGCGAGCAGGTGGCGCCCCGAGCGCCGAGCGATATACCACCGCGGAGGGTGCGCAATCATGAAGGCGAACTGCTGGTATGGAACCACGGACGTGCGTGTCGAGAACGTAGCCGACCCGCACATCATCAATCCACGCGACGCGATTGTGCGCATCACCTCCACTGCGATCTGCGGTTCGGACCTGCATCTGTACGATGGATACATTCCGACCATGCAGCAGGGCGACATCCTCGGCCATGAGTTCATGGGCGAGGTCATGGAAGTCGGGCCCGGTGTCAGCAATCTGAAAGTCGGCGACCGCGTGGTCGTGCCATTTCCGATCGCCTGCGGCGCCTGCTTCTTCTGCAAGCGCAATCTCTGGTCGCTGTGCGAGAACACCAACCCCAATGCCGTGCTCGCCGAGAAGCTCTGGGGCCGCTCACCCTGCGGCATCTTCGGCTACTCGCACCTGGTGGGCGGATATGCCGGCGGACAGGCCGAGTACGCGCGCGTGCCATTCGCCGATGTGGGACCGATCAAGATCGAGGATGGCCTCTCGGACGAGCAGGTCCTGTTCCTGTCCGACATCCTTCCGACCGGCTACATGGCGGCCGAGAATTGTCGCATTCAGCGGGGCGACACCGTCGCGGTGTGGGGGTGCGGTCCTGTCGGGCAGTTCGCCATCGTCAGCGCCAAGCTGCTGGGCGCAGAGCGCGTCATTGCGATCGATCGCTTCGAGGAGCGGTTGCGAATGGCGCGCGAGCGAGCGGGCGCCGACCTGACGCTCGACTACTCCGCGGTGGACATCAACGAGGTGCTCGACGATCTGACCGGTGGCCGCGGGCCGGACGCCTGCATCGATGCCGTGGGCATGGAGGCTCATCTGCCGGGCGTGTGGGGTCTGTACGATCGTGCGAAGAAGGCCATGCGCCTCGAGACCGATCGGGGCGGTGCGCTGCGCCAGGCCATTCAGGCCTGTCGCAATGGCGGTGTAGTGTCGGTTCCCGGTGTCTACGGTGGCCTGATCGATTCGATGCCGATGGGAGCGTTCGTCAACAAGGCCCTCACGCTGGTGTCGGGGCAAACCCATGTGCACCGCTACCTGCGTCCGCTGCTCGAGCGCATCCAGAAAGGTGAGCTCGATCCGAGCTTCATCATCACGCACCGGCTGGCGCTCGATGAGGCGCCGCAGGCTTACGAGATCTTCAAGCACAAACAGCAGGAGTGCGTGAAGGTCGTGCTCAAGCCCGCAGAACGCTCTGCCCGCGCGCCCAGCGAACGCCATGACAACGTCTTCGGCAGCGGCAATGGCCGCAGCGCCAATGGCGGCAGCAATGGCGGCGGCACGGAACAAGTCGGCGGCGCTGCTGCCGGCGCAGCGGCTACCGGTCGCACCACCACGCACTGATTGGCTTGCGGGGCACGGCAGAGGGTTCCTATCACATGTAGGTCGCGCCGTGCGCGAGGCAGGAGCCGTGCCTACAGTCAGGATCGGCGCGCTCCCGCTGCCGGCAGCGGGGCGCTTCTTCATGCTCTGCCCATTCCGAGGAGGAAACCATGGAACAGGCGCAACTGAAAGAACTGCTGCTGCAATCTCTGGAGCATGAGCGCGGTGGCATCCACGTCTATGAGACCGCATTGAAGTGCGTGCTCAACGAGGACCTGAAGGAAGAATTCGAAGAGTATCTGGGTGAGACGCGCCAGCACGAGCAGTTGCTGCTGGGTGTCTGCCGCAATCTCGGCATCGATCCGGAAGAGGGCAGTCCCGGCCGACAGATCGTCCGGCAACTGGGCGGCTCACTGGTCAAGGCCATGCAGGCGGCCCTGGAGGCGGGCAATCCGGCCGCCGCCGAGCTCGTCGCCTGCGAATGCGTGGTGCTGGCGGAGACCAAGGATCACGCGGACTGGGAGCTCATCAATCAATGCGCCGAGCACGGCGGCGCCAAGGCTGGCAAGGCGCTGCGCGAGGCGGCTGAAGAAGTCGAGCCGCAGGAGGACCGTCACCTGTACCACTCCAGGGGCTGGGCCCGGGAGCTCTGGCTGCAATCACTGGGGCTCAAGGCGGTGCTGCCCCCGCCCGAGGAGCGGCGGCATGTGACCTCCGCGATCGGTGCGGCCCGCGCGAAGCAGGAAAGCGAGAAGCAACGCTAGCGAGGGGTCTGCCCCCGCGCCGGTGAGCTGAAGGGCGCCAACGCCCGCGCTATGATGCGCGGTCGTGGCGCCCTGGTGCGCGCGTGAAAGGGGGATCCTATGCATCTGACCAAACTGGTGGGCGCCGCCGCGGCGCTGGCTTTCCTGGCGCTGTGGGCGGTGCCGGCCTCGGCGGAGCCTCAGGCCGATCAGCTGCCGACACATCATGGCGGAGACCTGACGATCCAGCCCATCCATCATGCAACGCTGCTGCTGAGCTGGAATGGGCGCAGCGTGCTGGTGGATCCGGCCCCCCTTGGCAATGCGACCGCCGTCGGGCCGGAGTTCACCTCGCTGGCCAAGCCCGACATCATTCTCATCACGCACATTCACGCGGATCACTTCAGCCCGCCGGTGCTCGAGGCGGTCAGCGCTGATCACACGGTGATCCTCGCACCGCGTAACGTCTACGAGAAGCTGCCGCCCGATCTGCAGAAGCATGCGCGCGCACTCGCCAACGGGGCGCACACGGTGGTGGACGGCATTCCGATCGAGGTGGTGCCGATGTACAACACCACGGCCGAACGGCAGAACTTTCATCCCAAGGGTCAGGGCAACGGCTACATCCTGACCTTCGGTGGTGAGCGCGTGTACATCGCCGGAGATACCGAGGAGGCGCCGGAGCTCGCGCATCTGCGCAATATCGACGTGGCCTTCATTCCGATGAATCTGCCCTTCACTCAGACTCCGCAGGCCGCGGCCAAATGGGTACGCGACTTTCGCCCGCGCATCGTCTATCCCTATCACTATCGCAACCGCGACGGCTCCAAGAGTGATATCCAGTGGTTCAAGACACTGGTGGGCAATGCCAGCGAGGTGCGCCTGCGCGACTGGTATCAGCCCTGAGGCAGTCATCGTCTTGCATTCGGGCGGCGTCGCCGCTGCGGACGCGGGAACTCTTCAACGCGGCGCCGGGCGGCGCCAGAGCGCGCCGTTGTCCTACAGGGGCGTTTGCATCCGACTGGTTAAGGTGGGGCTCTCACGAACAACTGGAGCCAATCATGAGCCAAGACGGCAAGGTACCGATGGAGCAGCACAAGAAGATGGAGCAGGGCCAGTCCCAGGCCGGTGCTTCCCGTAATCAGGGCGAGGGCAATCGCGAAGCAGCCGCCAATTTCAACCGGGCGGAGCGCGAGTACGTGCAGTCCCCCGGCGGGCAGCAGAAGATTCGCGAAGGCACCCACGTGTCCCCCGGCGAAGAGGCTGAGCTCAGCGAGGCGGAGCGTCGCGCCAAGGAGCGCGCCAAGGCTCAGGATTCGAACCACATGTAGCCCGGACCGTTGGGGGGGGCCGGGAGCCGTACCGGGGCTCGGCCCCCCCCAGGTGTCGCCATCGGGCGTCAGGTCCGCGGGCGTGCGCCCTCCAATGACACGGCGGTGACACATCCTGTGCCGGCCGCGCTAGCCTGCCGGCGTGGAACTGAACGACCTCATCGTCCTGCATTGGCGCGGTGCACACCATGCGGCCGCCCCGGCGCCTGAGCCCGTCTCCGGGCAGGACCTCTTCCTCATCGATACCTGTCAGCGCCGCGTTGCTGTGCTGGCCAGCCGCGCTGCGCACGCAGCGGCAGTGCGTGAATTTCCCGCCGACGGCGGCCTGGAGAGCTTTTCCGGCAGTGACGCGTACGCCTTCCTGCTGCGCTTTGCCTGCGGCCTGGAGAGCAAGCTGGTCGCTGAGACCGAGATCTTCGGGCAGATCAAGCAGGCCTGGCGCATCTTCAGCGAGCGCGGCTCGGGGCTCGCGCGCCAGCTCTCTCCCTGGATCCAGCTGCTGTTTCAGGACGCCAAGGGCATTCGCGCGCAGTATCTGGGCCATCTGGGCAGCGCTTCCTACGGCTCGCAGGTGCGCCGACTGCTCGGTGATGAGCCGGCACGAGGGGCGACACTGCTGATCGGTGCCGGCCACCTGGCGCAGTCCGTAGCGCCCTGGCTTTCCGGCTCCGAGCTGTGGCTCTACAACCGTACCGCCGAACGCGCGCTCGAGCTGTCGCGCGAAGTCGCCAAGCGCGATCCGGCGCGTCCCATCCGCGTCATCCATGGTGGTCTGGAAGCGGAGCTCAGCGCGTGGCGCAGCGCCCAGCACGTCGTGGTATGCATTCCCGGCGACTGCGACCTCGATGCCATGCGCGTCGCCGCGCGGCGTGAGTATCTTGCGGCCGCGCCAGATGCCGGCCCGGGGCGCGTCATCCATCTGGGTCTGGGCGCAGCCCCGCTGGCGCCCTGGAGCGATCTGCCCGGCGTCGTGAGCCTCGGCAGTCTGTTCGACATGCTGCGCTCGCACTCACAGCTGCGTGCCCGGGCCCTGCAGCGCGCACAGCATGCCTGCCTCGAAAAGGCGGTGCTGCGCTCGCTGGGCGCGAGCACCTCACATCCGCACAGCTGGGAAGACCTCGCCGCCTTCCAAACCCTGTAGTCATCGCACGGCCATGACCCTGCGGGCATTGAAGCTCGGCACGCGCCGCTCGGCGCTGGCGCGCGCGCAGAGCACTGCCGTGGCGCACGAGCTGCAGCGCCGGCATCCCGGAGTGCGCGTCGAGCTGGTAGGCATCGACACGCGTGGGGACAAGATCCTAGATCAGCCGCTCTCGGCAGTGCAGGGGAAGGAATTCTTCACCGCCGAGATCGATGCAGCCCTGCTGCGCGGGGACATCGATCTGACCGTGCACTCGTACAAGGACCTTGCCCTGCAGCGTGATGCGCGCCTGGCGCTGGCGGCGGTGCCGCGCCGCCAGCAGCCGCACGACATCGTGATCTTTGCCGCGGACGTCGGGCAGCGGCTGGCGGTCGGTGAAGCCCTGCGCATCGGCAGCTCCTCGCCACGCCGGGCGAGCTTCGTACCCCCTTTTCTGGATCGCGTACTGCCGCGGCCCGCCCATGCGGCCGCTGCCGGTCGGGTTGCCGGCGCGCGCGTGCAGCTGGTCGAGCTGCGCGGCAATGTGGATTCGCGGCTGCGCCGTCTGCATGAGCCGCGCACCTCGGCCCGTCAGCTCGACGGGGTGGTGCTGGCCTTTGCGGGCCTTGCGCGGCTCTGGGCCGACGAGACCATGCGGCCGCAGCTGCAGCAGCTGCTGCTGGGCCTGCCGCGCATGATTCTGCCGCTGTCGGTCTGTCCGCCGGCGCCCGCGCAGGGTGCTCTTGCCATCGAGTGCCGTCGGGACGATGCCGCCACCGGCGAGCTGCTTGCGACGCTGGACGATGCACCGACGCGCGAGTCCGTTGCTCGCGAGCGCGCACTGCTGGATGCGCGCGGCGGGGGCTGTCAGCAACGCTTCGGCGCGGTCCACTTCACCGTGCCGCGCCTCGGTGCGCTCTGCTATACGCGCGCCGCCGAGGAGCATGCCGGTACGCTGCAGATCGGCGAGCCGCAACTGGACTGGACGCCGGCACAACCGCTGCCCGCCCCGGCATCGCCGGTGCGCGCCTGGGACGGCAGCCGCGTGCCGGCCCCGGCTGCGATGCCGAGCGAGGAGGGCGTCGCGCGTGCGGGGCAGCGACTGCGCGAGGGCCGGCCGCTGTTCGTGGCGCATCGGCGCGCGTGGCCCGCGTCAGGGCTGCAGGTTGGGCTCGCCACCCCCGTCTGGGTCCCCGGGCCCTCCACCTGGTTCGCCCTCGCCGACGCCGGGGTCTGGGTTCAGGGATGCGCCGAGGGGCTGGGTATTGGAGCGGTCGCGGGGTTGCTGGCCGAGCCGTGGCTGCAGCTGCCGCCGCTGCCCGAGTGGCTCGTGCTCACGCATGCCGGGGCCAGCGAGGGATGGGCCGCCGGCAGCGCGGTTGCCACCTATTCACTCGGAGAGCCGCTGGAGCTGCCTCCGGCGGATGCCACGCACATCTGGTGGGCGAGCGCGGCGCAGTTCGCGCAATGGCGCGCGCGCGGTGCGCACGGCGCCGGCGATCGCATCGACGCCGTCGCGCACGCCTGTGGCCCGGGCAAGACCTACGAGCAGCTGCGCGCCGCCGGGGTGCAGAATCTGCGCGTCTTCCCGCAGTCGCGGCAATGGCGAGAATGGTTACAGCAATGAAGCGACTGCAAGGCAGCGCCGGGCGCGGCGGGCTGGGCGTGCTGCCGGCACGCCGTACGGTCCTCATCGCGCTGGCGGTATGCGTGTGGCTCGGGCTGCAGCTGGCGCTGGTAGGCTGGTGGGCCACGGTGATCGGCCAGCAGGCGCGGCGCATCGCTGCGCTCGAGGCACTGCGCGGCGCCGACGGTGCCGCGGCGGAGTGGTCACGCACGCGATTGATGCTGGTCGGGGAATCCACCAGCTTCCTGGCGCTGCTGCTGGCGGTCTCATTGCTGCTGGCGTGGCTGTACTGGCGCGAGCACCAGCGCACGCGCGCCATCCAGGGGTTCTTTGCCGCCGTGACGCATGAGCTGCGCACACCCCTCACCAGCATTCGCCTGCAGGCCGAGGCGATCGCCGAGGGAGAGCAGGGCGCACAGCTTGCGCAGCGGCTGCTGGAGGATTCGCATCGGCTGGAATCGCAGATCGATAAGACGCTCGAGCTCGCGCGCATCGAGGGCGGTGGTCCGCTCTCCGAACAGGCGATTCCTCTGCACGCCTGGCTCGCGCGCGTGCTGCCAGACCTGGCGCTCGCGCACGGTTCGCGGCTCGATCTGCGCGCGCATGTGGACGCGGGGCTGCCGCCCATCCAGGCCGACGCCGGCGCGCTGCAGATGATTCTGCGCAACCTCATCGAGAACTCGGTGCGTCATGGGCGCATGGATCCGGTGAAGGTGCGGCTGACCGCGGCGCAGCGCGGCGACCGGCTGGTGCTGGAGTACCAGGACAATGGACGCGGCGTACCGCCGGGCACCGGACGGCTCGGGCGGCTGTTTGGCCGCGGCACCGGCTCGAGCGGTGCCGGCGTGGGGCTCTACCTGGTGCGACGGCTCATGCAGCGCATGGGCGGCACGGTGCAGTTCGCGAGCGCCCCGGGCGAGGGTTTTCGCGCCGAGCTGAATTTCTGGGTGAGCGCATGAGTGCACGGCTGCTCATGGTCGAGGATGAGCGCAACGTCGCCGAGACCCTGATGGAGCGCCTGCGCTCGGCGGGCTATGAGGTCGTGCGTGCCGAGTCCGTACTGGTCGCGCGCCGCGCGATCGCCGAGGCGGGCCCGTTCCAGCTGGCGCTGCTGGACGTCGGCCTGCCCGATGGCAATGGCTTCGAGCTCGCGCGCCTGCTGCGCGAGCGCGCGCCGGCCACGGCCGTCATCTTCCTGACGGCGCATGCCAGTCCCGAGGACCGCGTGCGGGGCCTGGAGCTCGGCGCCGACGACTACGTGGGCAAGCCCTTTCTGTTCCGCGAGCTGCTGCTGCGCGTTCAGAACTGTCTCAAGCGCGCACAGGATCTTGCGCAGGTGCCGGGCGAGATGCGCGGCCAGGTACGCATCGGGCGCGCGCTGGTCGATTTCGAGCGCTTCTGCGCCACGGTCGAGGGCGAGAACCGCTCGCTCACGCACAAGGAATGTTCGGTGCTGCGACTGCTGGCCGAGCGTGTCGGCAAGGCCGTCAGTCGCGACGAGATTCTCGACCGGGCCTGGTCGGCCGATGAGTTTCCGACCTCGCGCACCGTGGATAATTTCATCGTGCGCCTGCGCAAGCTGGTCGAAACCGACCCCACCGATCCACGGGTGATCCGCAGCATTCGCGGCGTCGGCTACCTGCTCACCGAGCTGCATCGCGAGTGAGCCTGGCCAGCGACAAGCCGCTGCTGCGTGCCCTGGCGCGGACCAACCACGCCCGCCCGCCTGTCTGGTTCATGCGCCAGGCAGGCCGGTATCACAGTCACTATCAGCGCCTGCGCGCGCGCCACGAATTCATGCAGCTGTGCAAGCAGCCGCAGCTGGCCGCCGAGGTCACCCTCGGTCCCATCGAAGCGTTCGGCTTCGATGCGGCGATCCTGTTCTCCGATCTGCTGTTTCCGCTCGAGGCGATGGGAATGGGGCTGCGCTATGCGCCCGGGCCGCTGCTCGACTGGCACCTGTCGCGACCGGAGGATCTGGCGCGTCTGACCGGCGGCGCCGAGCGCGTCGCAGAGCTTGCCTTTCAGGCCGAGGCGCTCGCACTGCTGCGTCCGCGATTGCCGCCCGCCTGCGCGCTGATCGGCTTCGTCGGCGGCCCATTGACGCTGTATGCGTATGCCGCCGCGGGCTCGCACGAGGGCTTCTCGGCCGCCCTGCCGGGCCTGA
>Ga0335075_10008861_pt1 | contig 15393 bp, 17 predicted proteins | sample Lox_Sample_24_FD_206723 | JGI IMG/M metagenome (GOLD analysis project Ga0335075, IMG submission 206723) | Soil microbial communities from Loxahatchee National Wildlife Refuge, Florida, United States - Lox_Sample_2.4 | ecosystem: Environmental > Terrestrial > Soil > Wetlands | place: USA... | reverse complement strand
CCGGAGACCCGCGGTCCGGAAAGTGTGGGCTAAACCCGCTTAACCTGTGGGCGCCGCTCCCGCCAGGCTCCCATTCGCCCCGGTCAGCCTCAAACGTGAAGACGTCACTTGGGAGCCGCTGAATGAGCATCATCTACCACATCGCCACTGCGTCCGACTGGGAGCAGGCACGCCACGACGGGCACTACACCACGTCGACACGTGGCCTGACCGTGGCCGAGCAGGGGTTCATCCACGCCTCGACCGCCGCGCAGGTGGCCGCGGTGGCGAACATGGCCTACAAGGGCCTGCCTGACCTCCTGGTGCTGGTCATCGATACCGACCGGGTACGGCCCGAGATCAGATGGGACCCGGTGTCAGGCTGGGATGCGCCGTTCCCGCACATCTACGGGCCGCTCAACGCCGACGCGGTAGTGGAGACCCGCCCGCTCCGTCCGGGCCCAGACGGGGACTTCTCTTTTCCAGCCGCGGACTCCTGAAACGCCGGACGCGCCGCCGTCACGCCTTGAGCAAAAACGGTTTGGTCCCCGGCGTTCCGACGGGACACAATCGCGATGGTGAGCTTCCGCAGACGGCCGATATCCGTAGCCGACGCCGGGGACTGGGCCTCGCTGCTGACCGCGGTCGAGGACGCGGACGGCGGCGGTGATTTCGTAAGCGAGGCGGACCTGCGGGACCGGTTCGCCAACCGGGAGCAGGATTACCCGCGCGGCTCGATCGCGATCTACAACGGTGCCGCCATGGTCGGCTATGGCGTGCTGAACTGCCGCGGCACCGCCGACCCGGTACACGACATGGTGTACGAGGGTGGCGTGCACCCGTCCTACCGCGGTCTCGGGCTGGGCGGGGAGTTGCTGGCCTGGGCCGAGCAGGCGGCCCTGCCGCTGCATCACGAGCGTCATCCCGGACGGCCGCTTACGCTGTCGAGCGGTTGCCTGTCCGGCAGCGCCGAGGCGGTCGCCCTGCACGAGGAGTGTGGCTACCAGGCGTCGCGCTGGTTCCATTCGATGCTCAGGGACCTCTCGGAGCCTCTTCCGCCCGCCGCGGTCCCGGAAGGCGTGCGGGTCGTCGGCTACCGGCCGGAAATGGCCGAACACGCTCGGCTTGTCCGCAACGAATCCTTCCGGGATCACTGGGGCTCGACCGAGACCAGCGCGGAGCATTGGGCGTATCTCATGGCCCGGGGGGCGTTCCGGCCCGGCGTCAGCTTCCTGGCCTACGAGGGGCGCGAGCCGCTCGGCATGCTGATCAGCCGTGAGCATGAGGCCTACCGCGACCAGACCGGCCGCCGCGACATGCATATTGCCCAGGTGGGCACGCGCGCGGCCGCCCGCAAGCGCGGCATCGCGACCGCGCTGCTCGCTACCGCGCTGTCGGCCGCGCGCGCGGACGGCTACGACCAGGCCTCCCTGGATGTCGACGCCGACTCGCCCACCGGAGCCGTGCGCCTTTACGAGCGAGTGGGATTCACCATCGGCCACACGTGGGTCGTGTACAAGAAGCAGCTGGGCTGAATGCCGGCGAGGTCCGGAAACCCGCGAGTTCCCCGTCCCGCCAACAGTTCCGCGTTTGTTGGTTATTGATCAACCGTGTGCCGTAAGCTGTCACCCCATCCGCAATTCCGCGGGTTTCCTGCCACGTTGCCACGCCGGACCGATCAACGGGGAGATCAGTCATGCCCATTCGGGTCACCCTAACCGCCGTTGCCGCCACCGCCGCCGCCTGTCTGCTGCTTGCCCCCTCGGCGCTGGCGTCATCCCAGTCCTCCCACCAGCCGGTCCAGGTCACAGGGAAGCAGCTCAAGTCCGCGCTGCTTCCCGCCTCGGACTTCTTTGCCGGCTACGCGCCGGTGGACGTGTACGATTCGGGAGGCCACCTCGAGCGCACGACGGTGTTCAGAGTGAAATCCATGAGTTGCCCCGACTTCTGGCTTTTCATCGGCGCCGTGCAAGGCTTCGGGGAGACCGCCTTCGCCGGCGACCTGGTCGAGGACAAGTCAGACACGGCGGCAGTGGAGGCGATCTTCAGCCAGTCCGTCTACCAGTTCGCGAGCAGTCATTCGGCTTCCTCGTTCTTCGACGAGGTGAATGCCCGATACAGGTCGTGCCGGTCGGTAACAGAACCCTTCTCGGGCGGCGGCACTATCACGTACTCGGTGCACTCTCAGTCGAAACAGCATGTCGGCGGTCACCAGGCAGTGCAGCTCGTCGAATACGTGTCGTTTTCGAAAGCTGGCGGGCCGCCCACGGTGACCTATGTGCTGTGGACCATTGATGGCGCCGACATCTACGTGCTCACGACGAACCCGCTGAACACCAAGTCACCGCAGCCCACGCAGTCCTCGCTCATGCTGAAGCTGATCGCCCGGGTCGGCGCCCTGCGGTAAAAGAGCGCGGCGGGTCAGATCACCTCGTTGAGCTTGCCGGTGGCAACGTCGAAGACGAAGCCCCGGATGGAGTCCTTGTGCGGCACGAAGGGGATCGCCCGGATGCGAGCCCTGGACTGCCGCACGTCCTCCTCGAGATCGGGAAAGGCCTCGGCCGACCACGCGGGCTTGATGCCGGTCTCGTCCTGGATTCCGCGCTAGAACGCGTCGTCGGTGAAGGTGAGCATGCCGCAGGCAGTGTGGTGGATGAGGATGATCTCGGTGGTGCCGAGCAGGCGCTGGCCGATCGCAAGCGAGCAGATGACGTCGTCGGTGACGACGCCGCCGGCGTTCCGGCTCGAAACCTAGAACGCCTGGCCGCCGACGTCCGCCTGGCCGTTGGCGACCAGCCAGGTCAACGCCTCGTGCAGCGCCTCGAGCGAGCTGTAACGCGGCGCGTAGCCGAGCACGCCGGCGGCCCGGTCGATGCTCGCGGTGATGCTCCGGACCGTGTGCTCGCGCGTGGCCTCGGCGTGTTCGCCGGGCACCCGCCGCGAAAATTCCGCCCATTCGACGAACTCGAGCACCGGCTCCCGGCCGAACCAGCTCGCCACCCCCGCCGCCAGCCCGCGCAGCGTCATGGCCTGACCGGCGACGACGTGGAAGCTGGCGCCGATCGCAGCCGGCCGGGACAGCGCCAGCTCGAATGCCTGCGCCACGTCGTCGGCGTGCACGTGATGCAGCACGCCAAGACCGTGATCGGGCAGCGCGAGCGTCCGCCCGGTGGCCAGGCAGGTCCAGACCGCCGGGTCGAGGTTGCCGGCTGGCGTGATGACCGGCCAGCCCGGCCCGCTGATGTGGCCGGGATGGAGGACCACTGCCGGGACGCCGCCGGCCAGCGTCTCGCGGTGCAGCAGGGCCTCGATCGCGGCCTTGCCCGTGCCGTAATCGCCGTACGCGGTGCGCGGCTCATCCTCGGTGACGGGGACGCGCAGCGCCGGGCCGTGCACCCATATGGTCCCGCAGTGCAGCAGCAGCGGGCGGGACGTGCGCAGCGCGTCGACCAGCTGCCCGGCCGAGGCCGCGGTGAAGCAGATCAGGTCGATCACCACATCAGGATGAAGCCCCGCGATCCGTGTGCCGAACGTCCCCGCCGCGTCCTCGGCCTCACGGTCCGCGCTGATCGTGGTGACCGCGTCCCACTGCCGGCTCGGGTGGTAAGGGCGGCGGCTCCCGCGGCTGATCGCGACGACCTCATGGCCGCCGCGTACCAGCCGCGGCACCAGGTAGCTGCCGATGTGACCGGTGGCTCCGATGACGACAACGCGACTCATCGTGGTGGTCCTCCTCGCCGCGTCGCCGTCAGCCCTCCCGTGAGGGATGTTCGGGTATCCAGACGCGCATGTCGCTGGGACCCCGGTTCGCCCATGCGAAGTACGGTATCGCGAGCAGTTCGGTATCCCGGGCCTGCCCGTCGCGGGACCCGCCGCCCTCGCCGGGCGGGTGGTCCAGATAAGGCCAGCCGGCCGGCGGCGGGGTGGCGATCCGGCCGGGTACTGAAAGCCCGATGACGTGCCGGTCGGCCACGTAGGCGCTGGGCAGCTCGGTCGGCTCGACCCCTGGCTGGACGCTGACCCCGCGCAGCGCACCGGTGCCTGGAACGTCGATGCCTTCGAAGCAGTAGACGAACGGCCCGCGCTCGTAGGCCACGCACGAGCGGACCGCGTCCAGGTCAGAGCTTGGGTAAATCGTCCGTGCCCGCAACGGGATCTGGACGACAAGTTCGTCGCCCGCCGCCCAGGTCCGCGTGACGCGCAGGTAGCCGTCCGCGTCCGGCTCGGCGGTCAGCGTCCGTCCGTTGAGGGTGGCCGAGACGGCCGTGGCCCAGCCGGGTACCCGGACCGCCAGTTCCGCCTCACCCGTCGCCTGGCGCATCCGCAGCCAGATCGTTCCCTCGTCGGGATAGCTGGTGATCATCTCGAGCGCGATCTTGCCCGCGCCCGGCAGCTCCGCGGTGAGTCGGCCGCTGACGAACTGATGGATCTGCACGCCCGCCTCGGTACGTGTCGCGATGTAGTGGTCGAGGCTGGCCAGCAACCTCATCACGTTGGGCGGGCAGCAGGCGCAGTAGTACCAGCCCTGCCGCCCGCCCCCGGCCCGCGCGTGCAGCGGGTTGACGTAGAAGAAGCTCTTGCCGTCGAGGCCGAGGCCGGCCAGGAATCCGTTGTAGAGCGTTCGCTCCATGAGGTCAGCGAACCTGGCCTCGCCGGTGGCGAGCAGCATCCGCCAGCTCCACATGATCGAGGCGATGGCGGCGCAGGTCTCGCAGTACGCCCGGTCGGGCGGCAGCTCGAACGGATCGCCGAACGCCTCCCTCTTATGCCGCGAGCCGGTTCCGCCGGTGAGGTAGGTCTTGCCGGACACCATGTCGTCCCACTGAGCCACCGCGGACCGCAGCAGCCCCGGCCGTCCCGCCTCCAGGTAAAGATCCATCGCGCCGGAAAGCAGGTAGAGCGCGCGCACGGCGTGGCCGCGGATTTCCCGCGCGTCCTCGACCGGCACGTCATCGAGGAAGTACGACGGCTCGTAAAGGTGCCCGGGCACACCGAAGCTGAGCGTGCTCCGGCCGCGCCTGGCCAGCAGGTCGGCCGCGAGGTCGAGATACCTGGCCTCGCCGGTCGTCCGGTAGAACTCGGTGAGGGCCGTCTCTATCTCCGGATGCCCGGGAACGAACTCGGCCGGCAGGCCGGGGCCGGTCAGCATGTCAGCGAACCGGGCCGCGACGGCGAACAGCCCGGCCTCCTCGCCGCCGGTGCGCAGGTCCGCGATCGCCGCCTGGAACAGGTGGCCCGCGCAGTACAGTTCGTGGCCCATCGCGGGGTTGCCGAAGCGCTTACCGCCCTCGACGACCTCCACGTAGGAGTTCAGGTAGCCGTCGGGCCGCTGAGCCCGGGCCAGAAGCTGAACGGTGCTGGCCAGGAACCTGTCCTGTGCGGTGTCTCGGCCGTGCGCCCGTTCCCAGCCGATAGCCTCGAGCACCTTGTAGACGTCGGAGTCGCGGAAAAGCGGCATCGCGTACTCCCCGGATGCCATCCCGGCCGCTATCCGCAGGTTCTCCAGGCTGCCGGTTTCCTCAAGCATGCGCATGCCGTGGGGGATCGTGGTCTCCCGGTTGAGCACCTGATACCGCCGCCAGAACCCGCCGTCGATCCGCACCCCGCCCCCGCCGACCGGCTGCAGCCGCAGCCGCTGCCTCGCGACCGGCGCGAGCGGTCCCGCGCCGGCGAGGCCGGGACGCTCGGAAGCTTCCGCCACCATTCCCTCTTTCCTCGCCAGGGACGCCCCTGCTGCCGTGAGGAAAACCTTTGCCTACTCTAGGAACCAAGCCCGCGGGCGGTCAAGGCTCCGTGCCCGGCAATCGGCCGCCCAAAGCCAACGGCCGGCGATCTTCATTACCCGCCAAGCGACCGGGGCCGGCGATCTTCATTACCCGCCAAGCGACCGGGGCCGGCGATCTTAATTACGCGCCAAGCGACCGGGCCGGCGATCTTCATTAATTTTTTTTCCGAACGGTCCGTGGTGCTCCCACCCCGCCCCGGATCAGCCACAGCGTGGCCGAGATCCCTGGTCGCGAGACCCGGCCCGCCTGGGCCCCGCTGGCTGTAGCGGAGCCGTTCCGGCGACGGCCTAGAGCGGTCACGGAAGGGGCCTGTCGCTGTTGTCGTAGTCATTCCTGGCTCGGATGACGTTGGTGAGGTGGTCGTCCGACCAGTTGACGAGTGCGGCGAAGACGGGTGCGAGGCTGCGTCCGAGCTCGGTGATCTCGTATTCGACGCGCGGGGGGATTTCGGGGTGCATGGTGCGCGAGACGAGTCCGTCCCGCTCGAGCTGGCGCAGGCGCTGGGTCAGGACCTTCGCGGTGATGCCGTCGACGAGCTCCCGCAGGTCGTTGAATCGCTGCCGTCCGCGCGCGTTCAGTTGCCACAGGATGGGAGTGGTCCACCGGCTGAACACGATGTCCACGACCGGCGCGATGGGGCACCCCTCCCGGCCCGGCCCCTCCCGGCCCCGGCCCGGCCCTTCCCGGCCCCGGCCCGGCCTCTCCCGGCCCGGCCCCTCCCAGGCCGACCCCGCTTCCAGCGCTGTGGTGTGCGTCACATTCACCTCAGTTTCCTCTAGGTACCTAGAATACAAAAGAAACTAACGTGTGGTCGTCCCAGTTCCACCACTGCGGAGGAGACGACCCGTGTCGCACGCCGATCCGCCGGCATCCGTTGGCGCATTTCCGTCATCCCAGCATCCATCGTCACAGCGCGAGCAGCCGGCCGGGCATCGCCCTGGCGTCGCACCGGGCGTGCGCCGGCCCGGGCTCGTGCTCGCGTTCTTGTGCATCGCCCAGTTCATGGTGTTCCTCGACGTCAGCATCGTGAATGTCGCCCTGCCCTCGATCGAGCACGGGCTGAAGATAGGGGAGGCGAACCTGCCGTACGTGGTAACGCTGTACGGCACGGCCCTGGGCGGGTTCCTGCTGTTCGGATCGCGCCTGGCCGATACCTTCGGGCGGCGCCGGATGCTGCGCGCCGGACTGGCGCTGTTCGGGGCGGCGTCCCTGGCCAGCGGGCTCGCGAACCAGCAGGCTCTGCTGTTCACCGCTCGCGGCCTGCAGGGGCTCGGTTCGGCCCTGATCGCCCCGGCCGCGCTGTCGATGCTCACCACGACGTTCACCGGCGGCGCCGAGCGCGCCAGAGCGCTCGGCATCTGGGGTGCCCTGACCGGGCTTGCGTCCGTCGCCGGCGTGGTCCTGGGCGGTGTCCTGACCGACGGCCCGGGGTGGCGGTGGATCTTCTTCATCAACGTGCCGGTCGCCGCGATCGCGGTCGCCACCGCCGGCCGCGTCCTGCCAGAAAGCCGCGGCCACCGCCGCCGGTTCGACATCCCGGGTGCCGTGCTGCTGACCGGGGGACTGCTCGCGCTGATCTACGGGATGGACGACGCGATCAGCCGCGGATGGCGCAGCGGCCAGGTGATCGCCAGCCTGATCGTCGCGGCCGTCTTCCTGGCCGCGTTCGCCGCCGCCGAGCAGCGGGCGCAGACCCCTCTGGTGCCCTTCGACATCTTCAGGTCAAGGACGTTGCGGTACGCCAACCTCGCCACGCTCTTCCTGCTCGGCACGGTGGTGACGCTCTTCTTCTTCGCCAGCCTGTTCATGCAGCAGGTCCTGGGCTACAGCCCGCTGCGTACCGGGCTGGCCTACGTGCCGCTCGCGGCCGTGGTCGCCGCCGGCGCCGGGCTCGCGTCCAACGCCGTAGGCAGGGTGCCCGTCAAGCCGGTCCTGGCGCTCGGCCTCATGCTCGTGCCCAGCGGCCTGACCCTGATGGCCCGGATGCCCGCGGACGCCGGTTACCCGGCTCAGGTCCTGCCGGTGTTCCTGATCACCGGCCTCGGGATGGGATTGTCCTTCGTCCCGCTGCAGATCGCCGCTCAAGCCGGCGTCCCAGCCGAACGCGCCGGGCTGGCCGCCGGCCTGATCAACACCAGCCAGGAAGCCGGAGGCGCGCTGGGGGTGGCGGCCGCCGCGACGTTCGCGTTCCGCCGGGTCGCGTCGCTGACCGCTGTCGCCCACGGCAACCCGCACCTGGTCCTAGCAGCCCGGACCTCCGTGTTCCATGACGGCTTCGCCGCGGGCGGGACCTTCGCGGTCATCTCGCTGCTGATCTCCGTCCTCCTCCTGCCGCGCATCCCCAAGGCCGGCGGCCTCTCATGAGAGACAAATTCACCCGCCGGCGCCGGCCGCGTCGCCGCTCCCCCCCGGTGCCGGCCGCGTCGCCGCTCACCCGCCGGTGCCGGCGGTCAGGTCGTGTTGCATCAGCAGCGTGTCGACGAGGCGGCCGTGCTTGCGGCCGACGTTGCGCAGCAGGCCCACGTCGGTGAAGCCACACGCGCGGTGCAGTGCGGCAGAGGCCGGGTTGCCGCTGTCGGCGATGACCGCGATCATCTGTTCCACGCCGGCCAGTGCGCAGTGCTCCTGCAGCGCGCGGAGCAACTGGCGGCCCAGCCCCCGGCCGGTCTGGTCCGCGGCGAGGTAGATGGTGCTTTCCACGGTGTGCCGGTAGGCGGGCTTGGCCCGCCATTGCGTGGCGTACGCGTAGCCGGCCACCCGGCCGGCGCACACGCAGACCAGGAACGGCAGGCCCCGTGCGGTCGCCTCGTCGCGGGTCCGGCGCCATTGCTCCGCCGTCGGCGGCGTGACCTCGAACGTGACCACGCTGCCGGTGACGTAGTGGGCGAAGATCGCGGCCACGGCTGCCATGTCGCCAGGTGCCGCCGGGCGGATGACCGTGTCTGGAGGTTGCACGATAGCCCGGTTTCTGTAGGGAAGAGGTCAATGTACCTCTCGTACAGGACTCACCGGGCTCCGGCGCTGGCCGCAGACGCCGCAGACCCGCCGGCTGACATCAGCCTGCGGGTTCGATCGGGCCGCCGCTGACCGCATCAGTCATGAACTCAGGCCGCAGCAACCCCATGACTATCAAGTCCTGCCAGCCGTCCGGGTACAGTTCGGCCTCCCGGCGCACCCCTTCCCGGCGGAACCCGCACGCGAGATAGCAGTTGATCGCGCGGCTGTTGAAGGCAAGTACCTCCAGCTCGACGCGATGCACGCCCAGAACCACGAAGGCCCAGGACAGGATCAGCCGAGTCACCTCTTGGCCCAGCCCCCGGCCGCGCAGCCCGGCGACGAACAATCCCACCGTGTACGTCGCGCGGTGCTGGTCCGCGTTCACTTGGAGCCCGGCGTGACCGATGCAGTGCCCGCGATACTCGACCGCCCACTCATAGGAGCCGGGCTCGGGCTGCCTGCGCCCGGAGAGCAGGTACTCGCGGGTGTGATACCGCCGACCATCCCACCCCCGCCGCCAGGCCGAGCCGTAGCCGTCCTCTTCCTCGGGGTCGATGGGGTGGTGCAGCCGGTCGTCGATATCCGTCTCCCGAGACTTGCGGAGGATGACACGCTCTCCGCGCAGGGCGGGCAGCGTCGGCAGGGCCAGCCGATCCAGCATGGCACCCAAGCCTACGCAGCAAGCCCGGCCTCCCTGTAGCACCGTCGCCACGGGGCGCAATCGGGTTACGCTGTCCACTGCGGCATGCGGAAGGGCGGCGGTGGCGACGGAACTGGGAGCCCAGGCAACAGCGCAGGGTCTGCGGACATCGCGGGCCGACCGCGAACGGGTGATTGAGCTGCTCAAGGCCGCGTTCGTGCAGGGTCGGCTGGCCAAGGACGAGTTCGACGCGAGGGTCGGCCAGGCGCTGGCCTCGCGGACCTACGCGGAGCTGGCCGCGATTGGTGCCGATATCCCCGCCGGGCCGGCCGGCACCACGCCGCCACACCCCTCCACCTGGGCACCGCGCCGGGTGCCGATGAACACTGCCATCACCGGGGGAGCGGTGGTGATGCTTGGAGCCAACGCCGGCATGCTGGCCGCGTGTCTGTCCGGAAGCAAGCTGGCCATGGTCCTGGTGGGCCTGTTCACCGTCATCGGCACGATCCTGGCCATCGCGGCCATGATCGTTGCCCCCTGAGTCATTCTTTGGGTTCCTGCGGCCGGCGCTGAGCCCGGCCACTTTTCCGCCGAGAGCTCTCGCCCCGGCCGAGCCTCGTTCGTCAGGGACGCACCCTTCCCCGGCGCGCTGATCGCCGGGCACGAACGGCCAGGCGATGCCGAGGTTAACGTCGTCTGACACAATGGGCGCCCTGATCAGTCAGACAACAACCCCTGGCCGGGAACGGAGTAGGCAATGGCTGAAGCGGATATCGAACCGAAGTCCGTCGATCAGGACACGCTGGTGGCGGACATCGACCGCACCCGCGCGGAACTGGCGCGGACCATCGACGCCATCTCCGACCGGGTGAGTCCGAAGAAGAACGCCGAGCGGATGGCGGACCAGATCCGCGAGCGTATCGGCCAGATCGACCCCCTCCTGGCCGGCGCCGCCGCGGTCGCGGTCGCCGTGGGCGCCACCGCCCTCCTCCTCTGGCGCCGCCGCAGGCGCTAGTGGCGCGGCCACTGGGGTGCGTGGCCCACCGGCCCCGGGCTCCGGTGCCGGGCCTGGCAGGTCGTTGGTGACGTGGTACTACCTCTTTCTGGTACGACGGTGCCATCGACCCGCTGACCACGCACCCCATCCAGAGCCCAGAGCCCAACCGAAACAGCGCCGCGAGCCGCTAGCCGGCGCTCTTGGTCAGTTCCTCGTACTCGGCCGCGGACAGTAGGTCGGGCGGCAGAGCCGCGTCGCCGTTGCCATCTTGGGCCACTCGCACCCGGAACATCCACCCAGCCGAATACGGCTCGGCGTTGACCAGCGACGGGTCGTCCTCCAACTCTGAGTTGACCTCCGCGACTTCGCCGTCCACCGGGGAGTACAGGTCGCTCACCGATTTGACCGATTCGACTTCGCCGCAGGGCTCGCCCGCCGTGACGGCCGAGCCGACCGACGGCAGAGACACGTAGACCACATCACCAAGCTGCTGGGCCGCGTACTCGGTGATGCCGACCGACGCCAGAGTGCCCTCCACAGACACCCATTCGTGCTCGGGGGTGTAGCGCAGTTCGGCTGGAATGCTCATCGTTATCGTCTCCTGGAGTAAAACGGCAGATCGGTCAGCTTGGCGGGCACTGCCTCGCCACGGATGCCGACAGTAAGTACAGCATCGGCCAGCCCGGGGCCGTCAGTCAGGTAGGCCATGGCGATCGGGTGGCCCAGGGTCGGCGACGGCGCACCGCTGGTGACCGTGCCGGCCGCGACCCCGTCGAGAAAGACCGGGTAGCCGTGCCTGGCCACCCGGCGCGACTGGATCGTCAGCCCGACAAGCACCCGCCGCGGACCGGCCGCGTCGCCGGCAGCCGAAGCAGCCGAGGCAGCCGAAGCAGCTGAGGCAGCCGAAGCAGCCAAAAGGGCCGAACGCCCGACGAAATCACCTGGCTTGTCGAACTTCACCACCCGCCCCAGGCCGGCGTCGAACGGCGTCACGTCCGGGCCGAGTTCGTTGCCGTACAGCGGCATGCCAGCCTCAAGCCGGAGGGTATCGCGCGCGGCCAGGCCCGCGGGGACCAGGCCGGCCGCGGCCCCGGCCGCGGACAGCGCCTCCCAGACAGCCGGCGAATCGACAGGACGACAGAAAACCTCGAACCCGTCCTCGCCTGTGTACCCAGTACGTGCCACCCACGCCGGGAATCCCGCCACATCGCCGAACGCTCCGGCGTAGTACTTGACGGAGTCCAGTTCCAGCTCGGTCAGCGGGGCGAGGATCCCGGCCGCGGCGGGTCCCTGGATGGCGATCAGCGCGTAGTCGTCCGTGGCGTCCGAGACGACCGCGTCGAACCGCGCGGCCCGCGACCGCAGCTCGCCGAAAACCACAGCCGTGTTGGCGGCGTTCGCGATTACGAGGAACTCCTGCTCGCCCCGCCGGTAGACGACGAGATCGTCGAGCACGCCCCCGTCGGGCGCGCAGAGCATCGTGTACCTGGCCCGGCCGGCCCGCAGCCCAGACAAGGAGCCGGTAAGCGCGTAGTCAAGCGCGTCCCCGGCGCCAGGGCCGCGAACAAGAATCTCGCCCATGTGGGACAGGTCGAACAGCCCGGCCGCGTGCCGTACCGCCTGGTGCTCGGCCGTCTCGCTCGCGTAACGCAGCGGCATCTGCCAGCCGGCGAAGGAGGTCATGACCGCCCCGAGCCGCACGTGCACCGCGTACAGCGGGGTCTGCCTCGATGAGGTCACCTGGGAATGGTATGCCGGGACCATGGACCTTCTGACCGAGCCCCAGATCACGGCCGAACTGGCCGACTTGCCCGCCTGGACCCGCGACGGCAACTCGATCTCGACCGTCACCAACCGCGCCGACTTCCGTGACGCCATGCTGTACGTGGGAGCCGTCGCCTACCTGGCCGAGAGCGCCAATCACCACCCGGACATCGCGATCGCGTGGAACAAGGTGACGCTGACGCTCAGCACCCACTCGGCGGGCGGCCTGACCGCGAACGACTTCGCCCTGGCCCGCCAGATCTCGGCCCTGACCTGAGGTGTTCTGCAGAAGACATCAGGAAGTTGCCGAGTTTTCACCAGATTTGAACAAAGAACAACCATGAGCACCTTATCCGACGGCCTCGAGCGTGGCATCGTGGGCTCCCGCGGCGCCTGTGCAGGCGGCCCGCGCTCCACGCTCGAGAGGAAAGCTCATGGACACACGTCGTGAAGCCGGCCTGGGCCGCCGCCGGGCGGCCTGGCTTCGCGTCACCACGGTCGCCGGCTCAGCAGCCCTGCTCGGCACGCTGGGCTTGGCGGGCGCCGCGGGCGCCGCAGGCGCCACAACCGCCGCAAGCGCCGCCACCCACAGCGCCGCCAAGGCCGCCGCCCAGGCACAGGCCGCGAAGGCACAGGCCGCGAAGGCACAGGCCGCGAAGGCCGCGAAAGAAGCGCAGTTCGCCGACGACAGCTCATCGAGCTGCCACCTCGGCAACGGGATCCAGCACGTCGTCCAGGTCACGTTCGACAACGTGCACTTCTTCCGGGACAACCCGAACGTCCCGTCAGACCTCGAGATGATGCCGAACCTGCTGAACTTCATCGAGGACAACGGCACGATGCTCTCGAACAACCACACCCCGCTGATCGCCCACACCGCCGATGACATCCTGACCACCTACACCGGCCTGTACGGCGACCGGCAGGGCGACCCGATCGCCAACGACTACGAGAGCTATAACCGCAACGGCCCGAACAGCGCATTCGGCACCACCGACAACGATGCGGCGTTCACCTACTGGACCGACCCGATCGACGACACGTCGAGCCCGGCCAGCACGGGCCACGACACCAACCCGAACATGGTCTACTCCCCGGTGCCACCCGCCACCGCGTCGACCCCGGTAAGCCCGGACACCACAACCCCGGCGCCGTGGGTGCCGTTCACCCGGGCCGGCTGCAACGTGGGCGACGTCGCGACGGCTAACCAGGAACTGGAGAACACCACGCCGGACATCGCCGACGCGTTCGGCGCCAACTCGCCAGAAGAACAGCAGCTCACGTCGGACACGGACAAGTTCAAGGACGCCGAGACCGCCGACTACGTCGGCATCGCGGTGCACTGCGCCCAGGGCAATGCCTTCTGCGTCACCGCCAAGGCGGACCGGGGCAACCAGACCACGCCGTCGGCCACCGCGGTGCCGGACCTGCTGCCGGACGAGCCGGGCGGCTACAACGGCTTCCAGGCCCTGTTCGGGCACAGGTACGTGGCGCCGCAGCTTGGTGCGGGCACCGAGAACCTGACCCGCAACGGCTACGAGGTCACCAACGCGGCAGGCAACCTGGTCGACCTGAACGGCAACCAGATAAACGGCGCGTTCCTGACCAACCACCCGGGCTTCCCCGGCTTCGACAGCATCAACGCCTCGCAGACGCTGGCCTACATGGCCGACATGCTGGAGTCCGGCGTCCCCGTGGTCACCGGTTACATCTCCGACCTGCACGGCAACGAGGACATCCCGGCGCTGAGCTCGGTCTGCGCCAACGCGGGCGACGCGCTTGGCAGCGGCAGCGCCTGCTATGTCGCCCAGGCCCAGTACTACAACCAGGCCTTCGGCACGTTCTTCAAGCGGCTGGCCGCCGACGGCATCACCCCGGCCAACACGTTGTTCATCGTCAGCTCCGACGAGGGCGACCACGAGGCCGGCGCCAACGTCGGCCGGGCCATCCAGCCCACCCCGGCCGACTGCAACGGAACGACCACGTTGTGCACCTACCCGACCGGCGACTTCGGCGAACTCGAAGGCAACGTGACCGGGCTGCTGGCCGAGCAGGAGCACAACACCACCGCGTTCGGCATGGAGTACGACACGGCGCCCGAGTACTACATCAACGGTGACCCCGGACCCGACGCCAGCGTGACCCGGACCTTCGAGCACGCCGTGGCCGGATTGACCGCCTACAACCCCTACGCCGGGCAGAACCAGAAGATCGACAACTACCTGGCCGACCCGACCGAAGAGGCGATCTTGCACATGGTCAACGCCGACCCGGCCAGGACGCCCACGCTGGCCGAGTTCGCCAAGCCCGACTATTACCTGGAGCAGGGCTCGGCGACCTGCGACGACTCCACCACCGGGACGAACGACAACACGAGCGACTGCGTGACGGTCGACGACGGGTTCGCCTGGGACCACGGCGACTACGCGGCGGAGATCAACACGAACTACGTCGGCCTCGTCGGACCCGGGGTCCGCAACCTCGGCCTGGACGGCTCGCCCCCGGCCGGCGGCCCCAACTCGGCCGGACCGAACAGCGGCCAGACCGTCGTGTCCGACAGCGGCACCCAGGGCACCTGGGTCGACGAGACCGACATCCGCCCGACCGTGATGTACCTGCTCGGGCTCAAGGATGATTACGAGCACGACGGGCGGGTCATCACCCAGATCCTGGCCAACCCGAACAGTGCGCTGTCCGGTTCCGGCATCGCCGGCCTGGGGGCCTGCTACAAGCAGCTGAACTCAAGCGTCGGCCAGTTCGCGAACTATACCCTCGAGGCCGACACCAAGGCGATCGACAGCAGCACCCCCGCTGACCTGGAGTACAAGACCACGGACAAGGCGCTGGCCGCGCTGGAGAAGGTCCGCGACGCCCTGGCCCTGCGCGTCAAGGGCGAACTCGAGGCGGCGGCGTTTCAGGACACGCCGATCATCGGGGCGGGAGCCCAGACGCTCGCCTGCCAGGCGATCATCAACTCGGCCGCGCTCCTGTCGCATAACGTCTAAATCACCACGCACTCAGGCCACGGCTTGCGCGCCGGGGCCGGGGTTGGCGGCGGCCCCGGTACCGGTCAGCGTCATCCAGGCGGCGCGCAGCCGCGGCCATAGCGTTCTCATCTGGCCTCCGCCCGCAACTGTGCCGCTGGGTCGGGTCTGCGCAGGACCGACAGGGCAGCGGCGGCGACCGGCCCGGCCGCGGTGACCAGGGCCAGGGCAACGGCCGGGCCGAGT
>Ga0335075_10008860_pt1 | contig 15393 bp, 6 predicted proteins | sample Lox_Sample_24_FD_206723 | JGI IMG/M metagenome (GOLD analysis project Ga0335075, IMG submission 206723) | Soil microbial communities from Loxahatchee National Wildlife Refuge, Florida, United States - Lox_Sample_2.4 | ecosystem: Environmental > Terrestrial > Soil > Wetlands | place: USA: Florida... | reverse complement strand
CGGGCCGCGACATCGGTGGCAACCAGGATGTCCAGTCCTTTTGCACCGCCCTCCTTCAGCGCGGCGATGGTCCGCTCCCGTTGGCTCTGTGGGATATCGCCGTTGATGGCCGCCGCGGAAAACCCTCTGGCACGAAGCCTTTCGGCTACTTCTTCGGTGGCCTGCTTGGTCCGGACGAAGACGATCATTGCCTCGAACGGCTCGACTTCCAGTACGCGGGTCAGCGCGTCCATCTTGCGCGGGCCGGCGACCTGGATATAGCGCTGCGAAATATTTTCGGCGGTAGCGGTTTTCGCCTCGATCTTGACTTCGGTCGGGTCGTGCAGATACTTGGCCGTCAGTTTGCGGATCGCGGGCGGCATCGTCGCGGAGAACAACGCGACCTGTTTGTACTCGGGAGTCTCGGACAGAATCCGTTCGACGTCCTCGGCGAAGCCCATCGTCAGCATCTCGTCGGCCTCGTCGAGCACCAGGTAGTCGACTCGGGAGAGGTCCAACGTTCCGCGTTCCAGGTGGTCGATGACCCGGCCCGGAGTTCCGACCACCACCTGCGCGCCACGTTTCAGACCGGACAGTTGCACCGCGTAGGACGACCCGCCGTAGATCGGCAGCACATTGATCTGGGGCAAGTGCGCGCCGTAGCGGCTGAACGCCTCGGCCACCTGCAGCGCCAGCTCGCGCGTCGGCGCCAGCACCAGCGCTTGCGTGGCTTTGCTGCTGGTGTCGATCTTGGACAGGATCGGGATCGCGAAAGCGGCCGTTTTGCCCGTCCCGGTCTGCGCCAGCCCCACCACGTCCGACCCGGCCATCAACGCCGGAATCGTGGCCGCCTGAATCGCCGACGGCGACTCGTAACCGACGTCGGCAACGGCCTGCAAGACCGAGGGGTGGATTTGCAGGTCGGCGAAGGTCGCGGGGGCCGAGCGGGCTGGGTCCGGGGAAGCCATGTCAAGACAAAGTTTAGGGGTCAACCGACGCTCGGCCACGCCTGCCACGTCGAGCAGCCGGGTCAGGGTACGGTGCGACCTTGTGTGGAGACGACACTGCGGTGTCCTGCGGTTAGCTGGGCTTGCCGCAGCCGCACTGATCGCCGCGAGCGCAAGCGGCTGCGGATCAGGCGACTCGACCGTCGCCAAGACGCCGCAAGCGACGACGGCCAGTCCGACCACGGCACCTCGCGCATCGGGCCCGCCGGTCGCGAGCGCAACGCCAACCACCTCCGCGGCGGCCGACCCGTGCGCGGTGAATCTGGGCGCCCCCGCCATCGCCCGGGCGGTGTCGGAGCTCCCCCGCGACCCGCGCAGCCAGCAGCCGTGGAACCCCGAACCGCTGGCCGGCAACTACAACGAATGCGCCCAGCTGTCCGCGGTGATCGTGAAGGCCAACACCAACGCCGAAAGCCCCAACACCAGGGCGGTGATGTTTCATCTCGGCAAGTTGATACCGCCCCAGGGAGCGCCCGACGCCTACGGATTCAATGGGATCGACACCTCGCAGTCCACCGGCGACACGGTGGCGTTGGTGTACTCCGGCGGTATCGGTCTGCCCAGCGTGGTGAAGTTCCGGTGGAACGGCAACGGGGTGGAGCTGATCGCCAACGCAGGCCGCTGACTCCCCGGTTCTGTCAGTATGTCGGCCTACAGTGGCGGCTGTGTTCCTAGCAGGCGACAGCATCATCTACAGCGCGTCGGATCTCGCCGCCGCCGCTCGCTGTGAGTACGCCCTGCTGCGGGATTTCGACGCTAAGCTCGGCCGGGGCCCCAGCATCCACGTCGAGGACGAATTACTAGCGCGCGCCGCCGCTCTCGGTGACGAGCACGAACGACGCCGGCTCGAACATCTGCGTGAGGAACACGGCGGTGACGTCGCCGTCATAGGCCGTCCCTTCCCATTCAGCGTCGAGAACATCACCGCGGCCGCGGCGCAGACCCGGCGGGCCATCGACCGCGGCGCGCAGGTGATCTACCAGGCCACCATGTTCGATGGCCGCTTCGTCGGGTTCGCCGACTTTCTGGTGCGTGATGGAGATCGGTACCAAGTGTCCGACACCAAACTGGCGCGCTCGGCGAAGGTCACCGCCCTGCTGCAGATCGCAGCCTATGCCGACACGTTGAGCCGCTCGGGTATCCCGGTGGCACCGGAGGCCGAGTTGGTGCTCGGCAACGGTAAGGCGGTGCGGTATCGCATCGACGAGCTGATCCCGGTGTACGCCGAGCAGCGCGCGAGATTGCAGCGGCTGCTCGATGAGCACTATGCCGAGGGCACAGCTGTGCGCTGGGACGACGACCGGGTGCACGCATGTTTCCGATGTCCGGTCTGCGAGGAGCAGGTGCGTGCCACCGACGACCTGCTGCTGGTCGCGGGTATGCGGGTAACTCAGCGCGCCAAGCTGCTCGACGCGGGCGTCACCACGCTCGCCGAACTGGCCGACCACACCGGACCGGTTGCCGACTTACCGGCCCGCACGGTGGACAAGCTGGTGGCGCAAGCGAAACTTCAAGTGCGCCAGCGTGATACCGGCACACCACAGTACGAGGTGGCCGACCCGCAGCCGTTGGCACTGCTGCCCGATCCCGATGACGGGGATCTGTTCTTCGACTTCGAAGGTGACCCGCTCTGGACGGCTGACGGCGCCGACTGGGGCCTGGAATATCTCTTCGGCGTCCTGGAAGGTGGGCGGTCGGGCGCTTTCCATCCGCTGTGGGCGCATGACCGCCGCGACGAGCGCAAGGCATTAATCGACTTCCTCGCGCTGGTGGCCAAGCGGCGCAAGCGCTTCCCGAGCATGCACATCTACCACTACGCCTCGTACGAGAAGATTGCGCTGCTGCGCCTCGCCGGACGCCACGGGGTGGGGGAAGACGATGTCGACGAGCTGCTGCGCAGCGGGACTCTCGTCGACTTGTATCCGATTGTGCGCAAGAGCATTCGGGTCGGCGCTGAGTCTGTCAGCCTCAAGGCTCTGGAGCCGCTGTACATGGGGTCGCAGCTGCGCTCCGGCGATGTCACAACAGCCGCCGACTCGATCACCCAGTACGCGCGCTACTGCCGGCTGCGCAGCGACGGCCAGTCCGACGAGGCCGCGACCGCACTGCAGGAAATCGAGGACTACAACCATTACGACTGCGAATCCACCCGCGTTCTGCGCGACTGGCTGCTGATCCGAGCTTTCGAATCCGGCATCACACCGATGGGCGCTCAAGCTGTTTCCGACGGCGAGACCATCGAGGACCACGACCCGCTGGCGTGCACCCTGCAAAAGTTCACCGGAGATGCGGCGGTAGGTGCCCGCACTCGCGAGCAGACCGCGGTTGCGCTGGTGGCCGCGGCACGCGGCTACCACCGCCGCGAGGACAAGCCATTCTGGTGGGCGCACTTCGACCGGCTCAACTATCCGGCTGACGAATGGGCCGACGACACCGACGTCTTCATGGTCGGCGACGCAACAGTCGCCGCCGATTGGGACAAGCCTCGGCGTGCGCAGAAGCTGCAGCGACGGGTACAGCTGACCGGTGAATTGGCGCGCGGCGCGCTCAACCGCGACGTGTTCGCGCTCTACGAGCCACCGGCCCCGCCCGGCCTGACCGATAATCCCGATCGACGGGCCGCCGGCCGCGCCACTGTCGTCGAGGCCGACGACTGGAACACACCGACCGAGGTGATTGTCCTCGAACGAGTACCCAAAGACGGCAATACCTTTCATCAGCTCCCGTTCGCGCTCACCCCTGGTCCACCCATTCCTACGACGCCACTTCGGGATTCGATCGAATCGACGGCCGCCAACCTCGCCGCCGGGCTGCCACGACTGCCGCGCACCGCGCTGCTCGACGTCCTGTTGCGACGTCCGCCTCGAACCCGCAGCGGCGCGGCCCTGCCCAGGACCGGCGCAGTCATCGAGGCGATCACGGCCGCGCTACTCGACTTGGACTCGTCGTACGTGGCGGTGCACGGACCGCCCGGAACCGGCAAGACATACACTGGCGCGCGGGTCATCGTGCGGCTGGTCGCCGAGCACAACTGGCGCATCGGTGTCGTGGCGCAATCCCATGCCGTGGTGGAGAACATGCTCAACTGTGTGATCGATGCCGGCATCGACCCGCAGCACGTTGCAAAGAAGCGATCCGATGGTGACGATGTCCGCTGGCAGCAGATCAGCGAGCAGGAGTACGCCGGCTTCATCACCGGCACAGCCGGCTGCGTGATCGGCGGTACCGCATGGGACTTCGCCAATCCGACCCGCGTTCCGCCTGGCGGTCTGGACCTGCTGGTGATCGACGAGGCCGGCCAGTTCTGTCTGGCCAACACCATTGCCGTGGCATCGGCTTCGGCGAACCTGCTGCTGTTGGGCGACCCGCAACAGTTGCCTCAGGTCAGCCAGGGCACGCATCCCGAGCCGGTTGACGGATCTGCGCTGGGTTGGCTGGTCGAAAACCACCGCACGCTGCCCGCTGAGCGTGGGTACTTCCTGGACCGCACACACCGCATGCATCCCGCGGTTTGCGCGCCAGTGTCCGTGCTGGCGTACGAAGGCCGATTGCAGTCGAACGTCGAAGTCACCGCCGCACGTCAACTCGACGGATATCCGCCTGGGGTGCATGTCCTTCCGGTCCGCCACGGGGGCAACTCAACCGAGAGTCCCGAGGAAGCCGACGCCGTGGCGGCACAGATCCCGCTGCTGCTCGGCTCGACATGGACCGATGAGCACGGCGCCCGGCCGTTGGCACCCGCGGATGTGCTTGTGCTGGCGCCCTACAATGCGCAGGTGGTCTTGCTGCGGCGGCGACTGGCAGCCGCTGGGCTCGATGAGGTGAAAGTCGGGACCGTCGACAAGTTTCAGGGCGCGCAAGCACCGGTCGTGCTTATTTCGATGACGGCCTCGTCGGTCGCAGACATTCCACGCGGAATTCCGTTCCTGCTCAACCGAAACCGGCTGAATGTGGCGATCAGTCGCGCAGAATATGCGGCAGTGATCGTCCGCGCCGAGGCGTTGACCGACTACCTGCCCACCACACCCTCGGGCTTGGTGGAGCTGGGCGCATTCCTGGCGTTGACGCCCGCCGATACCGCGGTCCGCGTCGCTGCGCCAACCGGCTAGTACAAATGACGCCCCTGGCCGGCCGCGTCGTCCGGATCCGCGCGGCGGTGCCGGTTGCGGGGCCGCGACGGCGGCGGTGGGAACTCTTCGATCGGTCGGAAGCGCTGCTCGTCGTCGACGTGAAACCCGTTGTGGGCGAATCCGATCGGCTCGTCTTCCGACACCGGCTCGTCTTCGTCGAGCAGGCTGCGCCACGATTCGATGGGTCCGGTGTGCCAGGTGTCGGCGGGCGCCGGTCGCGGGTGCTCGGCATGGACGGGCAACGGTTGAGTGCTGCCCTCATCGATACGGGCCCGGGCCGGCCTGACGTCGCGGGACCGCTCGGGCTGGTCGGCGCGCACGGGCGGCAACGTGTATTCGACGTAGTCGTCGTCATCGTCGAAGCCATCGCGGAAGCCTTCGAATGTGTCGTCGTCGCCGACCAGAGAAGCGCTGGCCCTCACCCGAATTCGCCAAGTCCGCTCGTCGGACTCACCATCGTCGCCGGCTTTGTCATGGCCCGCACCCGTGCGCGAGCGCTGGTCATCGCCGGTGAAGCCGACCATGAAGAGCGCCGCCGCGATGCCGAACAGCGCAATGAATCCCGGCAACAGCATCGACTGAGACATCGCGGCCGCGAACGGCTCGTGCAGGAATCCCGGCAGTTGCAAGGCGGTGCCCTTGCCGCCCGGCGGGCCGAACGCCCCTCCGTCAGGCATCGGCGGCATCTCCGAGGTGATCCTCGACGTCATGAAAGAGGCCATGCCGGCGCTGCCCAAGACTGCACCAACCGTACGGGTCGCGTTGTACACACCCGAACCGGCGCCGGCCAGCCGTGGCGGCAAGTTGCGAGTCGCGGTGGCTGCCAACGGCGCCCAGATGAACGCCATTCCGACACCCAACGCAATGAACGGCAGAACCAACTGCCAGATGGGCGCCGACGGCGTCATCGCGATCGACAACCAAGTGAGTCCGATTGCCAAAACCGAAAAGCCGAAACCGACCACTGACCGGGGATGCGAACGGTCGACCATGTTGCCGACGATCGGTGCGAGCAGACCACTGGTGATGGCCATCGGCGCGATCAGCAGAGCCGAACGGGTGGGCGAGAGTCCGCACACCGCCTGCGTGTAGAACATCAGCGGCAGCATCATCGCCGTGGACGCGAACCCGATGACCGTCCCGGCGAGATTGGCGAGGCTGAAGTCGCGGTCGCGGAAGATGTCCAGCGGGATCAGCGGCTCGTCGGTGCTGATCGACTGCCAATAGACGAACCCGGTCATGAACCCGACACCGGCGACGAACACCGCCCATATCCACGGTGCCCAGCCGCCGGCCTGTCCCTGCTGCAGGGCGAAGACGATCAGGAACATCGCCAGGCCAGACAATGCCACGCCAACCAGGTCGAACCGGGGCTTGTGGGTGGGCAAGACCGGCATCAGCCGGGCCGCCAGCCCCAGGCCGAGGATGCCGATCGGGACGTTGACGAAGAAGATCCATGCCCAGCCCAGCGCGTCGACCAGCACGCCACCGGCCAACGGTCCGACCAATGTGGCGACGCCGGCGGTAGCACCCCACACGCTCATCGCCATCCCGCGGCGTTCCGGCGGAAAGATCCGGGTGATCACCGACAGCGTCTGGGGGGTGAGCACGCCGGCCCCGATGCCCTGCACCACCCTGGCGGCGATCAGCATCCCGATGCTCCCCGACAGGCCGCACCACAGTGACGCGGCGGTGAAGATGCCGAGGCCGAGCAGATAGAGGTTCTTCGGACCGAACCGGTCCCCGAGTCGGCCGGCCACCAGCAACGGAACCGCGTAGGCGAGCAGATAGGCGCTGGTCACCCAGATCACCATGTCGTAGCCGGTGCCGAGCTTGATCATGATGCTGGGATTGGCGACCGCGACGATCGTCGAGTCGAGCAGGATCATGAAGAAGCCGACCATCATGGCCCAAAGCGCGTCCCAAGGGCTGGCGGCGTGCCCGGGCTGCCCGCGCTTTTGCGGCTTGGTCGTCATCCCGCCGCCAGCGCGTCGAGGGCCGCCCGTTCGCCCGCGAGCAGTCGCCGTGGTCATGTCTCCACCTCGTCTTGGCTCCGAACCCTACTGTCGGAGACCCCGTGCCGCCGCTCCAACTCACCGGACCGCAGCGAACTGGCAAACTCGCGCAGCCACGAGAGCTCGGCCTGCATCATTGCCAGCAAGTAGTCCAGTGCCACCAGATAGCCACCTGGTGTGACGCCGGCGTCGCGAAGTGCCATGATCTCGGCGGCTCGGGCCTCCATTGCCCCGACGCGGTCCCCGACCGCGTTCGCCGCGGCATCACCACCCAGGGTATCGACCTCAGCAAGTGCGACGGCGAACTGCGGGAACTCGTGGACCGGTATTGCGATCAATTCGTGCACCCGTTCAGCGAGCAACTCAACGCCGGCGTCGGTGATTTCGTAGATGGCACGCTGCGGCCGCTTCCCATCCCGGCCCGTCGCCGCCCGCCGGATCAGTTTCTTCTCGGTCAGCCGGTCAACGACGTGATACAGCGAGCCCGGCCGCACCTTCACGATGCGATCCGCATGACGTTGCACGAGGGTCTGAACCATCTCGTAGCCATGCATCGGGCGCTCCCGTAGCAGCGCCAACACCGAGATACCCATTGACGTCAGCTGGTAAGCCATCGACAGCGGATTATTCCGAATGGACTAATCGCACTGACACCTGGCCCACGCGTCGTGGCACCGGCGCTAGCCTGAAGGAAAATCCACATAGCACGCGCCGGACGACGATGCGGGCCGACCAGCGGCCCGTTGAGGAGCCGGCAATCACTCGGAGGCACCTCATGAGCGCCCGACGAACGCATCCAGCGGATGACTCGCTGCCCGAAACCACCAACGGCAAGCCCAAGGCATCAGTACGCGCGTTAGCGCACGTCATCGAGCGCAGCACCCGAATTCAAGGCCCCGCGGCCACGGCGTATGTAGACCGGCTGCGCCGGGCGAACCCCGAGGCGGGCCCGTCGGACATTGTCACCAAGCTGGAGAAGCGATACCTGACCGCCGTCACGGCCAGCGGCGCCGCGGTGGGATCGGCGGCTTTGGTGCCGGGCGTCGGCACGCTGGCCGCGCTGTCCGCGGCCGCCGGGGAGACCGCCGTGTTCCTCGAGGCGACCGCGTTCTTTGCACTGGCGATCGCGTCGGTGCACGGTGTCCCAGCCGAGAACCGCGAACTCCGTCGCGCCCTGGTGTTGTCGGTGCTGGTTGGCGACGACAGCAAGCACGCCATGGCCGATCTGCTCGGTCCGGGCCGGAGGAGCGGCGCGTGGCTGTCGGAGGGCGCAGCGTCGGTGCCGATGTCCGGGCTGGCACAGTTGAACTCACGGTTGCTCAAGCGCGCCGTCAGGCGGTACACACTGCGGCGCAGCGCACTGTTAGTCGGCAAGATGCTGCCGATCGGAATCGGCGCCGTCATCGGCGCGATCGGCAACCGGCTGGTGGGTAAGAAGATCGTGCGTAATACCCGCAAGGCGTTCGGTGCACCCCCGGGCCGGTGGCCGGTCACCCTGCACCTGCTACCCACGGTTCACGACGCCGACTGACCGTGCCGCGCGCACCGGTGCGGTGCCGGTCAACACGCGTGGCGGATTATCGGCAAAGGGTTAGCCTTTATGGGGCGGAAACTTGTCGGGGCCGCTGCAGGTGAGATGCGCCGACACTATGTGCAGGATGTGGCAAGCGTCACCTAGCGCGCCTGCCGGACAGAGGAATCGAGGCGAGCAGCTGCCGTGAGCAGTACGAGTTCACCATTCGGGCAAAACGAGTGGCTGGTCGAGGAGATGTACCGCAAGTTCCGCGAAGACCCCTCCTCGGTCGATCCGAGCTGGCATGAGTTTCTGGTCGACTACAACCCCGAGCCAACCGGTGACGGTGCGACCACAGCTGACGAGCCGACACCCGCGGCGCCGGCGGCCGAGGCCGTGCCCGCCCGTTCACCCGCGCAGTCACCTCCGCCGGCTACCACTGCCACCGCCGGAAACGGCGTGACCAGTGCTCCGGCGCCTGCGCGCCCTGCCGGGCCGGTGCCAGGCGAAGGCGACGAGGTCCAGGTGCTGCGGGGTGCGGCCGCCGCCGTGGTCAAGAACATGTCTCAGTCGCTGGACCTGCCGACCGCCACCAGCGTTCGGGCCATCCCGGCCAAGCTGATGATCGACAACCGCATCGTGATCAACAACCAGCTCAAGCGCACCCGGGGCGGCAAGGTTTCCTTCACCCACCTGTTGGGTTACGCGTTGGTCCAGGCGCTCAAGGCGTTCCCGAACATGAACCGGCACTACGCCGAGGTCGACGGCAAGCCCACCGCAATCACACCTGCGCACATCAATCTCGGCTTGGCCATCGACCTGCAGGGCAAAGACGGCAAGCGCTCGTTGGTGGTCGCAGGCATAAAGCGTTGCGAAACCATGCGATTCGCGCAGTTCGTCACCGCCTATGAAGACATCGTCCGCCGTGCCCGCGACGGCAAACTGACCGCCGAAGACTTTGGCGGCGTGACGATTTCGCTAACCAACCCGGGCACCATCGGCACCGTGCACTCGGTGCCGCGGCTGATGGCGGGCCAAGGCGCGATCGTCGGCGTGGGCGCGATGGAGTACCCGGCCGAATTCCAGGGCGCCAGCGAGGAACGCATCGCCGATCTCGGTATCGGCAAGCTGATTACGCTGACGTCGACGTACGACCATCGCATCATTCAGGGCGCGGAATCGGGCGACTTCCTGCGCACCATTCACGAGATGCTGCTCTCCGACGATTTCTGGGACGACATCTTCCGCGAGATGGGTGTCCCCTACCTGCCGATCCGGTGGAGCACAGACAATCCCGACTCGATTGTCGACAAGAACGCCCGCGTCATGGAGTTGATCGGGGCGTACCGCAACCGCGGCCATCTGATGGCCGACATCGATCCGCTGCGCTTGGACAACACCCGGTTCCGCAGCCACCCCGACCTCGAGGTCCTGACCCACGGCCTGACACTGTGGGATCTCGACCGGGTGTTCAAAGTCAACGGCTTCGCCGGTGCCGAATACCAGAAGCTGCGCAGCATCCTGGGCTTGTTGCGTGACGCTTATTGCCGCCACATCGGCGTGGAGTACACCCACATACTCGACCCCGAACAGCTGGAGTGGCTGGAACAGCGCGTCGAGACCAAGCACGTCAAACCGACTGTGGCGCAACAGAAATACATTCTGAGCAAGCTCAACGCCGCCGAGGCTTTCGAGACGTTCCTGCAGACCAAATACGTCGGGCAGAAGCGGTTCTCGCTGGAAGGCGCCGAAAGCACCATCCCACTGATGGACGCCGCCATCGACCAGTGCGCCGAGCACGGGCTCGACGAGGTGGTCATCGGAATGCCGCACCGCGGCCGGCTCAACGTGCTGGCCAACATCGTTGGCAAGCCGTACTCGCAGATCTTCAGCGAGTTCGAGGGCAACCTGAACCCGGCGCAGGCGCACGGGTCCGGCGACGTCAAATACCACCTCGGCGCCACCGGCGTGTATCTACAGATGTTTGGCGACAACGACATTCAAGTGTCGCTGACCGCAAACCCGTCGCACCTGGAAGCCGTCGACCCGGTGCTGGAGGGTCTGTGTCGGGCCAAGCAGGACCTGCTCGACCATGGGGACACTGACAGCGATACCGAAAAAGCCTTCTCGGTGATACCGATGATGCTGCACGGCGACGCGGCGTTCGCGGGCCAGGGCGTGGTTGCCGAGACGCTGAACCTTGCAAAGTTGCCCGGCTACCGCGTCGGCGGGACGATCCACATCATCGTCAACAACCAGATCGGGTTCACCACCTCGCCGGAATACTCCAAGTCCAGCGAATACTGCACCGACGTCGCAAAGATGATCGGGGCGCCCATCTTTCACGTGAACGGCGACGACCCGGAGGCGTGCGTGTGGGTGGCGCGCCTGGCGGTGGACTTCCGACAGAAGTTCAAGAAAGACGTCGTCATCGACATGCTCTGCTACCGACGGCGCGGGCACAACGAGGGCGACGACCCGTCAATGACAAACCCCGCCATGTACGACGTCGTCGACACCAAGCGTGGCGTCCGCAAGACGTACACCGAAGCGCTGATCGGCCGTGGCGACATCTCGATGAAAGAGGCCGAGGACGCGCTGCGCGACTACCAGGGGCAGCTAGAGCGGGTCTTCAACGACGTGCGCGAACTGGAGAAGCACGGCGTACAACCGAGCGCATCGGTGGAGTCCAACCAGATGCTCGCCGCCGGCCTGGACACCGCGGTAGACAAGGCGTTGCTGGCCCGCGTCGGCGACGCGTTTCTGGCCCTGCCCGACGGGTTTACCGTGCACCCGCGCGTGATGCCGGTGCTGGAGAAGCGCCGCGAGATGGCCTACGAGGGCAAGATCGACTGGGCGTTCGGCGAACTGCTGGCGTTGGGTTCGCTGGTGGCCGAGGGCAAGTTGGTGCGGCTGTCCGGGCAGGACACCCGCCGGGGCACCTTCTCCCAGCGACACTCGGTGATCATCGATCGCCACACCGGCCAAGAGTTCACCCCGCTGCGGCTGTTGACCACCGACCGCGACGGCAACCCGACCGGTGGCAAGTTCATGGTGTACGACTCACCGCTGTCGGAGTACGCCCCCGTCGGCTTCGAATACGGCTACACCGTGGGCAATCCGGACGCACTCGTGCTGTGGGAAGGCCAGTTCGGCGATTTCGTCAACGGTGCCCAGTCGATCATCGACGAATTCATCAGCTCGGGCGAGGCGAAGTGGGGCCAGCTGTCCAGTGTGGTGCTGCTGCTGCCGCACGGCCACGAAGGCCAGGGTCCCGACCACACCTCCGGCCGTATCGAACGCTTCCTGCAGTTGTGGGCGGAAGGTTCGATGACGATCGCGATGCCATCGACCCCGGCCAACTACTTCCACTTGTTGCGTCGGCACGCTCTGGACGGCGTGCAGCGTCCGCTGATCGTGTTCACGCCAAAATCCATGCTGCGCAACAAAGCCGCGGTCAGCGACATCAAAGAGTTCACCGAGACCAAGTTCCACTCGGTGCTCGAGGAACCGACCTACGAGGAAGGTGTCGGCGACCGCAGCAAGGCGACGCGAATGCTGCTGACCAGTGGGAAGCTCTACTACGAGCTGGCGGCCCGCAAGGCCAAGGACAACCGGGACGACGTCGCGATCGTGCGCATCGAACAACTCGCGCCGCTGCCGCGCACGCGGCTGCGCCAAACGCTGGACCACTATCCCAACGTCGGCGAGTATTTCTGGGTGCAGGAGGAGCCGGCCAACCAAGGCGCGTGGCCGCGATTCGGCCTGGAGCTGCCCGAGTTGTTCCCCGACAAACTGACTGGGATCAAACGCATTTCGCGCCGGGCCATGTCGGCGCCATCGTCGGGCTCATCGAAGGTGCACGCCGTCGAACAACAGGAGATCATCGACCTGGCGTTCCGCTGAGTCGCCGACTACCGGTGATGTGCGTGCGCTGAACCAGTGCCGTTCAGCGCGCCATTGCTACCGTTCGTCACACCGTTGCCGTGGCCGTTGCTGTGCCCATTGCGGTGACCGTTCGCCGTCCCATTACGGCCTGCGGGAACCGCGATTTCGGCCGTGTCCTCGCCGCTGACGTGGTCGTCCGCACGAGCCGCGCGTGAGTAAACGTTCAACACGTTCATAGGCCACCAGAACCAGCGCCCCAGCATCGCCGCGATCGACGGCATCATGAACGACCGAACGATCAAGGTGTCGAACAACAGACCGAGACCAATGGTGATACCCACCTGGCCGACAGCGCGGTTGTCGCTGACGATCATCGAGGCCATCGTGAATGCGAACACCAGGCCGGCGGCCGTCACAATTCTGCCCGTCCCGCCCATCGCCCGAATGATGCCCGTTTTCAGCCCGGCGCCGATCTCCTCCCTGAACCGTGCGACCAGGAGCAAGTTGTAATCCGATCCCACCGCCAAAAGGATGATGACCGACATCACCATTACGAGCCAATGCAACGGGATACCGAGGAAGTACTGCCAGACCAACACGGAGAGCCCGAACGAAGCCCCCAGTGAAATCGCCACTGTGCCAACGATTACCAGGGCCGCGACCAGACTTCGCGTGACGATCAGCATGATGATGAAGATCATGCACAACGAGGAAATGCCGGCGATCAAGAAGTCGTAGTGCGACGCCTCTTTCAAGTCCTTGAACAACGCGGCAGTGCCGGCGATGTAGACCTTGGAGTCTTCCAGCGCTGTGCCCTTGATCGACTCGTAGGCCGCCGTCCGTATCGCGTTGATGCGCGACATGCCCTCGTCGGTCGCGGGGTCTCCCTTGTGCGAAATGATGAAGCGCGCGGCCTTGCCGTCCGGCGAGACGAAGAGCTTAATCACACGCTGGAAGTCGGGGTTATCAAATGCCTCGCGCGGCAAGTAGAAAGAATCGTCGGTCTTGGCCGCGTCGAAGTCCTTCCCCATGGCGCTGACGTCGTCGCTCAGTTGGTCGACCTGGTCGAGCATCCCGTTCATCGTGCTGTGCAGCGTCAGCACCATGGTCCGCACGCTTTTCATCGTGGTGATCTGCGGCGGCAGCAGGGCGGCAAGCTGTGGCATGACCGCGTCGGCGCTATTCAGGTCTTTGTCCAGGTCGGCGAACTTCTCGGTGAGCTTGTCGACACCGTCCAAGGCGTCATACGCCTGTCTGATCGCCCAGCAGACCGGGATGTTGTAGCAGTGCGGGTCCGCGTAGAAGTAACTGCGGACCGGCCTGAAGGCGTCGTCGAAATCCGCGATTTCGTCGCGCACGTTGTTGGCGATGGCCAGCGTCTCATGGGTGGTGCCGATCGCGTGGTGACCGGTGGCGACGAGTTGCTGCAAGAGCGCGTTCATGCGCTCCATCGCCGAGATGGTGCCGCCGAGCTGGTCGGCCAGCGTCAACATGTCTTTCATCCGCGTTTTTGCGAACTGCAGGTTTTCAACCTGCCCGGCGTTCTGCATGCTCAACAGGAACGGTATCGACGTGTGCGCGAGCGGCGTGCCCTGCGGCCGAGTCACGCTCTGGACCCGGGCGACTCCCTCAACCCGGAAGATCCCCTTGGCGAGTTTGTCCAGGACAAGGAAGTCGGCGGAATTGCGCATATCGTGGTCGGATTCGACCATCAGCGTCTCGGGCATCATGCGCGCCTGCGAGAAGTGCCGCTCTGCGGCCGCCATGCCGACGTTGCCCGGCACTGTCTTGGGTATGTAGTCCCGGTCTTTGTAGCTCACCTTGTATCCGGGCAGCGCCAGCAGGCCGACCAAGGCAACCGCGCACGTCGCGATGAAAATGGGCGCCGGCCAGCGCACGACGGCGGCACCCACCTGTCGCCATCCCCGCACGTGCAGCGCCCTCTTCGGATCCAGCAGACCGAAACGGGTCGCCAGGGTGAGAACCGCGGGAACCAGCGTGAGCGCGACCGCAACTGCGACGATCATGCCCATCGCGCAGGGGGCACCCATGGTTTGGAAGACCGGTAAGCGGGCGAAACTCAGGCAGTACGTTGCACCTGCGATGGTCAGACCCGACGCCAAGACGACGGGAGCGACTCCGCGATAGGCGGTGAAGTACGCCTTTTCGCGGCTTTCGCCGTTCTGACGCGCCTCGTGATACCGCCCGATGAAAAAAATTCCGTAGTCTGTTCCCGCCGCGATCGCGAGCGACACCAGGATATTGGTCGCGAAAGTGGAAAGCCGCAGCACGTCGTGATCGGCCAGGAACGCAACAATTCCGCGCGCCGCCGCCAACTCGATCCCGACCATCGCCAACAAGAGAATTACGGTGGTGATCGACCGGTACAAGAAAAGCAACATGATGGTGATCACCGCGACGGTTATCACCATGAACTTGACGATGGTCTTTTCGCCGGCCTGGTTCGCGTCCGCCGCCAGCGCGGCCGGACCGGTGACGTAGGCCTTTACCCCTTTGGGCGCAGGAGTGCTGTCCACGATTTTCCGAACGGCGTCGACCGATTGGCTGGACTGCGATTCGCCTTGATTACCGACGAGGTTCAACTGAACATAAGCAGCTTTGCCGTCGGCACTTTGCGCACCCGCGGCCGTGAGCGGGTCCCCCCAGAAATCCTGAATGTGCTGCACATGCTTGGTGTCAGCTCTCAGCCGACCTATGAGCACCTCATAGTACTGGTGCGCATCGGGGCCGAGGGGCTGATCGCCTTCCAGGACGATCATCGCCATGCTGTCGGAGTCGGATTCCTTGAATGCCTTGCCGATACGGGCCATTGCCTTGACCGATGACGCGTCGTTGGCATT
>Ga0335075_10008859_pt1 | contig 15394 bp, 13 predicted proteins | sample Lox_Sample_24_FD_206723 | JGI IMG/M metagenome (GOLD analysis project Ga0335075, IMG submission 206723) | Soil microbial communities from Loxahatchee National Wildlife Refuge, Florida, United States - Lox_Sample_2.4 | ecosystem: Environmental > Terrestrial > Soil > Wetlands | place: USA... | reverse complement strand
TACCGCGCGACATTTCCGGCTCTCCACTGTTGATGATGTTTCACGATAACCTTGGAGACGCACAATAACAACGCGGTGGCCGAGCTTCTCCCAAGACTCTTCCGGTTGCAAAGTTTCTCCTTATGAACGAGGGCAAGTCGGAGAGCAGGTCAATCAAAGCTCATTTCGCCATTCCGATTGCCGGTTGACTTATCGCGGGAGCGGTTAAGAAATCCGGATTGCATCGTTTGATGCAATCCGGAGACGCAAAAATAGCTCTGGCACTTTACGCTGCCTTGATGGCGATTTTCTTTTCCGCCTGTTGCGCGTCGGCGGTTTTCGGCAACGTTACCGTGAGAACACCCTTCCTGACGCTCGCCTCGATCTTGTCGGCGTCGACGCCGGCCGGCACCTGGAACGAGCGCTGGAACGAACCGTAGCTGCGCTCGCTCAGATAGTAATCTTTCTTTTTCTCTTCCTTCTCTTCTTTTTTCTCACCTTTGATCGTAAGCACGCCGTCGGAAAATTTCACCTCGACATTCTTCTCGTCGATACCGGGCAACTCGGCCGTGATTTCATAGGTCTTATCGGTCTCGGCGACGTCGACGGCCGGTGCCGCAGTCCAGACTGCTTCGCGCGACCAGAACGGCTGCGCCTCGAAGAGCGAACGCCCAAAAGGCGCACGCCAGCCGCCTCCGAAATCGTCGAACAACCGATCGATTTCACGGCGCAGACTTTCGAACGGGACCCAACCTCGCGATGCAGCGGCGCTCCCTTCGTTCTTTACGGGCAGTTTGGTGATTTTTTCAGCCATGACACACTCCTGTGTGAGTTGAGCGTGCCAAGTTAATAACGCGCGAAGTGCCACGAATTGATCTTCGTCAAAGAGCTTTTTGAAAAGCAATCGCATGCGGGTTTGATCTGCATCAATGCGTCCATCGGTCAATTGATCGTCATTGGAACGCGCTGGACAATGCCATATCTAAGGAACGTCGATTTGCCGTCATCCGTCCGGGCGCATTTTACCTGGTCATGCTCAGAATATTTGTCGCGAGTCGTTCAACCACGCTTTCGCCGCGCATGCGGGCGAGGCGCGCCAGGAAGAGCGGGCGCACCGGATAGCTTGGGCTGCGGTCAAGCGCTCCTATGTCAAAGCCGGCGAAAGCTGAGTCCGGCGCCATCCGTAATGTTCCTTAGGTCCATTCCCTGAATTTTTGTGACCTCCGGCGGCGACTAATGTCGCTGCAGTCGAATGCAGCTACGCCCCGGATCCTGAGGAAGCATCATGACCGAGCACGCAACCGCGGAGGCTACCCGGCCGGTCCGCGCGGAGTCAAAAGTGCCGCAGCCTGCGGGGAGGGATTTGGTGCGGGCTCCGCGGGCCGGACTTCCAGCGGCATTACCGGCCACAGCCAAGGTGCGACGGTGGTGGCCGCGTATCGCGCTTGTGTTCGCCGTTCTGTTCGCCGGCGGCGGAGGAGGATATTACTGGTGGCTGCGTCTGCATCCAGGACTGCCAGCGAGCATTGTCTTCGGCAATGGCCGGCTGGAGGCGGACGAAATCAACATCGATACGAAATACGCGGCGCGCATTTCCGAAATGCTGGCCGACGAAGGAGACCTTGTCAAAACTGGACAAGTGCTGGCGCGCATGGATACGCGGGACCTGCAAGCATCGCTGAAAAAGTCGGAAGCGCAAGTTCGACAAGCGCGCCACGCCGTCGATGAAGCCAACGCCAACGTCACTCAGCAGCGGGCGCAAGTGCTTTTGGCAGGGCAAGAATACGCGCGTGCTGCCTATCTCGTGCAGCGGGGTTTCCAGACCAAGGAAGTTCTAGATGAGCGCCAGCAGCAGCTCGACGGAGCCAACGCGGCGCTGGTTGCAGCACAGGCGCGTGTCATTGAATCCGAGCATGCGCTTGAAGCCGCAACTCACGATGTCGAGCTTTATGCGGTGGAAATCAACGACGACACGTTGGTAGCGCCGCGCGACGGGCGCCTGCAATACCGCATCGCCAATCTCGGGGAGGTGTTGCCGGCCGGGGGTCACGTATTCACGATGCTCGATACGTCTTACGTCTACATGGACGTTTATCTGCCCACCGAGCAGGCAGGCAAAGTGAAATACGGAGGGGACGCTCGCATTATAGTCGATGCCTTTCCGAAAGTGGCGATCCCGGCAAAAGTGACGTTCATCGCCACGCAGGCGCAATTCACACCGAAGACGGTTGAAACAAAAACCGAGCGCGACAAGCTGATGTTTCGCGTCCGCGTGCGTATTGATGCCGATTGGCTACTGGGACGAATGGACGCCGTCAGCAGCGGATTGCCCGGCGTTGCTTACGTACAAACTGACGCAAGTGCCCCATGGCCCGCGGCACTGCAGGGAAGCCGGGTGCAATGAATGGTTTGGTTGACCCGGTTGCGCAACTACAGAACGTCACGCAGCGCTATCGCCGCGTGGTTGCGCTCGATAACGTCAGCACCGATCTGCCAGCCGGGCGCATGATCGGCCTGATCGGCCCGGACGGTGTCGGAAAATCCACATTCTTGAGCATCATCGCAGGCGCCCGGCGCGTGCAATCCGGCCGGGTCACTGTGCTCGGTGGGGACATGGGCGGTGCCGCACATCGGGCCGCGATTTGCCCACGCATCGCGTATATGCCGCAAGGGTTGGGGAAAAATCTCTATCCCGATCTCAGCATTCGTGAGAACGTTGCGTTTTTCGGCCGCGTCTTCGGGCAATCGCGCGCCGAACGTGAATGGCGAATTGCTGAACTTCTGACGAGCACCGGTCTGGCGCCCTTCGCCGACCGTCCAGCCAAGAAACTATCGGGCGGCATGCGACAGAAGCTCGGCCTGTGTTGCTCGCTCATTCACGACCCCGACCTTCTTATTCTCGACGAGCCCACGACCGGCGTCGATCCGCTCTCGCGTCGTCAGTTTTGGGAGCTGCTCGCGCACATGCGTGCGCGCCGTCCCGCCATGAGCGTGGTGATCGCTACGGCGTATATGGAGGAGGCCGAGCGCTTCGATTCGCTTCTGGCCATGAACGACGGAAAAATCCTTGCGGCAAGCACACCGGCCGATCTCAAGGCGCGGACGCACACGGTCAATGTCGAGGAAGCATTCATCGCCCTGCTTCCGGAGGAACTTCGTGCCGAACATAAAGCGCCCAAAATCCCTCCGCATCGCGATGGCGACAGCGAGCCGGTGATTATTGCGCGGGATCTCACCTGCCGGTTCGGCAATTTTACCGCCGTCGATCGTGTGAGTTTCACTATCGGACGCGGCGAGATCTTTGGTTTCGTCGGCTCGAACGGCTGCGGCAAAACCACGACAATGAAAATGTTAACCGGCCTTTTGGCGCCGAGCGAAGGCAAAGCGCTTTTATTCGACACGCCCCCGGATGCCAACGACCTCGAATCGCGTGCACGAGTTGGATACATGTCGCAATCCTTCTCGCTCTATACGGAGCTGACCGTTCGGCAAAATCTCGATCTGCACGCACGGTTGTTTCATTTGCCGGCGAGCGAAGCGAAGACGCGGATTGAGACCTTAGTCGATCGGTTCGGACTAAGGGACGACCTCGACAAACTTGCCGCGGACCTGCCGCTGGGCATTCGGCAGCGGCTTTCTCTGGCCGTCGCTGTAGTGCACCGGCCGGAGATGCTCATTCTCGACGAGCCGACGTCGGGCGTCGATCCTTTGGCGCGGGATCGCTTCTGGGAGCTGTTGATCGATCTTTCTCGTAATCAGGGCGTGACGATCTTTGTGTCCACGCACTTCATGAACGAGGCCGAACGCTGCGATCGCGTTTCGCTTATGGATTCGGGCCGCGTTCTGGCCACTGACACGCCGGCAAACTTGATAAAGGCACGAAACGCCAAAACGCTGGAGGATGCCTTTATCAGCTACTTGCAAGAAGGGGATAACGCGGCGGCCGTCGGGCCGGTTATGGACGCTGTACCAGAAGTCGCGTCGCCGCCATTGCCGGCCGCGCGGCCCGTTTTCAGTTTGCAGCGCCTGTTCGCTTACACCATTCGCGAAACGATCGAACTATTGCGCGATCCGATCCGGCTGGCTTTTGCCCTGTTCGGCACGGTGTTTTTGATGCTCGTTTTCGGATTTGGAATTTCGACAGACGTGAACAATCTGACGTTTGCGGTTCTCGATCATGACCAGACTCACGAGAGCCGCGCCTACCTCGAAGAGCTGCGCGGTTCGACGTATTTCATCGAGCAAACATCGCTCATCGACTACGCCGATTTGCAAAAGCGGATGCAGAGCGGAGCGATCAAGGCTGCAATCGAAATTCCGCCTGGCTTCGGGCGCGATCTCGAACATGGACGGCCTACGTGGGTAGCTGCGTGGATCGATGGCGCCATGCCGTTTCGCGCCGACACCATCCGCGGCTATTTGCAAGCCATGCATCAGCTTTATCTGAGCGATCCCGCGGTCAAGACGACCGCCCAACGGCAGCCGCGTCCGCTGGCGCGCATCGAGCTTCGGTTCAAATACAATCAGGATTTCGAAAGCGTCTATGCGATGGTGCCAACCAGCCTATCGATGCTGCTAGCCCTGTTTCCGGCAATCCTGATGGCGGTTGCAGTGGTGCGCGAAAAAGAACTCGGCTCGATCACCAATCTCTACGTGACCCCCGTCACCCGTCTCGAATTCCTGCTCGGCAAGCAGCTTCCCTATATCGGCGTCGCCATGGCGAACTTCTTGGTGATGTTTTTCATGGCGCTGTTCGTTTTCCAGGTGCCGCTGAAGGGCAGTTTTCTCGCGCTGCTTATCGGGGTCCTGATCTACGTCGCCACAACCACCGCCTACGGGATGGTGATTTCGTCGTTTGCGAGCACGCAGATCGCGGCGCTGTTCGGCACCGCGATCATGACCTTTCTGCCGGCATCGCAATTCTCTGGAATGATGGTCCCTGTCTCCTCGTTGTCCGGACTGGCCCAGTTCATGGGCCGGGCATTCCCGATGACCTATTTCATTCCGATCAGCACCGGCACCTTCGCCAAGGGCTTGAACTTTGCCGATCTCGCGACGGATATGGGCGAACTGGCAATTTTTATTCCGGCCTTGACGCTGATCAGCCTGTTGTTGCTGCGCAAACAAGAACGCTAAGGGCTCATAAATGCGCATGGTACAAAATATCTTCTGGTTGGGCACGAAGGAAATACGCAGTTTCTTTCGCGATTATGTGCTGCTCGGTTTCGTCGTCTATGCCTTTTCGTTGCAGATCATGGCACAGGCGCACAGCTTCTCGCAGGAGGTGCACAACGCCTCAATTGCCGTCGTCGATGAAGATCATTCGGAATTGTCACGCCGGATTGCTCGCGCGTTTTTGCCACCATACTTTCACCCGGCGGAGCGGATTAGGGAACGCGACATCATCCCGCTGATGGATATCGGCAAATACACCTTTGTGATCGACATTCCACCGAACTTCGAGCACGACGTCCTTGGCGGCAGAAATCCCGGGCTTCAGGTCAACGTCGACGCAACCATGATGGTGCAGGGCGGCCTCGGCGCGGATTATGCGCAGCAGATCATCATGACCGAAATCCAGGACTTTCTTTCACATGCGGAAGGGGTCCGCGAGTCATCGGTCAATCTCGACGTCCGCATCATGTATAATCCCAATGTCACAACCGCCTGGTTCACCAGCGTCATGGGCATCATCAACAGCGTCAGCATGCTCGCTATCATCCTCGCCGGCGCGGCGATTGTTCGCGAGCGCGAGCACGGCACCATGGATCATCTGCTCGTCATGCCGCTAACACCGTTCGAGATAGCGATGTCGAAGGTGTGGGCGAACGCGCTGGTGATCACGGCTGCCGTCGGCCTTTCGCTTTATTTGGTTGTTCGCACATTATTGGGCGTGCCAATCCTCGGATCGGTACCGCTCTTCTTGCTGGGCGTCGCCATCTATCTGTTCTTCGCCTGCGCGATTGGCATATTCATCGGAACCGTCGCGCGGTCCATGCCGCAGCTTGGCCTGCTCTATTTGCTGATTTTTTTGCCGATGAACATGCTGTCCGGCAGCAATACGCCGCTGGAAAGCATGCCTCCGTGGTTGTCGACAATCATGGAAGGCTCGCCCTCGACCCATTTTGTGTCATTTGCCCAATCGATCCTTTACCGCGGCGCTGGCATCGACGTGGTCTGGCCACAATTCCTGTTTGTCGCGGTCGTTGGCGGCCTGTTTTTGGCGTTTGCCATTCTGCGTTTTAGGTCGACGACCGCTCAGGCACTGTAGCGGCGGCCTTCGCATTGACTAGCTGGCCCTCGCTGTGCGGGCCAGCGTCGCTGAGGTTCGGCGGCGTATGGATGAGAACCGCGCGCTTCAGGATCAACGACATATCGACAATAGCGCATTGCGCGAACTGGCCGCGAAGCTCGACCAGCACGCCACTGCCGTTGCAACAATGCAGCCGCGGTCGTAGCAGCCCTTCTCGTTCGGGTGGGCATTGCACGTCGCCAACAGGAAACAACTGCAACTGTCGCCAATGGCCGTCGCCACTGCCGCCGAATCATCTGCTAAGTGCTTGATTTAAAAAGGGATGGAGCCCCGGTGCCGGGATCGCCGGGGCTCCAAGCAATCTCATTCAACACGAGTTGTGAGATCGAGATCGCAGGCCTCATTATGCAAGCGGCGGGCCAAGTCGGGCGGGCAGCGCCCGCAGGCTTGGCCAAGCCCCGATTCCACTGCGAATCAAGCTGTTGCAGCGGGTTCCAAGGGCGACCAAGGCCGGCGCATTGTCCGCATTGCGGGCGGGCTTTGATTATTTTGCGGGCAGTCTGCGGGGCTGCCTTTCGCAGTAGCACGAGGACCGATCCGCATGCTTAAAACGGCGTCCGGCTGCGCATCGCCGCTGCCAGCGTCCCTTCGTCGAGATAATCGAGTTCGCCGCCGACCGGCACGCCGTGCGCGAGCCGCGTGACCTTGACGTTGGTGTCGCGCAGCAGGTCGGTGATGTAATGGGCCGTGCTCTGGCCGTCGACAGTAGCGTTGAGCGCGAGGACGATTTCGTGCACTACCGGGTCGTGCGCGCGCTTGACCAGCATCTCGATCGAAAGGTCGTCCGGCCCGACGCCGTCGAGCGGCGAGAGCGTGCCGCCGAGCACATGGTAACGCGCATTGGTGGCGCGCGCGCGCTCGAGCGCCCACAGATCGGCGACGTCGGCCACCACCACGATGGCGGCGGGGTCGCGCCGCGCATCGGTGCACAGCGTGCACGGATTCTGCGTGTCGATGTTGCCGCAAATCTTGCACACCTCGATCTTTTCCATCGCGGTCTGCAGTGCGGCGGCGAGCGGCGCCATCACCAGCTCGCGCTTCTTGATCAGAAACAGCGCCGCGCGGCGCGCCGAGCGCGGCCCCAATCCCGGCAGGCGGGCGAGAAGCTGGATCAGGCGTTCGATCTCGGGGCCGGCGGCGATCGTGGGCATCGATTAAAATAATTTGAGCCCCGGCGGCAGCGGCAGCCCGCCGGTGAGCGCCTGCATGCGCTCTGCCAACAAGCTTTCGAGCTTGCGGCGGGCGTCGGCGTGTGCAGCGACGATGAGGTCTTCGAGAATTTCCTTCTGGTCCGGCTTGAGCAGCGAAGCGTCGACTTGCGCGCCTCTGACTTCGCCCTTGCCGGAAACTTTGAGCGTCAGCAGCCCGGCGCCGGCGGTGCCCTCGACCTCGATGCGATCGAGTTCGGCCTGCATCGCCTCCATCTTCGATTTGAGCTCGGCGGCCTGCTTCATCAAGCCGAGAAAGTCAGCCATCGCGGCACCTCGGATCGGGGTCATGGGTGCGTCGCATGGCTATCGCTCCTCGTCGGGCGGTTCGCTCAACGGCGCGTCGTCCGGCTCGGTCGGCGCGCCGGCGGGCGGCCGCACGTCGACGATTTCGGCGCCGGGAAAGCGCGCCAGCACCGCCTGCACGAGGGGATCGCCGCGCACGCCGTCTTTCAGCTCGGCTTTGCGCGTCTGCGCTTGCGCGTAGAGGCTCGGCGTTCCGGGCTCGGCGGAGACGATGACCATCCACCGCCGGCCGGTCCAGTCGGCGAGTTTTTTCGACAATTCGCCGGTCAGCGATTTCGGCGCGCTCGCCTCCAAAGCGATTTCGAGCCGACCGTCCTCGAAGCGCACCAGCCGCACCTCGCGTTCGAGCGCGCTCTTGATGCCGAGGTCGCGCTTGTCCGCGGCGAGCGCCACCAGATCCGCGAAGCTTTGCAGCGTCCGCGCCATGGTGTTGGGCACGTCGCTGCGCGCGAGCGGCTGATGCGCCTGCAGTTCGGCCGCGGCCGGCGCCGTTGCCAGCGCAGCACGCGTAGCGCCGCGCGGACCCTCGCCGCGCGGCGTTTCGGTCCGCGCCGCATAGTCGGCGCGCTGCGGCGGTTGGCCGCCGGACACCGGCGCGCCGCCATTGCCGCGCGCCGACCCTTCGCCGAGCGAACGGATCACCTCGTCGGGCGTCGGCAGATCGGCGGCGTAGGCGATGCGCACCAGCGCCATCTCGGCGGCGGCGAGTGGCCGGCCGGCGTTTGCCACTTCCTCGATGCCCTTGAGCAGCATCTGCCAGGCGCGCGCCAGAACGCGCATCGAGAGCTTGGCGGCAAAGGCGCGGCCGCGCGCGCGTTCGCCTTCGCTGAGCGACACGTCGTCGGCGAGCGCCGGCACGATCTTCACCCGGGTGACGAAATGCGTGAACTCGGCGAGGTCGCCGAGCACCATGGCCGGATCGGCGCCGGCATCGTATTGGTCGCGCAGTTCGGCTAACGCGCGAGGCAGCTCGGCGCGCATCAGCGCTTCGAACAGATCGACGATCTTGGTGCGATCGGCGAGCCCGAGCATCTGCCGCACGTCCTCGCCGCGCACCGGACCCGCGGTGACTTTGACATCGCCGGCGCTCGCGCCGGCGACTTTGACATTGCCGGCGCTTGCACCGGCGTGCGCGATCGCCTGATCGAACAGCGAGAGCGCATCGCGCACCGAGCCTTCGGCGGCGCGCGCGATCAAACCCAAAGCTTCAACGTCGGCCGCGATCGCCTCCTTGTCGGCGATGGCTTGCAGATGCTTGACCAGCACCGCCGCATCGACCCGGCGCAGATCGAAGCGCTGGCAGCGCGACAGCACGGTGACCGGCACCTTGCGGATTTCGGTGGTCGCGAACACGAACTTGGCGTGCGGGGGCGGCTCTTCCAGCGTTTTGAGCAGCGCATTGAACGCGGCGCCCGAAAGCATGTGCACTTCGTCGAGGATATAGACCTTGTAGCGGGCCGAGACCGGCGCGTAACGAACGGCCTCGTTGATGGCGCGCACGTCCTCGACGCCGTTGTGCGAGGCTGCGTCCATCTCGATCACGTCGAGGTGGCGGCTTTCCATGATCGCCCGGCAATGCACGCCGAGGACCGGCATGGCGATGGTCGGCGCGGTGACCGAGCCGTCCGGCAGCTCGTAATTGAGCGCGCGCGCCAAGATGCGCGCCGTGGTGGTCTTGCCGACGCCGCGCACGCCGGTGAGGATCCAGGCCTGCGGGATGCGGCCGGTCTCGAACGCGTTCGAGATGGTGCGCACCATGGCGTCCTGGCCGATCAGATCGGCGAAGCTCGACGGCCGGTATTTGCGCGCCAGCACGCGGTAGGCGGAGGTCGTGGTCGTGTCGTTCATTTCTTGTGTGTAGCCCGGATGAGCACAGCGAAATCCGGGATGGTCTGCCCGCATTTCGCTGCGCTCATGACGGGCTACATCCGTTAGGAGAAGGTGGGAGGCTGACGAGCGACCCGAACCGCGCTCGTTAGGGCTGCTTCCTTCCGGACCTGACCCGGTTGGCGAGTGGCTCGTCCACCGCCAACCTCCCGTGCGGTATATTGGCCGCATGGGGCGGGAAAGCAAGCTGGCCGCTTTGTCTCTGCCTTTTTGTGGGAAAGGAAGGCGGGCGAGGGGCGGTTTTCTCTCCTACGCACGCCGCAAAAACGCACGCCGCAAAAACCCCTCACCCGGGGCGCATGTCGCTGTGCTTCCTCTTCGCCACCCTCTCCCGCCGGGAGGGAGGGGAAGGTAAGCTCTACCGGGGCCGCACGAGCAGATCCACACGAGTAGCCTATGAACATCCGCACCATCGTCTTCGGCGTCGTCATCGTCGTCATCGCCTTCGTCGGCGCGACGCTGCTGATGAACGTGCTGTGGCCGACGCCGCCGGCCTCGCAAGGCGCGCTGCAGCAAGGCCGGCCGGCGCTAGTTTCGGTGCCGCCGCTGCAACCGCTCGCCGGAACGTCGACGGTGCTGGCGCCCGCCGCCATCGCCATGACGGCGATCCGCGCCGCGCTCGAGGCGCAAACCCCGCGCGATCTTTCCGGCAAGCCGCGCAATCCGGTGTCGCGACTGCTCTCCAACGCGCAACTGAGCTTCACCATTGCGCGCGGGCCGCTCACCGTGTCTGGGCGGCCGGACGCGCTGGTGATCGGCACGCCCTTGACCGGCACGTTCGAGGCGCTCGGCACGCTGACCGGCGGCGTCAGCAGCGCGCTCGGCGGCATCGGCGGCGCGCTCGGCAATCTCGTCGGCGGCAATATCGGCCAACAGGTGGAGACGCTCGCCGGCAAAGCGTTCGACGAGCACACCAATATCGGCGGCACGGTGACGGCGGTGTCGCGCCCGACCATCGCGCCGAACTGGCGTTTGTCGCCCAATCTGTCTGCGCAGGCCAACGTCGTCGACGTCGTGCTGCCGGTCGCCGGCATCAAGCTCAGCGTCGCGAACGAGGTCAAGCCGGTGCTCGACGATTTGGTGCGCGAGCAGGCCAATGCGCTGGAAGCGCGGGTCCGCAATGATCCGTTCATCGAGATCGCCGCGCGCAACGAGTGGCAAAAACTCTGCCGCTCGGTGCCGCTTGGCGCGGCGGCCGGCATGCCCAATCTCTGGCTCGAAATCCACCCGACGCGCGCCATCGCGGCGCAGCCGAAGATCGGCGCAAATGCGGTTACGCTCTTGGTCGGCGTGCAGGCGCAGACCCGCATCGTGCCGAACCAAACCAAGCCCGATTGTCCGTTCCCGGCGGCGCTCGATCTGGTGCCGCAGGCCAACGACGGCACGCTCGACATCGCCGTGCCGATCGATATGCCGTTTACTGAAGTGAGCCGCCTGATCGAGGCGCAGTTCAAGGGCAAGACCCTGCCCGAGGACGGCTCCGGCTCGTTCGCCACCACCGTCAAGCAGGCCGCCGTCGCCGCCTCCGGCGACCGGCTCCTGATTTCGCTTTTGGTCCACGTCAAGAAGCGCGGCTTCTTTGCGGTCGGCGCCGACGCCACCGTCCATGTCTGGGGCCGGCCGGTGCTCGATGCCGAGCGGCAAATCCTGCGCTTCACCGACGTCGCGCTCGACGTGCAATCGAAGGCGGCGTTCGGGCTGTTGGGCGAGGCGGCGAAAGCGGCGGCACCCTATCTGCAAAGGACGCTCGCCGAGCAGGCGGTGATCGACTTAAAGCCGTTCGCCGCCGACGCCAAGAAACGCATCGGCGCCGCAGTCAACAATTTTGCGAGCCAGGCGGCCGGGCTCTCCGCCACCGTCGCCATCAACGACCTGCGCCTGACCGGCATCGCCTACGACGACAAGACCTTGCGCATCATCGCCGACGCCAAAGGCAACGTGACCGTGGCGATCTCGTCTCTCTCGGGGCTGTAGTAGGCCGCCGGGGCGTGGTGAAAATTTCGGTATTAGGGCGCGAGGGCGAAGGGGCGCGGCTGCGATAGGATTCGCTTGCGACCGGTCTGCAATGCGGTGACGCACGCATCGTCACTCTCACCGTGACATTATCTAATGACTCTGATGACGACGGCCCGCAATGCTTGACCTCGATAGCCGGCACCGCTTTGATCGACGCAAAATGTCAAAACCGCCCGGTCTCAGCGCGCCGTCGCGCCAAGCCTATTCCGGCAGCCGCATTGCGCGCGCCGCCGCACAACGCGGCGACGAAGCCGCGCTTGCGGCTTTGGCCGACAGCAATCGCGCCGGCTTCTACGTCATCGGCGGCGATTTCGTGGTGCTCAAGGCGCAGGGCGACGCGCTCGATCCGCTGTTTTCGTCCGGCGAGGCGCGCGGCTTCGGCGCCGCGCGCGAGACCGTCTTCCTCGGCCTTCTGGGCGAGGCGCCGCGCTTCGGCGCGGGCCTCGAGCCGGCCGCAATTGAACCGTTGAAAGCGCGCGGCGATCTCAAGCTCCTCGACCTGCGCAGCATTGCGGTGGAGGGCGCCGTCGCCGCCGAACATCTGCCGCCGTTGGCCGAGGCGAAGGCGGTCCTGAGCTGGCACGCCCGCCATCGCTTCTGTCCCAATTGCGGCGCGCCGACAAGACTCACCCAAGGCGGCTGGCGGCGCGACTGTCCGTCCTGCCGGGCCGAGCATTTTCCGCGTACCGATCCGGTCGTCATCATGCTGGTGATCGCCGGCGAGCGTTGCGTGCTTGGCCGCTCGCCGCGCTTTCCGCAAACCATGTGGTCGTGTCTGGCGGGCTTCGCCGAGCCCGGCGAATCGATCGAGGAAGCGGTGCGGCGCGAAGTCGCCGAGGAAGTCGGTCTCGCTTGCGCGCGGGTAAAATATTTCGCCTCGCAGCCCTGGCCGTTTCCGTCGTCGCTGATGATCGGCTGCCATGCCGAAGCGCTCGACGAAACCATCGTCATCGACAAGAGCGAGATCGAAGAGGCGCGCTGGTTCGACGGCGCGGAGCTTGCGCTGATGCTGTCGCGCAGCCACCCGCAGGGGCTGACCGCGCCGCCGCCGATCGCGATCGCGCACCACATCATCCGCGCCTTCGTCGAACGCGGCGGCGACGTTCTGGTGGACTGAAATGGCAGCGGGAAGCGAAGCGCCGCCGCGCATCCTGTGTACCGGCATCATCGTGCTCGACGAGGTGTTTCGCGTCGAGCACGTTCCGGCGCCCGACACCAAAGTCGATGCCAGGGATTTTTTTGTCGTCAACGGCGGTTGCGCGGCGAACGCCGCGGTCGCCATCGCGCGGCTCGGCGGTCGCGCGATGCTGGCCGGTCCGCTGGGCGGGCCGGCCGGCGAAGACGATAACGGCGACCGCGTGCTGGCGGCGCTCAAGCGCGAGCACGTCGACACCAGCGCCTGTCCGCGCATCGACGGCTTGGCGACGGCGCTGTCGGCGATCTTCATCGACGCGCGCGGCGACCGTACGATCGTGACGTATCGCGACGAACGCATCGCCACGGCCACGCTGCACGATCCGGACGCGTTGGTCGCGACGGTCGACTTGGTGCTCGCCGACAACCGCTTTCCGCAGTTCGTTCGCCCGATCTGCGAAGCGGCACGGCGGCGCAAGTTGCGTGTCGTGCTCGACGCCGACAAGCCGACCGTCGAAGACGATCCGCTGTTCCGCATCGCTTCCCACGTGGTGTTTTCCTCCGAGTGCCTGTGCGCCACGACCGGCCGCAACGATCTTGCCGCAGGGCTTGAGGCGATCGCGCGGCACACCGGTTCGTTCCTCGCCGTCAGCAACGGACCGCACGACATTGTCTTTCGCCAAAACTTCCGCGACGGGCCCTCGCTCCGCCGCGTCCCGGTATTCGCGATCGACGCCGTGGACACGCTCGGCGCCGGCGATGCGCTGCACGGCGGCTTTGCCCTGGCGCTCGCCGAGGGCCGCAGCGAGGCGGCGGCGTTGCGCTTCGGTGCCGCCGCCGCCGGTATCAAGTGCAGCCGCATGGGCGGTTCCGCCGGCGCACCAAAGCGGGTCGAAGTCGAGGCGTTTTTGGCGGCCCATCCGGCGTGAGCCGCTTGCTGCCGCGTCAGCCGGGACTCCATCTGGGTCCCCGTAGGTCCCAGTTCCCGGGGGGAAACGGTTGAACGGCGCATTCGATTGCGCTTGCGTTAGAATATTATTCTAATATAATCGCATTATAGGCGTCAAAGTGGAAGAATTTTTCAATGGATGCGATCGATCGCAAGATTTTGGCCGTGCTGCAAACCGACGCGTCGCTGTCGGTCGCCGAGATCGGCTCTCGCGTCGGCTTGTCGTCAACACCGTGCTGGAAACGCATCCAGCGTCTGGAGGCCGACGGCGTCATCCAAAAGCGGGTGGCGCTGGTCGATCAGGACCGCGTCGGGCTCGGCATCACGGTGTTCGTCTCGGTCGAGACCGGCGACCATTCGCAGGACTGGCTCGTGCGCTTCGCCAAACTGGTCGGCGCCATGCCGGAAGTGATGGAATTCTACCGCATGGCCGGCGATGTCGATTACATGTTGCGCGTCGTCGTGCCCGACATGGCCGGCTATGACGGTTTTTATAAGCGGTTGATTGCAGCGGTGCCGTTGAAGAACGTCACCTCGCGCTTCGCCATGGAGAAGATCAAGTCGACCACGGCGCTGCCGATTCCGTGACGATTGTGAACCGCCATTGCGAGCGACGCGAAGCAATCCGGCGAGCGGGAAACCCGGATTGTGTCGTCGCTTCGCTTCTCGCAATGAGGTGTCGACGCCCCGACGCGTCAACGCCCCGATGTGCCGGCGTCGATGGCAGCCCGGTTGCGGTTGGTGATCTGCGTCGTGGTCTTGTCGAACATCTCCGGATCGTCGCCGAGCATCAGGCGACGCGAGCAATCGGGCGTGCAGCTATAGGTTTGGCGCTCGATGCCGTGGTCGGTGCCGCGATAGACCAGTACGGCGGTTTCGTCGTCCGGGATGGTGACCTCGACCGTCTTCTCCGCCAGCACGGTGCCGCTCTTGTCGAGCACGATGAAGTTGGTCGTGCCGTAGCCTTTGCCGGTGACGACGGCGAGGCCGCTGGGCTGGATCGAAAGGTCGGCGACTAGCGGATTGCCGACGATGACGGTCGCGGCGCGGGCGGGAAATCGCAGAAGCAGGGCCTGGTCGAGCACGACCTTGATCGGTTCGGACATCGGCGCTGCGGCTGCCGGCGCGCCAAGGGTGATCGAAATCAGCGCGGCGGACAGCAAGTGCAGCGGGCTCAATTTGATCCGGGCTCGCGCGTACGACGCCGCCATCGACACTCTCCGAAACGCTACGCGGACTAAACAACCGACAAGGCCGCACGTCCAAGCCAGTTGAGCGCAAATTGATGAAAGAAAAGCAAATTTGCCGGGCAATCAAAGCAGTGGCGGCAGCGCGTCGTTACGCTCGATAGCGGCGGCGGAAGCGCGCCGGCGGCCGGGCGGCTGCTATCGCGTGAACGGGTGCAGCAGCTGCGCCCCGAAGGTCGTCGGAAATTCACGATCGTCGACGCCATAGCGGTCGGGCAATTCGCCGGCCGGCATGTAGAAGGTGCCGAAGATGACGTCGAGCACCGGAAAGGTCGCGGCGAAATTCTTCTCGCCACCGCGGTTGGCCGCGGTGTGATGCCAGCGATGGAATACCGGTGTGGCGATTACGTATTTG